>Ga0157371_10002697_pt1 | contig 16766 bp, 12 predicted proteins | sample C45metaG_FD_113462 | JGI IMG/M metagenome (GOLD analysis project Ga0157371, IMG submission 113462) | Corn rhizosphere microbial communities from Kellogg Biological Station, Michigan, USA - C4-5 metaG | ecosystem: Host-associated > Plants > Roots > Rhizosphere > Soil | place: USA: Michigan...
CAGCCTTCTCGGAATTTAATTTGGCAGAATACCAAAAATGGTCAGACTCGAATGTAAAAAGGGCAATTTTCAATTTAGAAAATTGCCCTTTTTGGTCTTATTAAAGATTTGAGACAAATTTTATTTTGCACAACTTTTGAAAAAGAGACTTTTGAGACAGCCTCTTTTTTGTTTTATTCCCGTTTGGGATTCGAACAGAAGTGCCGGCCTGGGTTCGATTTGTAAAAGGCTCAGGGTCGGGTTCGGGGTTGTGGGGCTGAGCCAATCCCAGCGGGATCATAAAAATCCTCCAATTCTCATTAGGGGATTTTTATTTAAAAAGGATTTCACTATGCTAAAATCCCAAACAGCCCTTTATTGCCTATTTACCTGCCCTTCTCCGACACAGCTATACACCAACAATACCTTAGGTTAACTTTCTCCTCACCTTTTTTTTGGCTATTGTTAACCCACCAATCGAAAGCAAGATGAATCTTTAACCTATCTGATCTATACCAAGGCTAAAACTCAACCGAAGTAAGTGTAAAGTAGCGTGCAAGTAAGTACGAAGCAGACCTGGGCGGAAGGTGGCCTAAACGTGGGGTAAATGTGGGGTGAAGGTGGACTTTAGAATGTTTTTTTGGGGATTTTTAATCAAAGGATTAAATTGGGTGATTACCCTTTTGGTTATGCTAAGATACGAAAATTATGGCACAACATCAGGTTTGAGTAATATGGAAAACTAAGGTGGTATGCTTAGTGTTCAAAATTTTTCAAGTACCCGTTATGCTTAAGGTACCTGAAATATTGATTATTTTGATTTTGTTTTTTCCTCTTTTTTCTGCTCGTCATAAGTTAATTTCACATTGAAGTGGTAATCAACAAGGTGGTTGCCCTTTAACAGGTAGCATTCAAGCAGGAAAGGTTTCCCGTAATAATAGTCTGCCTTTATATAAGGTCCGAAATTGTCACCCCTGCTGAAACTCGCGGAAGTAATTTTCTTTAAATACCTTCCCGAAGTATTCTTTGGATAAATTAAGATCTTATCTTTTATTATTGCCTCGTCAACCATCACCTTATTGCCAGACACCGTGATTCCTGGAGGAAGTTTATCGATGCGGTAACTGGCTTTGGAAATTTCGGCAAGATTAATCTGCATTACTCCCTTAACATACTTTGCTTTTGCAAGCGTTCCCTTTGGTACAAAATTCAGGCTGGATCTGTTAAATTCAACCACAGGAACAGTGCCGTTAAACTCCCCGTTGCCATAGTCAATCGAATCCTTTGGAATGGAGATTTGCTTTCCATCCTGCTCCTCAAAAAAGGCAACTTCTTTTGCATCCTCGTACCGGCTTATATTATTAATAAAAAAAGAACTCATCAATTCCGGATATTCGAAGCTTACCCGCCATTTCTCTTGATCACCGGATGGAGTAGTGTAAGTCATGGACGATTGATCAATTTTAATTTTGCTGCCAATTTCTCCTGCAGACAGCTCTGGCTTTGTACTTAAAAGCTTATCCACAGCAGGGTCGTAGGCCGTGGCATAAGTTGGGATGTCAAATACTTCCTGGTATGGAGCAGTGCTGTTATAACCTCTTTCAGCTGCCTTAAAAGAATAAACCGGCAATGAAAAGTTCTTTTTCCGGATCGTAGCTTTTGAATAATCCATCACATAAATCACCACATCCTCTACCGTGCCTTTAAAGTAAGCGGAATAGTATGACCTATTTTTATGCTTTTCATCATACTTACGTTGCTCCTCATCCAGGTCCTGTTGTAGTGTGCCTACTTTCTCCGGATTGTCTACAACCTCATTTAAAAGTTTTTTGTAAAAATCAAACATTTCGCCCGAACCGCTGGAAGATCCACTTTGGTGCAAAAACTTTTTTGTTTTGTCAGTTGCCAAAATGGTTACTAAATCCATTTTTTCCGTATCAACTGCGGGGTCTGTTTTATTGGGATTTTCAACTTCTATGCTTACCGCATGCCCTTTAACACTTGCTAGTTTCACTTTAATGCCATGCTGTTCTTTGGTGTCACCTCTTTCATTGCCGGCGAAAGTAAACTTTAAGATGGCTTTTGGGATTTGTGCTTCGACAGAACCGTTTAGGGAAACGGGTTTTGCTGAATAGGATTTTTCATCAGGATAAAGGATATCAAATCCTTCCTCGTTGTTCCAATTGGTTCTTACCACTTGTCTGCTGGTGAGGGAGTTATTTTCATCCTCAATAATGTCTTTACTGGAATTGTCGTTAAATTTTACACTTTTCCAGGATGTTTTTTGGGCAAATGGAAGGGCAAAGGGATAATGAAGTTTCAGTTCAATTTTATCACCTCTAGACTCGTCCTTCTCCACTAAGATACCGTCTAAATAATTACTTGCCATGTCGCCTGTAGAACCATAATCTTTTAGGATAAGGAATGGATTTTCATCATATACCGTATCCTTTGGCGGACGTTCGTTCTCAAGGTCAATCTCCTGGAACCAGAAAAGCATTCCACCAAATTCTTTGGCTTGTTTTCTAAGGCTATCGTTTTTAATTGCTGCTACTTTTTTATCAAAAGCAAGCTTTTCTTTCTTCAGGTCTTCCAGCTTTTCGTCAACTGACTTTGTACAGGAAATGAAAATTGTTGATGTGATGGAGATGGTTAGAAGCGTAAATAAGAGATTTTTGATCATATCAGGAAGATTATTAATTCAGCTGTCACCCTGCAAATCCCCGGCCACAATGACATTTCGATGATTAATGTGCTAAGAATTGTCTTTCATTCAATAAAAAATCAACAATTTGAACAGACGTATAAAATATGCAAAGAATGATCAATACGTAAGTTTATACATAAAATAAACAAATTCTGAACCTTAAATAATCCTCATGATAACGTAAAAAAAATATTCGGAAAGCTTGTGGCCGCTTTATTTGGTTGGACATGGTGATCATTCTTTGCATCACAATTGAATATGCGGTGTACATTGGTGAAAACACTGCCAGACGCTACAAACATCTAAAAATTAAGCTGTGAATAATTGATAGATGCAAAGCTTTAATGGAAAATTAAAAACAGTATATCCAATTTCAATACTATTAATTTTATCAGTATTTGTTTGCCAATATGTTTAAATGTGTAGTACCTTAAGTTTCTCACAGATTCCATATTTCTGCATACAAAATATAACGGAGATCATTATTAAATGGGATTGCGATTGAATTTTGTAAATTAGCGGGTAAAGAATCTACAGATGTTCAGACACAAAGGGAAAGGCCGTACCTATTCCCATAATCTAAAACTAGCCTCGATCTTATCAACTGTGGCGGGGATTGTGAATATCTCCGGGGTTTTGTCGGTACATACCTTAACAACAAATGTAACCGGACATTTTGCATTTTTTTCTGAACAACTTTTCCTGGAGAACTATAGTATGGCTTTTACCTATCTGTATTATATCCTGTTTTTTTTATCCGGTGCCTTTGTATCAGGGCTGATTATGGAGTGGGCATCAAAATACAGATCCCACAATTCTTATATTATCCCTATCTCTATAGAAATCGGCATCATGCTTTCCATCAGTTTGACCTGCTTTTTAGCTCCTGAATGGTATCAGACGTATCCATCAGTTATAGCTTCGGCCTTATTATTTTCGATGGGACTGCAAAATGCGTTGGTAACCAAGGTTTCGCAGTCTGTAGTGAGAACCACCCACCTGACAGGACTTTTCACAGATTTGGGTATAGAACTTTCTCAATTATTGCTTTACAAAGAAAACTCAGTATATAAAGCAATACGCAGGAGTATTTTCCTTAAAACCATGATCATAAGCGGATTCTTTTTAGGCGGAATGTTGGGTGGACTGGGATATCAGCATTTTCAGCTAAAAATATTATTACTTCCTGTTGTAATGCTGCTTGGTGCGCTATGGTATGACCGCCTGTTATTTCGGTATTATCATCTGAAAAGGAAGTTTAGTGATTCAACACCAAAATAAAAATATTTTATTAACTGATTTTAATCCCCTTGCACGCTTAATTCTTAAAATCCTGAGTGTATTTTTAATTAAGCTCTAAAGTCTATCTTTTTACTGTTGGTTTCGATATAAAAATAGCTACGATGGATAAAAAGGCTTATAATGAACACTAAGATAAGGGCTATCCAATGGCTCAAGTTAGACTTGCTTGCACTGGAAGCGAATATAAAGGCCAAAAATCCCCAGGCCAATGAAAACACGATCGAAAAAATGTAACGGAAAATTCTGAACCGAAAAAAAAGCATCCCAATAGCAACAAGGCAAGTCACGAAAATAGCAATGCCCATAATCCAATCCCAGCCGTACTGTTTACACAGCCAATAAGCAGAAAATATTGAGACGCCAGCTATCTCAATAAAAACAAGGGGGTATCTGCTTCTTTGTGTTACAGTATATCTTCTCATGCAATTAACAATATTTGAGTCAATAACCTGATTTTCAAATCAATATTAATATTTTTATACTAAAAGTGAAAATTTATTGTAAAATAATTCTTTATCAATAACCAATTAAAAATCAACAAAAAAGCGGTTTCCTATTTATGAAACCGCTTTCTAAATAGATTTTCTTTCTTAAATAAATCGTTATTTAAAATAAGCTTATTGTGTAACGATCTCTACTTTACCTCCATTTTTAAACAAATCATGGGAGATGAAATATCCATTATTTGCTTTCCCGTTAACTTTAATATTGGTAATGCCCCTTCCCTTACCAGGTTTGCTGATCGTTAACAATTTACCCGTACTGGTTTTCCATTTAATCTCATCAAAAAGCGGAGCGGTAACCAGGTATTCTGGATCAGTGGCAGAGAATGTATACAAACCTAAAGAACTGAATACATACCAGGCAGACATTTCGCCGGCATCATCCATTCCTGAAAGCGCCAAACCACCGGCCCCTATACCATATAATTCGTTTAAGATCTTATCAATAATTTTTTGTGATTTTTCTGGCTTGCCAATAAAGGTATAGGCAAAAGGAGCTTCATGATCCGGCTGGTTGCCCTGGCAGTATTGACCAATCATGGTTTCAACATTCCTTGCTACATATTTCGGGTTCCAGGGCACAGTGAACAAAGAATCTAACTTGGATTCGAAGCCTTTTGCTCCGCCATATAGCTCGATTAAACCTTTCATATCATGAGGAGCGTAAAACGAAACCTGCCATGCATTGGCTTCTCTGTACATATATTCGTAATAAGGGTATTGTGGATTAAAAGGTTTAATCCAGTCGCCATTCTCTAATCTGCCCCTCATGAAGCGTGTACCTGGATCGAACATATTTTTATAGTTTTTCGACCTGGCCATCAGGATGCGGTAATTGCTGCTATCGCCTAGTTTTTTAGCGATTTGGGCCAGCGAATAATCATCATAGGCATACTCCAGCGTTTTAGAAACACCTGCCCTGGCCTTGGTTTCTACATGCGGATTTTTAATATCAGGGTCTGAAATATACCCTTTCTCGATATATTCTTTCACAAATGGACGGGCCCCACCATCCACATTAGCATTACGCAATAAAATCTGGTAAGTACCTTTAATATCGAAATCATCTATCCCCCTCAAATAAGCGCCTGCAATTGAAGAGGCACCATGGTCGCCGTGAAAAAATGTAGGAATAAAACCCGTTTTATCGCCGACATCTTTCATTGATTTAATTACATCTAAGGTTACTTTAGGCGTAATCAGACCTAAAAGCACATCTTTATTACGATAAGTATCCCAAAGCGATGGTTCAGTATAATAATTGAAATTTCCTTTTACCACATTGCGCTTTGCATCTCTAAATTCACCGTTTATATCACTGCGCAAAGCAGGCCATAAGAATGAGCGGTACAGGCACGAATATAACATCTGTTTTTGTTTTTCAGTACCACCTTTTACCTGGATATTTGATAAAAGTGATTCCCATTTTGCAGTCGCTTCGTTACGGATTTGAGCGAAAGTTTTATTACCGATTTCTTTTTCTAAATTCTCTTTGGCATTGGTAGTGCTCACAAACGAGAGTCCGATTCTTAATTCTGCGGGTCCTGTATTTCCATCAGCTAAATGGATAATGGCATAACCCGAGCGTTTGCCAACGTCTGTTTGATTAAGTTTATCTATTTTGCCGTTTATAGTTGCATAAAAATAAATATTCTCACCACCCTGAAAGCCCTGTACAGCGGAAGAGCCAACCTGCTTGATATTCCAGGTAGAAACACCACTATTGGCCTTTCCGAGCAGAAATAGTATCTGCCGATCGTGATTGTTTTTATATTCATACTGATGAAATCCGGCTCTTAATGTTGAAGTAAGCTTTACATTTACCTGATAATCATCCAAATAAACCTGATAAAACCCTGGTGCCGCACTTTCGTTTTTGTGCGAAAACTTTGATCCAAACTTATCCCCAGGATTGGAAAGCGGTAAAATGGGGATGTTACAGAGATTCCAGTGGCCTTTATTGGTGTGTGCAAAACCATAAATAGTATCGTCTTCATACTCGTAGCCCGCGCCAGAGCCAAATTCGGTAACCGGACTTAATTGCACCATCGCGTTAGGCAATGAGCTACCTGGAAAAGTTAAACCAGCCCACGATCGCCAGCCCTGTGGCAACTCATACCCTAAAATTTTAGGATCAGTTAATGGTGCGGTACCAATAAAGGTGTTTACGTATGGCGTTAGTTTAGTTTGCGCATAAGATTGGTGCAGGCTCACAATAACTCCCATTAAGAGAATGGTTAAGGATTTGGTTAGCAACTTCATTTACATAAAACGTTTTAGTGTTATATCAAATATATAAAATCTATCAGTCCTATCCACAAAATATCAGAATAGTTACTATTCACATATTCCATCAGAAATTCGTCATCCGATAGCTATCTGATACGAGGAGGCACGACGAAGCAATCTTACAACGGTAGCTACTTGCAATCGCATTAGGATTGCCCCTTACCTAGCAATGACGTTTATGTAGATACTGATATTCAGTATTATTTTTTTGACCATATAAGACATTTAAGAACCATATAAGCTTACGTGTTCTTATACTTCTTTATGGTGTGAAAGCCTAAAGGATTATTTAATGCATTAGATATTCTTACTGTCTAAGGTGGTTAATTAAACAGCATAGTCTTTAATTTTTACGACCACCATAAACATCTTAGCCCTCTTGAGTTTTACAGGATGTAAAATCTTAAACCTAATAATTTAGAAAGCGCATATAGGACGTCATTCCTATTTTTTTCAGGCCACTTAACCTGATGGTTACTCGCAATGACGACTTCTTGTAGTCTTTCAAATGTTTTAGAAATCGCTATCAATGATCTCAGCTTTTATGAAGAAAATTCAAACCCAAAATGTTAAGATCTGGAGATCTTATAGCAAATCTAATGCTTAAATAGTTGAATAATTTGCCAAATATCGCGATGCTTTATTGCCTGGCTTTCCATGTCACCTATTCTATTTTATATATCTTTGATTTACACACTAATCAAATAACCAACATGCTTTTAAATTACAGGCAACACATTGTTTGCGCCGTATTATCGTGCTTACTACTCTGCTTCACCAACAGGTTACTGGCCCAAAACACAGAAAATCCTGCTTTTACGATGTGGGATAATAAACCAGCACAAAAATGGATGACGGAAGCCTACCCTATTGGCAATGGTCGCATTGGCGGGATGATTTTTGGCGGTGTTGATCAGGAACACATTCAGTTTAACGATAACACGTTGTGGACCGGTGATGAAAATGACCGCGGCATGTATCAGGCCTTTGGCGATCTGTTTATCGATTTCAACAATAAAGATCAGCAATTTACCAGCTACAGCCGCAAACTGGATATTACTAACGCAGTGCATACCATTAACTACACACAAAACGGCACCCAATTTAAGCGTGAGTATTTTTGCAGCTTTCCGGATAAAGTGATGGTGCTGCATTTCACTGCTAAGCAGAAAAAAGCTTATTCAGCCATGATTAGCCTAAAGGATGCACATGATGGTACTATAACAGCCAGCAGAAATACCATTCAAATCAGTGGTAAACTACCAAACGGCATGACTTACCAGGCTACTGCTGTAGTTAAAATAGAAAATGGGAAGCTTGAGGCTGTTAAAGATGGTGACAGCGAAAAATTAAAAATAACAGATGCAGATGCGGTTACCCTGATTTTTACTGCAGCTACCAATTACATCAACAAACGCGGGCAAAATTGGAAAGATGAAGAACCTGCGCCTAAAATTGAGCGTGTTTTAAATGCGGTTAAAACCAAAAGTTACGATAAACTTTTAAAAACGCATATCCTGGATTATGGCCGTTTATATAATCGCCTGGCTATAAACCTTGGAACAAGTAATGCCGACACCCAAAAACTGCCTACTTACCAGCGGCTGATCAATTATAAAAAGCTAGCCGACCCGGAACTGGAAGCTTTAATTTTTCAATATGGCCGATATCTGTTAATCAGTTCGTCAAGACCGGGCGGCTTACCGGCCAATTTACAAGGGCTTTGGAACGAAAGTAATACCCCACCCTGGGGCAGCGATTACCATTCTAACATCAACATCCAGATGAATTATTGGCTGGCTGAGCCGACCAATCTATCAGAGTGCCAGATTCCTTACCTGGATTATATTAATAGCATGAGAGAAGTGAGTGCTATAGCAACCCGCAAGCAGTATCCCAATACCAGAGGCTGGACGGTAAAAACCGAAAATAATATTTTTGGCGGCATGAGTTTTCTATGGAATACCCCTGGAAGTGCCTGGTATGCACAGGCGCTTTGGGAACATTACGCCTTTACACAAGACAAAAACTACCTGAAGAATTTCGCTTACCCGATTATAAAAGAAATCTCTGAATTTTGGGATGATCATTTGAAAAGAAGGCCAGATGGAACATTGGTATCTCCATTGGGCTGGTCGCCAGAACATGGACCAACCGAAGATGGGGTAACGCATGATCAACAAATTGTGTTTGATCTGTTTACCAATTATATTGAAGCTGCTGAAGTTTTAGGTATTGATGCAGATTACAAAAAACACATTGCTGATTTAAAAGCGCATTTATTAAAACCTAAAATTGGAAAATGGGGTCAGCTGCAGGAGTGGAAAACCGATCGCGATGATCCAACTGACCAACACAGGCACATTTCACACCTCTTTGGCTTGCATCCTGGCAGAGAGATCAGTACCATTAAAACGCCGGAACTCGCAAAAGCTGCCAGGGTAACTTTAACTGCCCGCGGGGATGAATCAACTGGCTGGTCTATGGCCTGGAAAATGAATTTCTGGGCACGTTTGCAGGATGGAAACCATGCCTATAAAATCTTACAAAACTTTATCACGCCTGTTGGTGGCTCAGGTACCGATTATAACAAAGGCGGTGGAATTTATACCAATCTGTTCTGCGCACATCCACCCTTTCAAATTGACGGAAACTTTGGCTATACCGCAGGTATTTCGGAAATGCTTTTACAAAGCCAGGCTGGCGAATTACAATTTTTACCAGCTCTGCCTGATCAATGGGCAGCGGGAAGTATTCAGGGTTTAAGGGCCCGTGGTAATTTCGAAATTACCGATCTGCAATGGAAGGATGGTAAAGTTGTGAAACTATCAATCAAATCCTTATCAGGCGAAGATTGTTTGGTGAGAAGTCCGAATGCGCTTAAAAAAATTAAAGGCATTGCCGAAGAAAAATCAGGAAATGATTTTAGATACAGTTTTAAAACGCAGGTTGGGAAAGTGTATAATTTTGAAGGATAGCACGGAGATCAGGTGATGATTTATAGGATTGAATTAGATTGAATTTATTTCAGCATCTTTCCTCCTAATGGCAAACTTAATATCTTAAAAATATACTTGGAGATAAATGTTGTTTTTTCCGCTCTATGCCGCGGTTGCATGGTAGTTTTTCACAGTTAATGTTGTTTTTAGCTGTGTTCAAGAATGCTGCGCATTTTGGAGCGCCAAAGTACCTAAAGCGCTTTGTCATCCGATGGCTATCGGATCCAGCAATGTGGCTTCTCACCGCCCACGCTCATCAAAAAAACAGTGGCACTTCGTTTTGTGTTCAATTTATATTAAATTTTGAATTCAATGCTAATGAACACAAAACTACTGCGTTTCAGGTTTGGCAATGCTATTTGAGCCATTGTGCACCTGTTTTTTTGATTCTCCCGCCACTTGGGATTGACGGCGTCCTTCGGGTAAAGACTGTGGTTTATTAAAGCCAGCTAGCATGATGCCCAAACCATTCTTAAAAAAGATGTGTTCACACGATGGCACCTGCGCAGGAATGACAACATTATTATTAAAATCTGTCTATTTACGCTTTAAGTCTCTTCATTTCAAACATTCCTTTGCAAATTTCCGTTTTATCATAAAAGAAATACCATGCGTACATCCAATAAGATAACAACCGAACATAATGCAAAAGTTGTTGTACTTGATTTTATCAATGCATTAAATGCGGAAGAATTTGATTTGGCCAGACAGCAATTGAAAGACGATATGATTTTTAAAGGTGTAATGGGCGAAAGAAATGGAGCTGATATATATATAAAAGACATGAAAAAGATGAAATTCAAATACGATGTCAAAAAGGTATTTGTAGATCAGGAAGAAGTTTGCCTGTGGTATTATATCAACATGGGTGAAAAAACAATATTTTCAAGCGGCTGGTACAAACTGGAAGACGGCAAGATTAAATCCTTTCAGGTAATATTCGATCCAAGGCCAATTTTATAAGATTAACTTATCTATGCAACTGTCCTCCCGGGGAATAATTTATTTTATAAAATTAATATAAGTGAAAGCATTAATCTACGTATAAAAATTCATCGAGTTGCCGTCATTTCGAGGGGAGTGCAACGCAGTCGAGAACCACGGAGTGCTCAGCGAAGCTAAATCTAACTAATTAGATCTCTCCATTCCGCGGTGCTTCAGTCGAGATGACGACCAGTCTATTGGAGTCTGTAAAAGGTAGTAGCTAGCAAATCTGCTTAAGCTTCTTAACAATAATGTGGCCACCTTCCAATTGGAAAGAAACATTAAAAACTCATCCGTTTCACTGATTTCAATACTTATAACGGTGCCAGATTGCCCCTTTCCGTCTGTTATCACCTCTCCCACCTTCACTTCTAAAAGTGTTGATGTTGGCAAACTATCGTGAACAGTGATCATTTTTGTGAAGGTAAGCGTAAGGTAAAACAGGTTTGTTCAGGTGTAGAAGATACGTCAAGAGTACCATCATGCGCATTTGCAATTTCTGAGGCAATGTAAAGACCTAAACCCAAGCCCTTTTGATTGGGTTCTACTTCCCCCCTCGAAAACGGCTGAAACAGGCGCTCCATAGCAGCAGCTGGTATTTGTTTGCCCATATTCGCTACGCAAAGATTAAACTCTTCGGTATTGCTAAATGCGGTAATTTCTACGGTAGAATCTGATGGGGAATAATTTAAAGCGTTAGCCAATAAATTAGAAAAAAGCTGCGCGAGCCGCTTTCCGTCTGCATGAACAGGGAAAGCGAAATTAAAATTTACCTTAATGTCTCTCGATGGCCAAATGGCCTGTAACTCTTCAATTACCTGGAGAAGTAATTTCTCCAGATCTTCGTCTGGTGTTTTGCTGATGGTAATTCCCTCTCCCAAACGACCACTGGCAAAATCGAGCATATTTTCAATCAAACCATTCATTCTAAAAGATGAATCTTTAATAATTTTAGCGATACGGCCACCACGTTCATCTAAATTTAAACGCGCTAAAAGCTGTGCACTATTCGATATTGCATTTAGTGGATTTCGTAGATCGTGGCCCAAAATAGCAATAAACTGCTCTCTTAAAACAGCTATTTCCTGTTCTTTTTTGAGTTCCTGTTCTGTTTTGGCCAATTCTTCCAGTGCGTCTAAATGAAAGGCAATTAAATCAGCAAACATGGTAAACATACCTGTGATTGTTGGATTTTTCAGCTTAGCCGGTTTGGGATCAATAGCACAGAGCGTACCAAAAAAGTCGCCATTTTTTAAAATAATCGGAACCGAAATATAACTTTGAAAGCCATACATCATTGGTGTATGATGTCCCTTAAAATTCTCATCCTCATCAACATGGTCAATCACAACGGCTTGCTGATGCTGCCTGATTTCATTACAGATGGTCGTTTCTAACTTTAGTTCTCCACCAATTGGTAAGCCAAAATTAATTTCATCAAGAACAGCACACACGGTCCATTTATCAGAGGTTACTCTGGCCACAGCAGAAAAGCCCATTCCTGTGGTTCTACAAACAATTTCTAAAATATGTGCAACTGCAGGAATCTTACTTATAGATTCGATATCATTAAGAATGGTTTTACTAAAATTTTGCAATGCTTTAAGGAGATAATTTGGAGCAAATTACAAATATTTACATTAGTAAAAAAAAGTAATAGTTGTTCTAACAGCGCTTTTACATTATACTGGTCGTTTTATTCCCAATTGATGTATAAATTCATAGTATTTAACATCGGGTTGTAAAAGAAACCTGAAACCGTATTGACTAGAAATTAAACTGAATATCAAACTCAGTCACTAACGCCAATCAATACGGTTGGTTATATTAAACTTTTAATAAAGCTGGTTTTTCGTGATAGGTTCTCCAAAGTAACTCACCAAATAAGGTGTTAGACCAGGCGAACCAGGCTCTTGTAAAGTTTTCAGGATTATCTTTATTAAAAGACTCGTGCATAAAACCTTTGCCGGCATGTGTTTTACGCAAAGTATCTATACAATATTTAATCTCGGCATCATCTTTAGAAGTTAACGCGCGCATGGTAATACTCATTGGCCAGATCATGTCCTGACCAGCATGCGGACCACCAATACCTTCTGCCGCTGTACCTTTAAAGAAGTAAGGATTATCTTTAGAAAGCGCAAATTTCCTTGTATTTTGATAAATCGGATCTTCAATTTTCATGGCGCCCAGATAAGGTAAACCTAATAAACTAGGTACGTTCGAATCGTCCATTAAATACGAACTGCCAAAACCATCCACTTCGAAGGCGTAAATTTTGCCGTATTTAGGGTGATTTACAACAGCATGTTTTTGAAGCGCAGCGTTTACCTCATCGGCAAGATTTAATAAACTACTTTCTAATGTTTTATCGCTGTTTAAGGCTTTGATCATTTCTGCGGCCTGCTTTAAGCTAGATACGGCGAAAAAGTTAGACGGAACGAGGAAAGGAAAAATGGTGGCATCATCACTCGGACGAAATGCAGAACAGATCAATCCAACCGGATTTACAGGAAAACCATAACCCGCCATTGGTAACGAATCGGTAGGCTGCGTGGTCTCCCTTTGGAAATGGTATGGCCCTTTATCTGCTTTGCGCTGTTGCTCTTTAAAAGTTTTTAAAGTGGCCTCAATTCCTTTTTTCCAATCGGCATCGAATGGTGTTTTATCACCTGTTTTTTTCCAGTAGTGGTAAGCCAGGCGGATAGGGTAACACAAGGAGTCAATTTCCCACTTGCGTTCGTGCACACCCGGCTGCATAGCGGTTTTATCAGTTTTCCACTCGCCTACTTTGGTGGCATCGCCATAAAAAGCATTGGCATAAGGATCTTTTAAAATGCATTTGGTTTGGTGGATAATTACACCGGCAATCAATTTTTTTAGCGGCTCATCTTCATTTACAAATTGAAGGTAAGGCCAAACCTGGGCAGAACTATCGCGTAACCACATCGCATCAATGTCGCCTGTAATGACATAAGTATCTGGCCTGCCATCTTTTTCTGAATGATAAACAGTAGTATCTAATGTATTTGGGAAACAGTTTTCGAACAGCCAGGCCAATTCAGGATTTTTAACGTTTGCCTGGAAGGTTTTAATGGCAGCATCTACAGCTTTACTTTGAAAGTGTCGTTTTGCGGCAGCTACACGTACCACAGGAAATTCTGGTGCAAGATTGGCCGCAAAAGAAAATTTCGATGCAACAACTCCTGCCCCTAACAGGCCTGTGTTTTGTATAAATGTTCTTCTTTTCATTATGATGTATATGATATTTTGGTTTAATTTTTAAGGAACGGAACACATTCTATTATCAATTCATATAAGTGATAATGGTAGCGTAGTATTTGGTTAGCCCTTAACAAATATTATGATAATTTTTCGAACATCAAAATCATGATAGTCAATTAGACTATTCCTAAATCGATTTTCTTACACAATCTATGAAAATCGATTCAGGTCTACTTCTGATGTCCTAAGGTAATCAGGTATGGCTGTAAAAATAATTCTGAATGCGTATATTTAAACAACCAAACCTGTTTTTATGAATGCCGGTAACACTACCCTGTCTAAACGCATTTTATCTGTTGATATCCTTCGCGGATTAGTGATGATCATTATGGCGCTGGATCATACGAGAGATTTCTTTCATATTGGTGCCATGACTGGCGATCCGCTAAATCCTGAAACCACTACCGGGATGTTATTTTTTACCCGTTGGATTACCCATTTCTGTGCACCAACCTTTGTTTTTTTGTCCGGATTATCCGCTTATTTATCTGCTCAGAATAAAACGCCGGCACAAGCTAGTGCTTTTTTATTTAAACGTGGACTTTGGCTTGTCTTTATCGAAATCGCAATGATATCACTTGGCTTAACCTTTAATCTGCAATACAATTTCATTATTCTTCAGGTCATCTGGGCCATTGGCTGGAGCATGGTCTTTTTGGCGCTCGTAAGTCGTATTTCTTATCAAACAGTATTGATTATTGGGTTAATACTGGTTTTTGGCCATAATATGTTCAATTTATTCCCTGCACCTCAGGATCCAACCGGCGGATTAATATTGAAGATATTCTTTACGGCTTCCGGGACGGTTGTCCCGCTGTCCGGCAATCATTTAGTTGGTGTTTTTTACGCCATCCTCCCGTGGACTGGTGTTATGTTTATCGGTTATGGAATTGGGGCCTGGTTTAAGAAAAGCTACGAAGCGAAACGCAGACAGCGTAATTTATTAATTGTCGGATCGCTTACTATATTACTTTTTTTTGCTTTAAGGTTGGTCAATGTATATGGCGATCCTGTTCCTCGAAAAGAATATCATGACCTGTTCAAGAATTTACTTGCTTTTTTCAATGTAAGCAAATATCCACCTTCATTGCAATATATATCTATGACTTTAGGTCCGGCTATAATATTTTTGGCTTTCACCGAAAACCTAAGTAACTGGTTTACCAGAATGACTTCTGTGTATGGCGCTGTACCATTCTTCTATTATGTAATACACTTCTACCTGTTACATACACTCTTGGTGGTGATATTTTTTGCCAGTGGACATAACACTAAAGAAATTGTGCAGGTACCGTTTTTGTTCAGACCAGCGGCATTTGGCTTTAGTTTGCCAATCGTATATCTAATATGGTTTGGTGTGGTAGCAGCCTTGTATTTGCCTTGCCGATGGTTTAAAAAATATAAAGAAACACACCGGCAATGGTGGTTAAGGTATGTTTAACCTTTTTTCCATTTGATACTGCAACCAACCGCTTTAGTGGAAGCAATTGCAGGTTTTTTACCAACCGATAATTCATTTATTGCGTTTTTAACATACTCCACTTTTGTACTGTTTGTTTCTTCCGGATCGTTGTCAATAGCGCCGATATATTCTACTACATTTCCTTTATCAGTTTTGTTCAGTACATAAACATGCGGTGTTCTGGTTGCACCGAATTGTTTGGTTACCAGGTGATCAGGGTCTAACAGATAGGGGAAATTGAATTTCTTTTCAGATGCCAAAGCCTGCATTTTTTGGAAACTTTCTTCAGGAACAACTCCTGCATCGTTTGGGTTAATGGCCACAACAGGGTAACCTTTAGTTGCGTAAATAGCATTTAATGCCGCAATTCGCTCCTGGTAGGCTTTTGCTACCGGACAAGTGTTGCAGGTAAAAACGATAATATAACCTTTGGCATCCTTATAATCGGCGAGTGAAACGTTTTTGTTGTTTACATTCTTCAGCGAGAAATCTTTAACTATATCGCCTACTTTATAACCTTCAGTTTGAGCCAATGCAACTCCTGAAATGAGCATAAAAGTCATTAAAATCAATCTTTTCATGATGATCTATTTTAAGTTTAACAAAGTATTTTTCAGTTCTGTTTCGGTAAATTCATTCTCATAAAATTGCCTGGTTTTCTTGTTAACAAACAATGTAGCTGGAATAGCACCTGACCATTTTTTGTCGATCCTTTCAATATATTGCTGCTGATCGGGCTCATTTAAAAGAAATACCTCCGCATTAATCTTATGTTGCTCAACAAATGGAATCACTTCCTTTTGCAGCTTAGATTTAAAATCCAAGCTTACCAAAAGTACCTTTACCGGCTTTTTTAAATTGGCTAAACGTAATTTCTCAAAATTCGGTAATTCTGCCACACATGGCGAACACCAGGTAGCCCAGAAATTGATTACATAGGTTGTGTCTTTTCCATTGGCGATACGTTTGTCCAAGTCATCTAATTTGAGCAGTTTTACCTGCGCATTAACAGAATAAGTAATTAAAGATAAGCAGATTAGAAAAAATATACGCATAAATGGATAACGAAAAAAGATGAAGTTTGTTTTAACTACGGATGTCATTCTGAACAGTTGGCCGTCATTCCCGCGCAGGCCTATCGTGTGGACACAATTAATTATAACATTCTTCTATCGCTCTATGCCGCGGGGCATGGTAGTTTTTCACAGTTAATGTTGTTTTTAGCTGTGTTCAAGAATGCTGCGCATTTTGGAGCG
>Ga0157371_10002698_pt1 | contig 16766 bp, 13 predicted proteins | sample C45metaG_FD_113462 | JGI IMG/M metagenome (GOLD analysis project Ga0157371, IMG submission 113462) | Corn rhizosphere microbial communities from Kellogg Biological Station, Michigan, USA - C4-5 metaG | ecosystem: Host-associated > Plants > Roots > Rhizosphere > Soil | place: USA: Michigan...
AGAATTAATTCGCGACAGCGAAGCGGAAAGAAGAATTAAAAGGCTTCGTTATTAAGATAATCTTATTTTACTGCGCTTTTTTATAAGTGGTAATTGCTTCCTTCTTTAAAAAAATATCTTCGCCAAAATTTTTTAAAGAAATTATGAAATATGTCTTTACCATCGCGATTACTATTTTTTTATTCGCTTCTGTTTGCTCTGGCCAGGTTGATACGATCAATGCAACCAATCATTCTTTACAAATTTCAAAACTGAAAGAAGGCACTACGCGCTACCTCGTTTACTTTACCGATAGCCTTTTTAATTTAAAAGGCAGCTCTGATATTTGGGAAAGAACCACCCGATTCATTTCAAAAAACAATTCACCTTTTGTTAAATTTGATTGGAAGTGGTTTCATCATGATTCTTTACGTGCGTACATTTCAAATGTTTGCGACGCGAAAACATTGGCACCGGTTTTTCATAAAGCGGTTTATCCCGGTAGCGGAATCATTGCTTATGATTTTCGTGATCATTATATGATTCCTTCTGACACGGTTGCTAATAATGCTGTGATTAAAAAACAAAAATTGTCGCTAAATATTCCCGTACTAAGCTGGGAACAAGACCTTGAAACTTATCCTCTTTTACCGATCAAAAAAGTGGGGCAAAAATTTGATATTGCTTTTTTTGATCCAAATGAAAAAGCTCCTTCGTATCATCGTTATGAAGTTATTGGCAAAGAAAATCTTCAATTAAATCAGGATGCGCAAGTAAATTGCTGGCTTTTAAAAATTGATTATTCAAATACTTCCTACGCTATTTTCTGGCTCACCGAAAAATCAAAAGAGGTAATCAAAATGAAAGAATATTTCAATGGAAATTACCGGTTTAAAGTAAAGCTTTATTAAATTGAGAGGAAAATAAATTCTTCTTATGATTTATGATTGCATCATCATTGGCCGAGGTTTGATCGGCTCTGCAGCCGCAAAATATATCAGCAACTCCCTGCAAAAAGTTTTACTGATCGGACCTGATGAAGAAACTGTTTTACAGCAGCAAATTATTTTTGCAAGTCATTATGATCGTGCAAGAATTCAACGAATTTTTGGAACAGATGAGGTTGCAACCTTGCTTAATCAACAATCAGCAAATGCATACGCTTCGATGCAAAATGAAAGTGGTATTCAGTTTCATTCTGAAGAAGGTTGTCTTTATGTAAGTCCCTACGGGGTTGATTCTTATCTGGAAAATATTATTGAACAATCAAAAAATTTTACCGTTAGTTTTCAATCTTTTGATTCTGCAGAATCATTAAATTCTTTTGCAGCTGATTATCATTTTCCTCCTCCTTCAAAAGGAATTTTTGAAGCGGCTCCTTCAGGCCATATCAATCCACGATTGCTGATAAAAGCCCAATTGAATTTGTTGGGAAAAAATGGAGGAGAAGTTGTGAATGATACAGTGATCGATGTATCTAATAAAAATAATGACATAAAAATCACTACACTTTCAGGAAAAATTTTTCATTCAAAAAAAGTATTGCTTGCACCCGGAGCATTTGTAAATTTTTTGAATCTGCTTCCGCAAAAATTATTTCTTACAATGAAAAGCGAAAGTACAATTTGGGTAAAAACCACTGCTAATGAGGGTTTACGCTTGTCAGCACTTCCGTCGCTTTTATATAAAATCAAAGAACCGGAAATTGATGATATTTATTTAATTCGTCCGTTACAATATCCCGATGGAAATTTTTATTTAAAAATGGGCGCCAATTTTCCTTCTGATATCTTCTTTAAAAATTTAAATGAAATCCAGGATTGGTTTAAGACCGGAAATAATGAAATGAATTTAAAAGTGATGAAAGATTATTTGCTGCAATTAATTCCATCCATTTTAATCGAAAATTCTTTTACCAAAAAATGTATTGTTTGTTATACAAAACATGGGAAACCTTATATCGGTGAAGTGGGAAAAAATTGGTTCGTTGCTGCCGGAGGAAACGGATATTCTGCAATGAGCTCTGATGGATTGGGAAGACTTGCAGCAACATTTTTGGTAGAAAATCAATTTCCAAAACCTTTTTCTGCACTCGATTTCAGGCCTGTGTACGAAGAACAGTAAACCAGCTTTTATTTTCAATTTTATTTTAAATTCTTCCTTTTTGTTGTAGTTTTTTCTTCGGTACGCCATTTGAAGTAGTGAAAAAAAAGTTGTTTATGCCGATAGGAACAATGGTTCAATATTTTCATTGGTATATTCCTCCTGATGGAAATTTATGGAAACAAATAAAATCAGATGCACAACATTTAAAAGATCTTGGATTTACTTCTGTCTGGTTTCCTCCGGCGTATAAAGGCGCTTCGGGTGGCGACAGTACTGGTTATGATGTTTATGATCTTTATGACCTGGGAGAGTTTGATCAGAAAGGATCCATAAGAACAAAGTACGGGACGCGACAGGAATATTTGGATGCGATAGATGCTATTCATGATTGCGGCATGCGTGTGATTGTTGACATTGTTTTGAATCACAAAGCCGGCGGCGATGAACTCGAAAAATTCAGAGTAGTAAGAGTTCATCCTGAGAATCGCACAAAAGTTATTTCCGCGCCTTTTGAAATTGAAGCTTTCACAAAATTTACGTTTCCCGGCCGCAATAAAAAATACTCGGAATTTGTCTGGGATTTCATGTGCTTTTCAGGAGTTGATCATGCCAATGATCTGAATGAAGACGGCATTTTCAGGATATTGAATGGCTACGGAGATTCGTGGGAAACAATGATCAGCAGCGAGAAAGGCAATTATGATTTCCTGATGTTTGATGATATTGATTTCAGAAATGATGCGGTTCGAAAAGAGTTGATTGATTGGGCGAAATGGTATTGGTATCAGAAAAATTTTGATGGAGTAAGGCTGGATGCAGTGAAGCATATCACTCCCGTCTTTTATGTTGAATGGCTTCAGAAACTAAGAGAAAGTACTGGCAAAGAGATTTTTGCAGTTGGTGAATATTGGGCGCCGGGATTTCTTGATTTGCTGTTGAAATACATCGAAGCAACGAACGGAATGATGAGCTTATTTGATGCTTCTTTGCATCAGAATTTTCATGTAGCTTCTTCGTCAAAAAATACGTATGATATGCGAAAAATTCTGGACGAAACATTAGTTAAAGCAATGCCAGATAAAGCAGTAACGCTTGTTGACAATCATGACACGCAACCTTTACAATCGCTGGAGGCTCCTGTTGAGGCATGGTTCAAGCCAATAGCATATGCAATTATTCTGCTGCGACAGGAAGGTTATCCTTGTGTTTTTTATCCGGATCTTTATGGAGCGCATTATAAAGACAAAGACAAAGAAGGAAATGAACAAGAGATATGGTTAGAAAAAATTGAAGAGTTGGAACCGCTTCTGCAAGCGCGTTGCAGTCATGCATTTGGCGGGCAACGAGATTATTTTGATCATCCGAATTGTATCGGTTGGATCCGGGAAGGAGATGAAGATCACACCGGTTGTGCGGTTTTATTATCTAATGGTGATGACGGAACCAAAAAGATGGAAGTTGGAAAACGTTATGCAGGAAAAAAATTTATAGATATGCTGAAAAAAAATCCAGCCGAAGTGGAGATTAATGAAGATGGATGCGGAGAATTCTTTTGTCCCGCAGGTTCTGTTTCTGTTTGGGTTGAAAAAGAATGATCGTGAATGGACAAATAATTGCTTTTTATTTTTCCAAAAAAACTATTTCTGTTTGAAAATAGGAACAGTACTGCAAGGCTCTCCGTACATGATACTTTTCACAACGGTCCTAAGAATTTTTGTAATTTCAACGTAGGCTGTTTCAGGAATTTTTTTATCGCCACAACCTTTTACCACCACTCTTTTTCCCTCAAATTCTTTTGGATTTATTTGCTCTAAATTTTTTAAGAATAAAATATTGCGTACTTCCTTTTCGGTTCCGAAAAAGATATTTCTTGCAAACGGCTGGATGTAAGAAACCGCTAACATATAAGCCCACAGCGGAATAATGGCATCTGTTGAACAAGTAATCGCAACAATTTTATTTTGATATATACTCCAATCAACATTCTTCAAAGCTTCACGGTATTCTTTTTCTTTTAAGATCAATTCCATGAACAAATGATTCTTCAAATCAAAAACAACCAGTTCTTCTTCAGGATAAAATTTTTCAAGATCCAGTGTTGTTAATGCGCTTTGTGCCACTTTATTTATAATGATGTCTTCCATGTTTTCAAATTTTAGTAAAATTACAAAATTAAAAAAGCCATCTTTTTGTGATGGCCTTTTTAATAAAAGTTTTTGTTGAATTTAGAAGAATCTGCTTCTGTTGTCTTTGATGTTAGCCATTTTTTTCAAAGCATCAAAAGATTGTCCAAGTACACTTTGAACATTCCGGCTTTGTTCCTGGCTTTCCTGCATTTTCTGAATTTGTTCAGGAACCGGCGCCTTTGTTGCAACAGAATTTACTTTTATAACAAACACTCCACTGTTTCCCCCAATCGGAGGGGAAACTTTGGTTTGGTATTCCTTATTAAAAGCTGCGCCTGCTACTTTTGGTTCGTTTCCAATTCCGTTAATAAGTTGTGCATCAAAAGTAAGCGTTGAATCTGCACCACTTGTCAAAACCTGCAAATGATACGGCGCTGCTGCCGCTTCCAATGTGGATGGATTATTTAGCTTCTTTTTAATTTCATCAGCCTTTTTTATATTAGTAATAACGCCTTCAAGCATCGGCCTTGCAGTGTTTACATCCGGCAAACCTTTTTTAATTTTCTTGTCAACAATCGCAACAATAAAATCATCTTTCACTGAAAACGGATCAGAAACGGCGCCTTCTTTTGCATCAAATGCCCATCTCACAATTGGTCTTGCATCCTGGATTGCTCCCAGCTGATAATCATTTTCTTTTACTTCTGTTGGCACTGTAATTTTCTTCAAACCATTTTTTGCAACATAATCATTAAACGATTTTTCATCATGAGCTGATCCGGACAATTTGATAGCCGCAGTATTTGCAGCGTTGATCGTTTCATCGCTTGGCACAATTTCTTTTGCCATATAAGCAATTTTGTAAGCCGGTTCGATATTCTTTTTATCCAGAATTTCGATATAATGCCAGCCAAATTGGGTCTTCACTACTTTTTTTGTATAGCCTTTGTCATTCAATAAAAAGTCTGCAAATTCTTTTGAAAAATTGTCTCCCTGGATAGTCATGATGTCAAAAGTCATTACACCATTTTGTTGCTTGGCCACCTGGTCGGTTGAATATTTCTGATCTAAAGAATCAAAGCTGGCGCCGTTTTGAATGGCAAGAGCAATACTGTCTGCAATTCTATGCGCAGTGCTGTCATCCATCGTCGGCTGCTGTGTTTGAGGATCAATAGTTCCTAACAAAATGTGGCGGCATTTAATACTGTCGGGCAACATTTTTGTTCCAATTTTTTTGGCAAGAACGAAATCGTTTCCATCTTCATAAGGTCCATAAACACTGCCCTCGGGTAAATCAACGATGGAATCTTTACTTGGAACCTGGATTTTTGATTTGGGAGTATAACCATCAAAAAACGGAACCGCGGAAGAATTTCTTCCAAGGAAAAATTTTGCGTTTGAATCTGCAGCAAATTGTGGTTTCAGGTCTTTTAAGGATTGCAAAATTTTCGCACTGTCTGCTGCACTTGGTGCTGCACTGAAAGAAACATAAGACATCATCAGTCCTGGTTCCTGTTGAAACTTTGCTTTATTTTTATCCAAATAAGATTGAATATCGTTGTCTGTAACTTTTATAGTGCTATCGCTTATAACTGAATAAGGAACGGCGACATAAGAAATAGTAGCAAATTGATTTTTTTCTTCGGCCATTTCTTTTGAAAGCCATTTTGGCTGATACATACTCGCCGTGATCATGGAAGTATATTTTGCATACAAACTGCTCAAACGCATCGGGTCTACCAGCTGAGAAATGATGGCATTTCTTTGATCTGCATTTTTATTTTTCTTGGTTTGTGCCCACCATTGTTTCGCCTGCTCCACATCATATTCGCCGGTTTCTTTGTTGGTAAAAGCCTGTTTCAATTGTTGGGGAGCATCGTTGCTAAACATGATAGAACTCATCTCTTCAGGAGTAAACGTAATTCCTAATTTATCAAACTGATCTTCCACAATTCGTTCAGCAACCATCTGGTTCCATACAGATTCCTGAATTTGGTTATTTTGTGCAGCGCCGGCATTGGGATATTGTTGTTGCACTTCTTTTACCTTGTCATTAAAATTATCGACGTAAATTTTTTGACCATTTACCACTCCAAGTGTTGAATTATCGTTGCCTCCAAAGATGGAACGGCCCCTGCTCATAGAATCCATTAAAATAAAACCGATAAGGCTTATAGCAATTAGTGAAATAACGATTACAGCTCCTTTTTCACGGATAGTCTGAATGATTGACATGTTAGTATTTTCTCTTAAATTTTAAATGAGGCGGCAAAAATAGTGTAAAATAGAATAGGAACAAACTGTGGATAACGTATGGAAATGAGCGCTGGTATTGTTTTTTGTTAAAATGGATTTTGAAAGAAATTTTGATTTTGAAAAAAGCAATAATACTTTTCAACAAAGCGGTGTGGGAAAAAAATTTTTTGTGTGGGAAACCCCGGATTTTATAAAAATCATTTCTGTATAACTTCTAATAACTTCCTTCCCTGACACTTTTTTCAATTTATGTTTTTGAAGAAGCAACATTTTCTCCCATTAAAATTCACAGCTTTTGAAAAAAAATGCATGGAAATTTTATCAACGTCATTTTTTATTAACGGATGTTAAAAAGACTGCTTTAAATCAAATGGAATCGTTAAAGAATCGCTGTTGGAAGTTTGTGGATTTATGTGGATAAAGAGGAATTTTTAAATTTGCATCAGAGAAAAATAATTTTATTTCCACAAATTCACACCTCTAATAGTAATAGGCCTTTAAATAAAAACTGAATTAATAATAATTATTATGGCAGAAATTAACATTGAAGCGGCAAAAATAAATTTAGAAAAAAATGGTTTTTTGGATTTGGATATTGATGTTAACTTGGACCTGTTTTCAGAAATTGACCGCTTAAAAAAAGAAAAAAATGCCATCATACTTGCTCATTATTACCAGGAACCAGATATTCAGGACGTTGCAGATTTTATCGGGGACAGCCTCGCTCTCGCACAAAAAGCACAATCTACCCATGCTGATATGATTGTTTTTGCCGGCGTACATTTCATGGCAGAAACTGCAAAAATTCTTAATCCGGCAAAAAAGGTTTTATTGCCTGATCTGAAAGCCGGTTGTTCACTAGCTGATTCAGCGCCGGCGGCACTTTTCCAGCAATTTAAAGATCAGCATCCGGATCATTTGGTGATCACTTACATCAACTGTTCCGCAGAAATGAAAGCTTTGAGCGACATCATCTGCACTTCTTCCAATGCAGAAACGATCATCAACAGTTTGCCTAAAGATCAAAAAATAATTTTTGCACCGGATAAAAATTTAGGTGCGTATCTGATTAAAAAAACAGGAAGAGATATGGTGTTGTGGAATGGAAGCTGTATTGTTCACGAACTTTTTAGTCTGCAAAAAATAACCAAATTGAAAGTGCGGCACCCCAATGCAAAAGTGATCGCACATCCCGAATGTGAAGAAGCAGTTTTAGCAACTGCAGATTATATCGGAAGTACAAGCGGTTTATTAAAATATACTTTGAATGATCCTGCACAAGAATTTATTGTGGTTACTGAACCGGGAATTCTTCACCAGATGCAAATTCAATCACCATTCAAAACTTTTATTCCTGCGCCCCCTGATAATTCCTGTGCATGTAATGATTGTCCTTATATGAAATTAAATACGTTGGAGAAATTGTATTTGTGTATGGAATATGAACAGCCTGAAATTTTAATGGACGAGAAAACAAGAATTGCAGCTAAAAAACCAATTGAAAGAATGCTGGAGATCAGTGCTAAATATAAATTGTAGAATCAGAAAAGTGATAATCACAGTAAACAAATAAATAAATACATTTCCAATTTTCTTCAAAATAAAATTGCCTGTCCAACTTTTGAACAGGCAGTTATTTTATAAAAAATCTAAAACTAAACAGCGGCTCCTTCAGTAATTTTCGCTCTGATCTTTGCTTCAATTTCATTGGCCAAGTCAGGATTATCCAAAAAAAGTTGTTTTACTGAATCACGACCCTGGCCAAGTTTGGTGGTGTCATAACTAAACCAGCTTCCGCTTTTTTGAATTACGCCCAGGTCAACTCCCATATCAATTATTTCTCCTACTTTCGAAATTCCTCCTCCAAAAATGATATCAAATTCTGCAACGCGGAAAGGTGGCGCCATTTTATTTTTTACCACTTTTACTTTTACACGATTTCCTATAGATTGATCTCCATCTTTTAATTGAGCCATTCTGCGAATGTCCAATCTAACGGAAGAATAAAATTTCAAAGCGTTTCCACCCGTAGTTGTTTCCGGATTTCCAAACATAACGCCGATCTTATCACGAAGCTGATTGATAAAAATGCAGCAACAATTTGTTTTGCTGATGGTCGCAGTCAATTTTCTCATTGCCTGGCTCATCAATCTTGCCTGTAACCCCATTTTGCTGTCACCCATTTCTCCTTCCAGTTCTCCTTTTGGAACCAGCGCTGCAACTGAATCTATCACTACAACATCCAGAGCGCCGGAAAGAATCAAACGATCGGCAATTTCCAAACCTTGTTCTCCATAATCCGGCTGGCTTATTAAAAGATTGTCAACATCCACGCCTAATTTTTTTGCATAAGCACTGTCGAAAGCATGCTCAGCATCAATGATGGCGCACATTCCACCTTTTTTTTGTGCTTCTGCAATTACATGAATCGCCAGAGTTGTTTTACCGGAAGATTCTGGTCCATAAATTTCTATTACTCTTCCTTTTGGAAATCCGCCGATTCCCAAAGCCACATCCAATCCGATGGAGCCTGAAGAAATTACTTCGTGTGGTTCCTGCGAACGTTCGTTCATCATCATCACACTTCCTTTTCCGAAATCCTTATCTATTTTATCAATAGTTAGTTTTAAAGCTTTTAGTTTTTCAGACATTTTATCTGTTGTATTTGCTGCCATAAAAATTTAATTAGTGGTTTATTATGTAAAGTTATCCTTGCGCAAATATAGAAATTAATATTTATCAACACTAATTATTTTAGTAAAACAGAAATAAATCTTTTAGTTTTATTAAAAGGAGAGAAAGTTCAATTTCGGTTCAAAAAAGCAGCTTAAATAAAAAAGGAGCACAGTTACGCGCTCCCTTTTATCCCTGGTATTACATTTTCTTATGTATTGCCTCGATTGCATCGAGATGCTTTTGTAATGTAGGCAAAGCTTTTATTACAAAATCTTTAAAGTCAGCATCTTTAATATTCTTACCTGCTGTTTTGAATTTACCGATATCTTTTTTATGATCATCAATCATCATTGAAACATAATCTTTGTCAAATTCTGTTCCTGTTTCTTTACTTAATTTATCTACTTTTTGTTGTTGATCGCTGGTAAGTGTGCTTGGGAGATCTACATTCTTTTTGGAAGCCAGATCTTTTAATTTATCATTTAAAGCTGAATGATCATCAACCATCATTTTTCCAAAATCCTGAATAGATTTTGTAGAAGAATTTTTCTGTGCAATTTGACCTAGTTGAACTTCCATCATTCCGCCTTCTGCGGCTTCTTTTGCAAAATCTACAGCGTCTTTATCTACAGTGGCGTTTGCATTATTCATGTGGGTAGTATCGCCCGACATCCTGTTGGTATTCGTATCCGCAGAATTCATTTTATTTGCGTTCGTATCGTTGCTGCTCATTGAATTGGTACTATCCGTATTAGTAGTACTTGAAGTAGAGTTTCCATTGCAGGCAGAGAAAATAATCGCTCCGGCTATCATGGATGCTAAAAATAACTTTTTCATAAAATTTTTTTTAAGATTTAAATGTTATATCAAGTTCATCAAAATATATTCCACGAACTTTATATACACATTATTCCTCTTAAAACATTCCACATTGTTGATTTTTTTGCCGATATGAGAATCATTTACCCAATGATATGATTTTCAGGGGAGAACTAAACGGTGTAATCGTAATTTCTGTTTTAGGATTTACGTTCGCATGATATAGTAAACGAACTTTTTCGGCGATTTCTTCTCTTAGTGAAAGCAATCCATTTCGATGCGTATATTGATTATGTCCATCTTTCATGGCTTTGGAAACCAGCTCAATCAATGATTCATTCATTTCAAAATCCGGAGAACCCTGGCCAAGATTAATCGCTTTGCATTCTGAAGCAAGAGCGCTCATAACCGTGAAAATTGTTTCGCCGGTATTAGGAAGTTTGCTTATTACAGAATGTTTCAAAATAGAAGAAGATCAAAAGATGAACTATAAATATTTGTCGCCTTTATTTCTTTTTATTTCAGACAAATATTCTTTGATATTTTGTTCATTTTCTTTTTTGCAAACGAGCAGCGCATCTGCTGTATCTACTACGATAAAATCATTCAGGCCCTGAAGCAAAACCAATTTATCGCCTTTTGTATGAACAATGTTTTTCGTAGAATCAAACATTACCACGTTTTCTCCGGTCACTGCATTTTCATGATAATCTTTTTCAAGATTTTCATAAGCGCTTCCCCACGTTCCCAAATCGCTCCAGCCAAAAGAAGAAGGTATTACATAAACATTATCCGCCTTTTCAAGAATTCCGTAGTCGATTGAAATATTTACACACAAAGGGTAAATCAGATCGATCGCTTCTTTTTCTGTTTCTGTATTCATTCCTTTTTTTGCTCCATAAAAAAGTTCGTGGATTTCCGGTAGATATTTTTCAAAAGCTGAAATAATATTTTTTGTTTCCCACACAAAAATTCCTGCATTCCATAAAAAATCGCCGCTGGCAAGAAAAGTTTTTGCCAGTTCCAGATCTGGTTTTTCTGTAAAAGTTTTTACCTTATAAATATTATCGCTCACAGATTGCTGTTCGTACTGAATATAGCCGTAGCCTGTGTTCGGCTGGAAAGGTTTTATTCCTAAAGTAAGTAATGCATTATTTTTTTCCGTGAATTCCAAAGCTTCCAAACTGGTTTTGATAAAGGCTTTATCATCAAGAATCAAATGATCTGCAGGAGCACAAATCAAATTGCTATCAGGATTTAATTGTTGTAATTTATAGGAAATGTAAGCGATACAAGGAGCCGTATTTTTTCTGGAAGGTTCACAAACTATGTTTTCAATCGGCAATTGTGGTAATTGTTTGGCAACAAGATCTTTGTATTGATGAGAGGTGACGATATAAATATTTTCCAGAGGAATGTATTGTGCAAAACGATCAAAAGTAGACTGAATTAATGTTTTACCGGTGTTTAAAATATCCAGGAATTGTTTTGGATAATCCACACGGCTTACCGGCCAGAAACGACTTCCAATACCGCCGGCCATAATGGCGACATAATTATTTTTATTCATAAACTCTTATTTAAATAATTCCTTCGCGAACAAGGTCGTGTAAATGGATAATGCCCGCATATTCGTTATTTTCTGTTACAATTAGTTGCGTAATATTTTTATTCCTCATAATGTCCAAAGCTTTTACTGCCAAACTTTTTGCATCAATTGTTTTTGGATCAGAGGTCATGATATCTTTTGCTTTGATTTCTGTCAGCGAAAGACCTTTTTCCAACATTCTCCTCAAGTCGCCATCAGTAATGATCCCGATAATTTTTTGATCATTATTCAATATAACAGTCACGCCTAAACGTTTTTTTGTGATTTCCACAATGACATCTTTCAACAAACTTTCTGCATTTACTGATGGTTTTTCATTGTTTACAGAAAGATCCGAAACATGGAGATATAATTTTTTTCCCAAAGCACCGCCGGGATGAAATTTAGCAAAATCATCTGAATTAAAACCACGCAGTTCCATCAGGCAAACGGTAATTGCATCGCCCATCACCATTTGAGCGGTGGTACTGCTGGTTGGAACAAGATTATAAGGCGATGCTTCTTTTTTTATCGTAGTGTTTAAAACAATGTCAGCACACTTTGCCAGGTAACTTTGCGTGTTTCCACAAATTGCGATCAAAGTATTATGGAAATTTTTTATCAAAGGAACCAGTACTTTTATTTCCGGGCTATCGCCGCTTTTGCTGATGATCATTACAATATCATCCTGCTGAACCATTCCAAGGTCGCCGTGAATAGCATCGGCAGCGTGAAGAAAAATGGCGGGTGTTCCGGTGCTGTTAAGAGAAGCCACGATCTTTTGGGCAACAATGGCACTTTTTCCGATGCCGCTGATCACCACACGGCCTTTTGATGAAAAAATAGTCGAAACTGCTTTTTCAAAATCTCCGTTCACAAAATCTACCATTTCTGCGATAGAAGAAGATTCGGCGATAATTGTTTGTTTACCGGTATTGACAATACTATTTTTCATTAAAAAGGGTTAGAAAGGCGACTTTTTACTTTTAGTCTCCAAATATGCGCAAATTCTTTGAAATGTCAGCAAACGTATGGAAATCATGTGGAATAAAATGTATTGAAAATTGTTTATTTGAATGAAAAACATCGTACCTTAACGGAAATTATTTCACTTTAAGGAGGAATTTATAAAATAACTTTAACCATAGTTCTCAATTAATAAATTAACTTTGGAACCCTTTTTAAAGATTGAATAGTAGAAACGAAAAACCATGTCCACAAAAACAAAAAACTCATTAAAATCTAAAAATTCCAAAGCATCACTTAGCAAAGATTCCGGCAACATTGACGAAATATTTCTCTTAGAAAAACTTCAACAACATTTTGGATTTAATTCATTTAAAGAGCCTCAGCACGACATTATTAAAAGCCTTTTATCGGGGAAAGATACTTTTGTAATAATGCCAACAGGAGGCGGGAAAAGCCTCTGTTACCAACTTCCTGCAATTATCAGCGAGGGCTGTGCAATTATTGTTTCGCCGCTAATCGCCCTGATGAAAAACCAGGTAGATCTTGTAAGAGGCTATAGCAGCAAAGATAATATTGCTCATTTTTTAAATAGTTCATTAAATAAAGGTCAGCAGAAGATCGTAAAAGATGATCTTCTTTCAGGACATACAAAGCTTTTGTATGTAGCTCCGGAAACATTGACCAAAGAGGAAAACGTTGGTTTCTTCAAAGATTTAAAAATCTCATTTTTTGCAGTAGACGAAGCGCATTGTATTAGTGAATGGGGACATGATTTTCGGCCCGAATATAGAAGATTGCGTGAAATTATGGAGCAGATTGATGACCTTGCTCCGGTAATTGCATTAACTGCCACTGCAACTCCAAAAGTTCAAAGTGACATTATTAAAAATTTGGGTCTTCGTGATCCAAATGTTTTTATTTCTTCATTCAATCGTCCGAATTTATATTATGAAGTAGTTCCAAAAGTAAAGAAGGATCAGGCGATAAAAAGTATCGTAAAATTTATTTCCCAAAATAAAGGCAAGAGCGGAATTATTTATACTCTGAACCGGAAAACTACTGAAGAATTAGCCGATACTTTAATGGCAAATGGAATCAAGGCTGTAGCTTATCATGCAGGTCTTGATACCAAATTAAGAGCCAAAAGGCAAGATCAGTTTTTGGGTGAAGAAATCCAGGTCATCATTGCAACTATTGCATTTGGAATGGGAATTGACAAGCCTGATATTCGCTTCGTAATTCATTATAATATTCCAAAATCAATTGAAAATTACTACCAGGAAACCGGTCGCGCCGGCCGTGATGGATTGGAAGGCAAATGCTTACTGTATTATTCTCATAAAGATGTTGCCAAATTGGAGCATTTAATGCGCGATAAGTCTTTAAGCGAAAGGGAAATTGGAGCACAATTGATCAACGAAACGGTAGCATATTCTGAAAGCGCAGTTTGTCGCCGAAAAATGCTAATGAACTATTTCGGAGAAGTTTACACACAGGATAATTGTGGTGGAAAGTGCGACAACTGTAAAAAGCCGAAAGAACTTGTAGAGGCAAAAGCCGAAACATTAATTGCGTTAAAAGCAATTAAAGGTCTGGAAGAAAGATTTCCGATCACTTATATGATTCCGATTATTGTCGGAAAATTAAATCCTCAGATCAAAATGTACAGGCACGACGAAAGGCCTGAATTCGGAAGCGGAAAAGAAAAAGACGAACATTTTTGGAATTCTTTGATCCGTCAGTTGATTCTTGAAAATCTGGTACAAAAAGATATTGAGGATTATGGCGTTTTAAAAATTACTAAAAAAGGTGAATCCTTTTTGAAAAAACCAACCTCTTTCAAAATTGCCCTAAATCATATTTATGAAACCGATGGCGAAGAAGATGATGAGTCTATAGAAACAGGAGAAGCCGGTGCTGCGGACGAAAAATTAATTCAATTATTAAAAGAGTTGCGTCAGCAGGAGGCAAAAAAAAGAAATTTGCCTCCGTTCGTAATTTTCCTTGAAAACAGCCTGATCGATATGGCCACACTTTATCCAACCACGTTAAAAGAACTCGAAAAATGCCAGGGTGTAAGTGTTGGAAAGGCTATGAAATTTGGACGTCCTTTTGTAAATCTTATCGAAAAATATGTGGAGGAAAACGACATTGAAAAACCGGATGATTTCGTAATGAAAAGCGTGGTAAACCGTAATAGCAATAAGATTTTTATTATCCAAAACGTTGATAAAAAGATGCCTTTGGAAACGATTGCAAAAAACCGAACACTAAGGCTTGATGAGCTTTTGGAAGAAATGGAAACAATTGTAGCAAGTGGCACGAAATTAAATCTTGATTATGCAATTGATGATCTCATGGATGAATATGAAAGAGAAGAGATCATTGATTATTTTAAAGGATGTGAAACCTCAAGTCTGGAAACTGCCAAAGCCGAACTTTCTGATGGAAATTACTCGCTCGAGCAACTAAAGATCATGCGGATAAAATTCCTGGCAGAATATGGAAATTAAAGTTGAAAAATCTTTTTATTTTAACTGAATAATTCTATTTTTGCCGCCCGTTGGTGCGGTAGCTCAGTTGGTAGAGCAAAGGACTGAAAATCCTTGTGTCGGCGGTTCAATCCCGCCCCACACCACAGATAAAAGAAGGCCCTTATAATTGTTTATAAGGGTTTTTTATTTGCAGCAAATAAGAAAAGGAAGTATTTGTGTCTTTACTGGAAAAGACTCATCTTCCAAAATCATCCTGTAATCTTACAATGTCATTTTCGTCGCTTGGTTGCAAATGATCTATATGTTGCCAAATCTCTGCTACAATTCCCCAATTTTCAAGGCCAATTAATCGATGTCGTTCGCCCTGTTTTAATTTTATTAAGTCATTGATTCTCTTTGTTTTAACTTGGTTTTCATGGTCATTTTCGCTTTGAACCACTCCTACTTCTCCTCCGATTACTTTCCACAATTCCGCTCGTCTGTGATGATATTGCCAGCTTAATCTTTTTTCCGGCTGCACGATTAATATTTTGGGGCTAATTTTTAGAATATGCTTATTTTTTGAATCCTCAACTCCATTAAAGAAAAAGTCAACGAATTTTTGTGACTGGTTTTCATCAATTACAAAAAAACCTCCCCAAGGGCGTGTTTCGTCCAAGTTAATAATTTTGAATTCGTTTTCCTGCAAATAATTCTTTATTTTTTCAAAAACGTCGCTTTTGCTTAAACGCCGTGTTAGCTTCAAATCCATATTTTAAAATTTATCTTCCCATGTAAACCATTAAAATTTGTACATCGCTTGGATTTACTCCACTGATCCTGCTTGCCTGACCAAGTGTTCGTGGTTTTATTTTTTTAAATTTTTGTCGTGCTTCGTTTGATAATGAAGAAACATGTTCGTAATTAAAAGTTTCGGGGATCAGTTGATCTTCCAAATCACTCATTTTTTTTACAAGATCCTCTTCTTTAATTAGATACACTTCATATTTTATTTGAATTTCTGCTTGTTGAATTGCTTCAGGAGAAAACGAAACCATCTTTTCTTCTACTAAAGGAAGAGATGAGATCATTTGCGACAAACCAATTCCCGGTCTCAACAAAATTTGAGAAGCCCTTGTTTTTTGCTGAATTGGAGAAGATGCATGTTGTTCCAAAAAAGAATTAATATCGGATTGCTCAAATTTTATTTCATTCAAAATTTGGATAATCTGTTTTATTTCATTTTTCTTTCTTAAAACCTTATCCATTCTTTCCTGTGATGCTAATCCAATTCTGAAGCTTTTTTCTGTCAATCGTAGATCTGCATTGTCTTGACGTAATAGGGTACGGTATTCCGCACGGCTTGTAAACATTCGGTAAGGTTCGTCTGTTCCTTTATTAATCAGGTCGTCAATTAAAACTCCAATATATGCTTCATTTCTTTTTAAAATAAAAGGCTCGTTATTATTAATCGCCTGATGTGCATTTATTCCTGCTATCAAACCCTGGCATGCAGCTTCTTCATATCCTGTTGTTCCATTAATTTGTCCGGCAAAAAATAAATTTTTAATCAGTTTCGTTTCCAGATTAAACTTTAGTTGAGTCGGAGGAAAATAATCATATTCGATTGCATATCCTGGACGAAACAGTTTACAATTTTCAAAGCCCGGAACTTTCTTCAATGCCTTATATTGTATTTCTTCCGGCAATGAAGAAGAAAATCCATTTACATAAACCTCGATCGTGTCCCATCCCTCAGGTTCAATAAAAAGC
>Ga0157371_10002700_pt1 | contig 16757 bp, 10 predicted proteins | sample C45metaG_FD_113462 | JGI IMG/M metagenome (GOLD analysis project Ga0157371, IMG submission 113462) | Corn rhizosphere microbial communities from Kellogg Biological Station, Michigan, USA - C4-5 metaG | ecosystem: Host-associated > Plants > Roots > Rhizosphere > Soil | place: USA: Michigan...
CTGTCAATGTTTTCAATTTTTTCTCCAACAATAACACTTCCGCTCGGCGTTGGCATCATACTGTCTCCGATAATTTCAAACGCACGATAACTGCCGCCCGAAAGCATCGGCAAAGTGAAAGTGTTCAGTTCGTCAATAAATTCACTGTCGGCATAACCGGCAAGATAACCTGCCGCAGCCTTTACCGGAACAAAATGAATTATGTTTCTATCAGCGCTCCTCATTTTCATTTGCCTTCTTTTAGCAAGATAATTGGGCGCTTTCTGTTCACTCAGATCCTGCAATAAAAGTTCATCAAGACTCACTTTAAAAATTTCGCTGATCGTTTCCAAAACTTCGAGTCTGGGATCGGCTCTTTCTTCCTCATAAGCGCCGATGAGCGACCGTTTGATTCCTAATTTATTCGCGAATTCTTCCTGTGTCCATCCGCGAAGCTTGCGTAGATATTTTAGATTTTGGCCTGCCTGTGACATGGTTGACTAATTTATTTAGACCAAAAATACTAATTTATTTAGTTTGACCAAATATTTTTTTGAAAAGAAAAAAATGAAAAATAAGAAATAAAAAAAGGGAGAAGCAGTAGCGGTAAAAATATCAATAAGGGAAGAAAAATTTCGCAGAATTTTTTTACATCAAAACACTAAATCCATTTGGCCACCACATTCAGTAGTTCTTTCATCTGGAAAGGTTTTTCTATAAAATCATCTGCGCCCGCTTCGCGTGCCAGTTTTGCAATTCCCGGTGTTGCAGAAACAATGATGACAGGAATATCTTTTGTGTGAGACTGACTTTTTAAAAACCGGCAAACTTTTAATCCATCCTGGCCGCTTAATTGTCTGTCGAGCAAAAACAAATCAGGAGCACTGTAATTGTTTTCGAGAATGGAGGAGGCTTCTCCATGAATTTCTACATGATAGCCAGCTCTTTCGAAGATCAGTTTAAAAATATCCTGAACTCCTTCATCATCGTCCGTTATAAGTATCTTTTTCTTCATCATCTTCGTTTTACAATGTAAATACAAAGAATATACCACTGCAATTGATTTCCCATTTGACGTTTTTGTTGTCTGTAAATCAAATCATTTCCGGTAAACAAACCAATTTTGCTGATTTTTATTTTTTAAAGTCGGGTAATTAAATGCTTTAGTCAGTTAGTATTTATCTTCCTGTAACAGTTTCCAACACTGAGTTTGGGCTAAAATATTTTTTTGTAAAAGAATATTTTTTCTAAACAGCTTCTCTTAAAAAAAGACATTTTTATTAAGAAACATAAGGTAAAGTAAAACAAAAAGTAGAACCTTCTTTTGGGGCACTTTCTACCCAAATGCGACCATGTTGTTTTCTTACAATTTCTGTGGCAATGAACAATCCAAGACCCAATCCGGGAAACGTGCTGGTTGTTTCATCTGTAACTCTGAAGAATCGCCTGAATAGTTTTTTCTGCATTTCGCTTGTAATTCCGATTCCAAAATCCTGGATGCTCACGGTAACTTCATTTTCTGTTGAGGAAGTTTTTACAATGATTTTATCAGCGTTGGGTGAATATTTTATTGCGTTGGAAAGAAGATTCACGATTACCTGCGCAGTTCGTTCTTTATCACCTGTCAGCGGTTTTAAAGGCTGTAAATTTTTTATGATCTTATGCCTTTTGGTTGTCATTTGCAAATCTGTTACTATTTCATTGATCAGTTCTGTCAGATCATATGGTTCATGTTTCAACACCAGTTGTCCTTCAGTGATTTTGGTTACATCCAGAAGATCGCTGATGAGCGTTGTCAACCGGTCGATCTGGTGATCCATTCTCAGTAAAAGATCAGCAGAAACATAATCGTGTTTTTCCATTAACGTATCATGAAGAATTTGTGCGTACGCTTTAATACTGGTTACCGGCGTTTTTAATTCGTGGCTGGCAACCCCGATAAATTCTTCCTTTTGTTTTTCGATTTCTCGGCGTTTGGTAATATCGCGATAGTTTTTGATGATGCCATGAACGCTGGAATTATTAATAAGATTGATACAGCCAACTTCCATGATGCGATAGCGGCCGTCTTTGTGAAGCATACGCAGTTCCCCCTGGATATATTTGGATGGTTCTTCCAAACATCTTTCAAATAATTTTTTTTCTGCTTCCCGATCTTCCGGATGAACAACGCTTTTCTCAAAAATATTTTCTCCCAGTCTTTCTTTGGCAGTGTATCCCAAAACTCTTTCTATCGATTCACTTTGATAAGTGATCGTTCCATCAGGGTTGAAAACAGTGATCACATCAAATGAATTTTGAACCAGCGCTTTAAAACGTTCTTCATTTTCAAGGATCAGTTGTTCTTTGAATTTACGTTCGCTGATGTCAATATTTACACCCGACATTTCTATCGGTTTTCCGTTTTTGTCAAAGTTGGTATTGGCGCGGCTCAGGATCCAGTGCACCGAACCATCTGGCCAGAAAATTCTGAATTCAATAGAAAGCTCTTTTCTTTCAATAAGACTTTTTTCAATCGCCTGGCGTGTGGGTTCCGCATCTTTGGGATGAATAAACGAAAGCCAGTCTTCTAGCGTTCCTTTAAAAGAATATTCCTTTAATCCATATAAGGATTCCTGAACTTTTGTCCAGGTGATTTTATTTGTTTTAAAATTCCATACATACGTTCCTACAGAACCTGCTGCCAGTGCGAAGTTCAGTTGATTACGGGTTTTTGCTAAAGTTGCTTCTATTAATTTCTGACTGGTGATATCTCTTTGCGTTGTCCAGATGCTTACTAATTTTTTATCGTGGATAATGCCAATAAAATTGTGTAGAAAATAAGTCGTATTTTCTCCAACAGTAAAAGCAGTTTCAACGTCGCTTAATTTGTAATTTAATTCGATAAAAGCATCAAATATGGCATCATTTTTTTCATTCGGAAGTATCAGTTTGTCCAGAGTTTCTCCTATTAATTCGTCCGCTTTTTTGTAGCCATACATTTTCGCCATCGCATCATTGCATTCTGCAACAACCGTATTTTCAAACAAGGCTTCCTTCTGTTTTTTTCGTGGCTCATGAATAGAAACCGGTTCTTTTAAATCCAACCGGCAAACACCTTCCGTCATTTTGGAAATGAAAGTTTCATAACGTTCTTTGCTTTCTTCTATTGGTAGGGCAGTTGATCGCTCACCTTTAATCGGATTTCCATAAATAGCAAAAGCTTCATCAGATGGATTAAAATGAAAATGATACCATTCTTTTTTCTGCTCATCGTAATATTCAAACTGCGTAAATGATTTCGATTTCATTGCAGCCAGCAGCTTTGTATCAAATTCAGTGTTGGTATGGAGGAGCATTATTTTCCAAAAATTCTTGCCATAAATTTCATTGGCTTTTTGCCCGATAAACTTTTCTGCTTTTTCATTGATAAAAATAAAATTCCAGTCCGCATCTACAGAAATAAAAATATCGCTGACGGTGTTCAGGTTTGAAGCAGAAGTTTTTGGAGATGGAGTGGCAGCCTCATTTTTTTGCAGTTGCTGAGTACTTTCTGTAAAAACCATTTTTTCGGCTTGTGAATTTTTTTTAGCAGCGCTCATGTACGTTTGGGGCTTATCTCAAAGGAAAGATACACTAATTTAATTTGACTTATAAAAATTAAAACAAATTATTTTCATCCTTTTACAGAAAATTGCTGACCGATAACATCATTTTTAAATAGAAACAAAAAATAGAAAAAACAATTATTTCTGTTTCCACTCCAGGAAAGAGGAAATGATCTTCATTTCCATTTTGCATTATTTTAACCAAAAAGAAATCCACAAAAGGCAATGGAAAAGTAATCTTTTCGTTATTAAAATCCTGGCCGGAAATATTCCATTTAAACCTATGAAAGACAAATTATATATTCTAAGCATTGCTATGCTTTTGCTCGCTTCATGCAGCAAGAAAACCGAACAAACCGAAAGCAAAATTTCCAATGCAAAAACAGATTCTGAAACCGTTGCCAATGTTTTTATCAAATACACGATTCTGAAAGGACAACAATATTGCGATAAAAGCATTTTCGTTCCTGTTCATGTTTCCACTTTTTCTTTTCAGGTAAAATTCGACACCTCAGCGATCTACCAAACCAGTGATCCGCATAATCAATCAGACATCAACAAGCTTTTGGGTTTTAGTGATAACAATACCGATCATCATGAATACAGCGCGCGGATTGGCTGGCGCTGGAGCGATAATGCGCTTCATCTTTTCGGTTATGTTTATAACAAAGGGATCATGAGTTTTAAAGAGATCAGTAAAATTGATATTGGCGTGCCGGTTTCCTGTTGCATAAAAGTTTCGGGCAACGAATACATTTTTACGGTAAATAAAACAGAAATAAAAATGCCAAGAGAAAGTACTACAGCGTTAGCGGAAGGATATAAACTATGGCCTTACTTCGGCGGCAACGAAACCGCGCCTCATAATATTTCTATCTGGATAGAAGAAGATCATAACTAAATTATTCAATTATTCAATTATTGCAATACTGACCCATAGGGTTGTCAATCTTTAAAGAAGGGCAATCCTTTCCTTGTTGTATGCGTGGTATACTGCCCGTCCCAAAAAACACATCAATCCTGATACAGTAATTTGAACCATCCTCAAAATCCATTTTTTTTGCAGTAAAGAAAGAAATATGCGTTATTTCTGTTTTTTTATCTTTTATTTGTCTAACTGTTTGTTTTCATACGAAAAAAACTGAAAGCATCTACTGGTTATTATTACTTTATTAAAAAGAACATTTTATTTGCTTGTTTTCGTATGGAGCATTTTTCTCAAAAAAATTCTCAATTAACTGTTGGTAAGATACCGATCTAAATATCCTTATTCAATTTGACAAAAGACAAGGAACACATAGAGTCACTTTTACAAAGCATCTGCCAGAGGGATGATCAAAACGCATTCCAGGAGATCTTTCAGATTTTTTATGAAAGACTGTTGAATTTTTGTATTGTTTACATCAATGATAAAGCGTATGCAGAAGAGATCGTTTCTAATGTGTTTGTGAAATTGTGGATGAAAAGAAAAGAATGGAAGATTGATAACCTCGGGACATATTTATTTATTGCTGTAAAGAATATGTCGTTGAACCATATCAAACAATATTCAAACTACAGGCTGGTGTATATGGAAGATGCGGGAGTGCATGAGATCGTGAATTCACACGATCCCGGAAAAGAACTGGAAAGAAGAGAACTGATCTTTAAAATGAACCAGGCGATTGAAACGCTGCCATTGCAATGCAAAATCATTTTTAAACTGGTAAAAGAAGAAGGTTTAAAATATAAGCAGGTAGCCGAAATTCTCGATATCTCTCCCCGCACCGTAGAAACGCAGTTGGTAAGAGCCATCAAAAAGTTGGATGCAATTCTTTTGCCGTACCTGGATTCAAACAAGGTCTCAAAAAGAAATAAAAACAAACCTTTCAAGGCGATCAAAACGCTTTTTCTGTGCCTGTTCTTTTAATAAAGAATTTCCTTTTGAATTTTTTTTCTTTTTGTGTAAGTAATTTCTCAAAAAAAATTGTCCTTATGTTTTAAAGCTTTTTTTAGCCCTTTAAAATGAATATGGACAACCAGTTGTTTTTATTATTAGTAACACGCAAACTAAGCGGAGAAGCTACCAAAAGCGATCTTCAGCAACTCGAAAAGCTTTTTGAGGAGGATGAATATTATCAACAAAAATTTGATCTTTTTAAAGCCCATTGGGAAAGTAAAAACAACATAGGAACTGATACCGGTCTTGCTTTTCAGAAAATAATGCACGAAATAAATGCATCTTCCAACCGAAGCAGCCAGCCTGAAGAGCAGGAAAAAGTAAATAAGAAGGATGATGTGTTACGGATGGTAAAAAGATTGTCAAGAGTAGCGGCAATTTTAATCGTATCTATTGGAAGCATCTACCTGATCTATCGAAATACCAGGCCTCTCCCTTCCAAAACAATCGCTCAAAATGCATGGCTTACCAAACAAAATCCAAGGGGAACCAAATCGGTCATTACCCTTTCAGACAGCACTAAAGTAATTCTCAACGCTGACAGCAAGCTCCGGTTTCCTACTGTATTTACAGGTTCTACCAGAGAAGTTTATTTAACAGGAGAGGCATTTTTTGATGTGACGCACAATGCAAAAGTTCCTTTTATTATTCATACCAGCAAGATGAATATTAAAGTGCTTGGTACTGAATTTAATGTGAAATCTTACCCTGAAGATTCTACCTCTGAAACCACTTTGATACGCGGATTGATAGAAGTAACGTTAAACGACCGTCCCTCAGACAAGATCATCTTGAGGCCTAAAGAAAAGCTGATTGTTTCCAACGAACCTTCTTCAAAAAGCGTTTCATCCAGGGCTTCTTCATCTGCCATACAGGAAACCCGGTTATTGATCAGCAGCCTGCATTATATATCTCCTAAAGACAGCGCAATCGTCGAGACTTCATGGCTGGATAATAAACTGGTTTTCCAGGATGAAAGCTTTGCTCAACTTACAACAGACCTGGAGCGCAGATACGGTGTTGCTATCCGGTTTTCCAATACCTCCATTAGGGATCTCAAATTTACCGGTGTGTTCGAAAAAGAAACTATTGATGAAGTGTTGAAGGCACTGCAATTAACTGAGAAATTCAATTATAAAACAGAAGGAAATAACATTACTATTTTTTAATCTTTTAATCATTAAAATCTCCAAAATCATGCTGATAAATGATACATAAAAAAACGGGAAATGCTGGCGGCATTCCCCGGTAAAAGTCAAAAACACAAAATTGTATTGTGATCTTCCCTGGCGGAGAAGAGCACCTTTATTTAACTTTCTAAATTTAAAGTTATGAAACTTTTTACACACCAAAATGGTGTATTGATAAAACCTTGGCTCAAAAAGTCATTGCTCATTATGAAATTTACATTTATTCTTGTTTTTATCTGTTGTTTGCAGTTGAGTGCAAAGACCTATTCACAGAATATTACACTTAACCTAAAATCAGTAGAATTAAAAAAAGCGCTTTCAACTATTGAAAAGCACACTCCTTATCGCTTTTTATACAGTGAACGAAATATCAGTAGCGATAAGATAACGGTCAATGTTACCAATGCGGGAATATCACAGGTAATGAACCAGTTGTTATCGGGAACCGGCTTGTCTTACAAGCAATTGGATAACAACCTGATCGTATTGGTAAAAGAAAATGAAACGGTAACTGATATCCTGGTAAAAGGAAAAGTCGTCGACCGGTCAACAGGAAAGCCTTTAGCCGGAGCAAGCATCCAGATAAAAGGCAGCACAGCAGGTACCAGCACCGATGCCAATGGAAATTATTCCATTAATGTTCCGGCTAATGCCACACTGGTAGTTACTTCTATCGGTTATGAAAGTGTGGAAATTGCAGTAAACGGACAAACAGAGCTAAATATTAATTTGCAGCCATCAGCTACAGGGCTTAATGAAGTAGTGGTTACCGCTTTAGGTATCAAAAGACAGGAACGCGAACTCGGGTATGCCACTCAAAAGGTAGAAGGTTCCACGCTTCAAACCGTAAAAGGCATTGATGTAGCTACCTCCCTGACAGGAAAGGTTTCCGGATTGGTAATAAAAAATAGCCCTGATTTCATGTCAGCACCGGATATTACCATGCGCGGAGAATCTCCTTTGCTGGTAATTGATGGTATTCCTTATGGAAATGTGACTTTGAGAGATATTCCGGCTGATGATATTCAATCCATTGATTTTCTGAAAGGCGCTACCGCTTCTGCTTTGTATGGTTCAAGAGGAGGAAGCGGCGCTATTATGATAACCACCAAAAAAGGTGGAAGCAAAAAAGGATTGCAGGTTACGCTGAACAGCAGCAGCATGTTTGAAGCCGGCTACCTTGCTATTCCTAAAATGCAAAGTGAATATGGAAGAGTGGTGAATACAGCCACCAACACTTATGTGCGCTCAGGTGATGGTTCGTGGGGAGCACCATTGGAAGGACAGGATGTAATTCAATGGGACCCGATCAGCAAAACAATGAAATCCATGCCTTATATAGCAAGAGGCAAAGACAATTTTAAAAATTTCCAGGAACAGGGTTATATTCTGAACAATAGTGTCAGCGTTACCCAAACCGGTGATCTTGGAAGTTTCCGTGCTTCAGCTATCTGGGGACAAAATAAAGGAACTTATCCTAATTCCCGTTTTGACAAGCTGACTTACAGTATGGGTGGAACGATTCAGCTTAAGAAATTTACACTCACTACCTCTGTTGCCTATAATAACCAGGCTTCTCCAAATATGGGTTTCAGCGGATACACCGGTTATGATCCAATGTACAGCATGCTGGTGTGGGGCTCGCCTGATTGGAATATATCGGATTACAAGGATTATTGGTTGGTGCCGAATGAAGTTCAGAACAGCAGCTACACTGCCGGTATTAATAACCCTTATTTTGATAGATTCCAAAGAACCCATTCCTACAATAAAGATGTTTTCAACGGCCAGTTCACTGCCAATTACCAAATTGCTGATTGGTTGAATGCAATGGTAAGAACCGGTTATGATAATTTCAGCAACAAGCAGGTAATCCAGATTTCAAAAGGTTCATTCCAGGGAGGAGGCGCTACTACTGTTTTGGATGGTGGTACCCAGGTTTGGGGCGAATCTCAAAAAGGCTCTTATAATGAAGGAATCGGCCGTGGATTCAGTAGCAACACGGATGCTATTCTGACCGCTAAAACAAAAGTGAAAGATTTTTCTATTGATGGATTTGCAGGAGGAAGTATTTTCTACCAGCAAAATGAAGGATTGGAAGGTTTTACACAAGGCGGGTTATCCATTCCTGCATTCTATTCTTTCAAAGGATCTACCAACCCGGTGACTTTGAATTCTATTGTTAATAAAGAGCAGATCAACAGCGTTTATGGAAAATTGGGTATTGGCTATAAAAACATCGCTTTTGCTGACGGAACATTCCGTAATGACTGGGCATCTACTTTGCCAAAAGCCACCCGCTCGTATTTTTATCCAAGTGTTTCCGGTAGTTTGATCGCCAGCGAATTATTCAAACGTCCGGACTGGTTGTCTTATTGGAAACTGCGCGGTTCATGGACCACTTACCGCACACCGGCAGGCATTTACGACATCAATAATGTATTTACCGTTTCTCCTAATTCATGGGGAACGATGAGCTCGGCTTCTTTCCCTACCAGCATTCGCCCTTCCAATATTCATGCAGAAGGATCTGCTTCTACAGAAGTAGGAACTTATGCCAGTTTTTTAAACAATCGTATTTCTGCAGACGTTACGCTTTACAGGAAGAGAATGTATGACTTTATCGTAAAAGCACCGATCAGTCCTTCTTCAGGATTTACTTCTGTTTATACCAACAGCAATGAAGAGCGCACAAGAAGAGGTGTTGAAGTTACCTTAAATGCAACTCCTGTTAAAACAAAGAACTTCTCATGGGATGTAAGTTTCAACTGGACCAAATACGCTACTTATTTTACCAGGCTCGATTCGCAATATTCTGTAAACAACAGGGATTGGGTAAAAGTTGGAAAAAGAGTGGATTATTATGCGATCAATGAATACCAAACCGACAACCAGGGACATATTGTATTCAACAATGGAGTTCCTACTTATCAACCCATTTTGTCTTTAGCCGGCTATTCTGATCCCGATTGGGTTTGGGGCTTCAACACCGCATTCAAATACAAAAATGTATCCTTGTCTCTTTCTATGGATGGAAGAGTGGGAGGCCTTGCGCAATCTACCACCGAAATGTATATGTGGATCTCCGGAAATCATCCGAATTCACTTACAGAGGCGCGCTACAAAGATGCAACCGGGCCTGGAACTAAAAATTTCCTTGGCGACGGTGTGAAGGTTGTTTCAGGTTCGATAAAGTATGATGCCAATTATCATGTAGTGAGCGATACCAGGGTGTTTGCACCAAATGATGTATATACCACTTACAAATCCTATATCACAGCTTTGCACAAAGGAACTGCTTGGGGAGGCAATCCTTCTCCGGTAGATTTATACAGCACTACCTTCCTGAAACTTAGAGAAGTAGCGTTTACTTATACTTTCCCGAGCTGTATAGCTGAAAAGATCAATTCAAAAGGAATCGCAGTATCTCTCATCGGGCAGAATCTGATCTATTGGGCCAAACAATTCAAATACTCCGATATCGATGGCGGCACCGAAAACTTTTCAGATCCTTCCATGCGCTACATAGGAATGGACATTAAACTTAATTTTTAATACAGTTTAAATACTGTTTAAATCATAAATCATTATGAAGAAGATATTCAAGAAAACAGGATCCGTTATTTTGCTGGCAGCAATATTCCTGGCGTCCTGTAATAAATTTGATGTAATCAACACGAATCCAAATGCAACAGAAAAGGTGAACGCCTCTCTGCTTGCTACCAAAATTATTTTGCAAAACCTGAAATTCCAGGGACGTGATGCCAAAGCATACCTGTCTGACAACGGCCTTGCAAAATATATTGCGTATGGTAATGAAACCATGCTTTCGTCTCAGTACAATTACCTGGGAGCAGCGGATTTCACACCAATGACCATGATACCCAATATTAACAGCATGCTCGAATATGCAAAAGGAAGCAGCATGGAAAGTTCTTACCAGGGGTTGGCGAAATTTTCGCGTGCCTTTATGTTTTATTACCTGACCATGGAAGTGGGCGATATTCCGTATAGCGAAACAGGAGAAGGTGCTACCGGCGAGATCACACCAAAATATGATACGCAGGAGGATGTGTTTAAAGGCATCCTTGATGATCTGAAAGATGCCGATGCTTTTTTTGCAAAAGGGGTGAAATTTGATGGCGACCCTACGCCTTATAACGGTGATCCGGATAAATGGAGAAGAGCTACCAATTCTTTTGCTTTAAAAGTATTGATGTCGCTGAGTAAAAAAGCCGATGATGCCAATTTGAATGTAAAAGGAAGATTTGCTGATATTGTAAATGCCGGAGAGATCCTTCAACCCAATACCGGGTTTCTGGGATTGGAATATTCTTCTACCAATCCGCATCCTTTATCCGGTACCAACGATCTGTTTACCAGCAGAACCATTGTAAGCCACCTGGTACTCAGCAATCTCAAAGATTGGGATGACCGCAGGTTGTTCTATTTTGCGGATCCTGCAAAATCACTGATTGCCGGAGGATTGACAGAAGATGATACTGCCGCTTATGCAGGTGCTTATGTCGTAGATGATTACAACACCATCACCGCAAATCTCATTGCTGATCAATATTCATTGCTCAATTCACGGTATCTGAAAGTGCAGGCAGGAGATCCACGTATCATGGTTTCTTATGGTGAACAGCAATTGATCCTCGCAGAAGCAAGCATTTTGGGGTGGATCAACGGAGACGCGCAAAGCTATTATCAATCCGGTGTAGAAGCAGTGCTGGGTCGCTATATCTCAGTCGATCCTTCATTTGCTCATGGAAATCCGATCACCCAATCCTACATTGATAATTATTTCACCGGAGATGCAGCATTTAAAACAGATCCTGATGAGCAACTGCAACAGATATGGTTACAACGTTATTTATTGAATTTTATGCAGGATCCTATTTCTACTTTTTTTGAACAGCGCAGAACCGGCTATCCTGTATTTCCTGTCAATCCGGAAACGTCATTGAACGTGAACGATAAAAATTCGATACCGGTTCGCTGGTTATATCCATCTTCTGAATTGAATTATAACAAACAAAATTTAATGGATGCTTTAAACCGGCAATATGGAGGAGTAGATGATATCAATAACAAAATGTGGTTGTTGAAATAGAGCAATAACAAGATTGATTTCTTACAGTTAATGGCTGTCTCAGATTGAGGCAGCCTTTTTCGAAAAATGAAGATAAATACAAAAGCACAATATTTGTTTGTTGATTATAGGGATATCAGAAGCTCCGATATACTTCTGATATTTTGCTCAAAAGAAATTAAAGCCAGAAATAATATTATCTTTATTTTTGATGCAACATCAAGGGATGCAGATGAAAGTAATTTGCCATTCAAAGCAACAAACAAGACAATAATACCGTTTTTGATTCTGGATAACCACTTGAAGAATTAATTATGAACAAAATACTTGTAGTAGATGATGACTTGGATATTTTATCTCTTGTGCACATGATACCTAGTATGAACAATTTTATTGTCGAAACCGTTTCCAGGTGGGAAGAGATTGACAGCAAGATTTTAGATTTTAAGCCTGATCTTGTTCTGTTGGATGTAATGCTTGGCGGAGCGGATGGCCGCGATATATGCAGAAATTTGCATTCGGACAAAGAAACCAGAAATCTTCCCGTAGTACTTTTTTCGGCTAATCCGGAAATGAGAAAATACACAAAGGGGTGTGATGCCAAAGCCTTTATTGCCAAACCCTTTGAAATATCAACGCTATTAAAAACGATCAAAGAAAACGTGAACTAGTTCATTTGAAACATGGCTAATAGTAGATTTTGTCATCAAAAGCACAGTCTTTTTCTTTGAAGTCAGAATTTTTTCAACTGCGACCACTTGAAACACATAGTTCACAATGAAAGCAACTGAATATAATTTTTCGATCATTACACAACCATAAAAATGATGAATGATAGTTTTCAGCGCTTTAGCTTTAACCTCGACACAATACATAAAACCTTTAATCTTTTTGCTTATTCCTTCGTGACCCATCCGGGAACATTTCACTATTTCTACCCTGCAGTTTTACTTTTTCCAGGTCTTTTCTTGCGGGTGCCGTAAACATCTCTCCGTCTTCATTAAACCTGGAGCCATGACAAGGGCATTCCCACATTTTTTCAGCAGTATTCCAGGCTACGGTGCAGTTGATATGGGTGCATGCCGGATTTACTGAGTGCAATATTCCATTCTCATCCCTGTACATGGCGATCGTTTGATCTTCAAATTTTACCAGTTTTGCTTGCCCGCTTTTGATCTCATCGGGTTCTTCAATTTTTTCTTTCGGAAATAATTTTTCTATAAAATTTTCAGTGACGCCTGATGCATTTTCTATAAAATTTTCAAAACCGGCAACAGGTTCAATTCGTGAAGGTTTGAATACTTGTTCCCATTCACTTTTGCCTTTTACGATCAGATCAGTAAGGATTTTTGCGGCAATCTGGCTATAAGTAATTCCATTGCCACCAAAGCCTGTGGCAACGAAAACAGTTTTAGGATTGCCTGGTAAATGGCCGATATAAGGCAATCCATCAGCCGGTTCAAAATATTGTGACGACCATTTATAAGCTACATTTTCAACATCAAAATGTTTGCGTATATAAAGCTCCAGCCTTTCAAAACAGTTCTCAGTGTCTTTTACTTCCGCCGTTCTGTGATCTTCTCCGCCGGCGATAAAATATTTTATCCCGTCCGTTTCCTGTGTTCTGTAATAATGATAAGGATCATGCAGATCGTAGCATAATTCCTCCGGATACTTTCCCTTTAAAGTTACTGCCATTGCATAACTCCGGTATGGAGCGCATCTGAAATGGAGAATATTTACACCCGGCGGAATATGAGTGGCATACACAAGGTTGCGTGCTGTAAAGTTTCCACACGAAGCAGTTACATTCAAAATGTCCTTTCCCTTTTGTTCTACGTTTGTAACGCGGCAATGTTGTAAGATCCGACCTCCTGCATCTTCGAAAGCTTTTGCAAGTGCGTAAACATATTTTGTGGGATGAATTTGTGCCTGGCGTTTGAAAACCAATGCCTTTTCAAAATCAACCGGAACAGGAATTGTGTCTGAATAAGCGACATCACATCCGGCTCTATTGGAAGCTTCAAAAGCCTCTTCCAACTGCTGCGTTTGATTTTTATTGGTTGAAAATAAGTAGCCCTGTTTTTCTTCAAATTCACAATCAATCCCATATTTTTTTACATTCTCTTCCACGATATTGATCGCTTCCATGGCCGCTGCCAATACAAATTTTGTATTTTCTTCTCCAAACTTTTTCTCTATTTCAGCATAAGTGAGATCCAAAATAGTGTTCAGATGGGCTGTGGTTCCGGAAGTGGTTCCAAAAGCGAGATTTTTGGCCTCCAGCAAAAGACATTTTTTTCCTGCTTCCTGCAGCAACAAAGCCGTTGTTATTCCCGTAATCCCTCCGCCAACAATTATTACATCATAAATGATATCAGAGTTTTCAAATTTTTTTGAAATATAATCAGGCATATTCATCTGCCATAAACTTTTGGTTGCGCTGTCTCTTTGCATGGCTGCTTTTTTTGAAAAAATTATAAAAAAGTATGCCGCATTTATGTTTGACGTTAACTGCTACTATTCCTAAACCTCTAACAGCCGGTTTATTTCACTTTACAATACTTTTTTTAGCTGATCGAATTCATAATCAGAATAAACGTCTTTGCTCATTCAGCCAATAGCGAACAACAATCATATTGTTGTTACAAAGTAAAAAAATGGATTAGGGCTAATGTCTATTGGATTTTGATAATAAAAAGATTCGAAGGAATGAAGATAGTAGCAAACAGGAAGGCGTCTGTTCACAAGGATTTATTTTGGCAAGAGAAAACCCAAGGCAAAACTTGATCTTATACCACTTAATAAAGCCTTCAAAAAATAATAACTCATAAAGCGTGTTGGATCCCGGTCATAGCTGATCTTTCCCGTGCGCCTTGACACATTCATACTTTTATCTTTGTTTTTAGGAATGATCAAATGCTTTAAAAAAAATGAGGGCACTTTTGCTATTTTTTTCTTTCCTCTTTTTGATGTCAATTTATCTATAACCAGATTATGATACTCGCCTATAATTTCACCGGTAGCTTTTTTTTCTGTTGCAGTAAAATGAAAGTCAAGTTCATTTATCAAGCCCGATTCAATATGAAATTTACCGAGATTTTCAGCTGAGGAATTCAATTTACTAAGATCCAGACCTCTTATAAAGCCTTTTATATAACTTGTGTTTCCTTTAAACGACAAACGGATATTTGCCTGAATTGTACCGGCATCCATGAGAACACCTTTTACATTCATGTCTGAATAAGAAGGATCATTTTTATAAGGATGATTGAGAACGGGAGACATGGTGAGATTCATTTTTCCTATTTTCAGTATGCCTGATTGTGTGCCATCTTTTGGAAACTCTTCGTACAGAACATTTGAATTATTTAACCTGAATGTATGAATACGTACCTGGTAAGGTATTTTTTTCAAATAATCGTTAATCATCGGCTCTTTTTTTAATGGGCGCGGTAAACGCCTGTCCCGGAAAATATAAAAATGACTGCCATTAATAATTACCTTATCTGCAAATAGCTTTTTATGAATTAACTGGCCAATATCCAATTTAAGAAATTCAATCTGGCCAATAGTAGCTTCTATCCTGTCGGCCTGGTGTCCCAGTTTTTTGTCAAATTCGAATTTGCTGTATTGGGGAATTAATTGAATAGAATCAATCCGCAATAATTCTTTTCTGGTATCAGCTAAAAGCCCTTTAATATGTATTCTATAATAAACATTGGAAAGGGAGTAATTTATATCTGATAAATTACATTGAATAGCGCTAAAGTGAAAAGAACTATTAGCAGGTTGCCTTGAGTTACTTATTCCCGCGCCCTCAACTGCTAAATCTCCTTTCAATAATAACCTGCCATGAACCAATATTCGCATCTGTGATAAACTAATTTTTTTGATTGACAGGTTTTTAAAGGAACCAGGCAAATCAGGCAACTCTTTTATGATCTCATCATTTTTTTTATCAGCCGAAAAGGAAGTCAGTTTAATTTCTGGCCTTACAAATTTTAGCTCATTCATAAAAATACGATTACCGGTAAAATGAACTCCTGTCAGCAGGAGCAACGGGCAAAGAACGGATTCTCGGTAAAGATGCTTTGTATTAAACATCCTTAATCCCTTTAGTTTAACCGATAAAAAATCGGGTTTTGAAGAGAACTCAGCTGATTTTTCAGTTGATAACAGGTCACGAATATTGATTTTGCTGATTTTTACTGATTCTATATTCAAGGCAAATCCGCCTAACGAACTTGTATTATTTGGGGGTACTTTATTGTTATTGAGAGGAGCCATTTGTAAAGAATCAGCTTGCACAACTTCCTTCTTACTATCAATTATTACATCTTTCAGTAAAATAACCCGGTGAGCATGAAAGACAGGATAAGCAAATTGTGAAAAAGTACCCCTGATATTGTCCAAATGAAAAGTCGCCGGATTGTTTAAAAGAAATTGCACACTTTCCAGGGTAATATTTCCTTTTAGCATCAATTTATTATAACTGTCTGATTGAAGCCACGTATCCATTTTTTCGAATTGTATCCTATCGATGGCTATTTTTTTAAAAGGAATATTTAGATGTCCCAATACTGCTTTTGCTGAATCATTTTTATTAAATAAGAACTGATCTAAAATTATTTTAGAAGGTCCGATACTTACCGTTTTTACTACAAGTTGTTCGCCTTTGATGATTTTAAAAAGATTGATTCCTGTCAGACCTACCTGTGAACAATAAAAAGAATGCTGATGCCGGCCGGCGACCGGAACCAGAAATAAATGAAGGTCAGAGATGGAAACTGTAGCGTTGAATAGATCAACATCGACAGAAGAAAATTGAGTATGTATTTTTGGTGAAAGGTTTTTTAATCTGTTTCCAATTTTCTTTTCAATTATTGATGTAAGAATATGAGCGCCCGTCAGAAATATAAAAACAAGTGCTAGCAGAGAAACCAATACTTTCAACCATTTTTTTC
>Ga0157371_10002704_pt1 | contig 16744 bp, 12 predicted proteins | sample C45metaG_FD_113462 | JGI IMG/M metagenome (GOLD analysis project Ga0157371, IMG submission 113462) | Corn rhizosphere microbial communities from Kellogg Biological Station, Michigan, USA - C4-5 metaG | ecosystem: Host-associated > Plants > Roots > Rhizosphere > Soil | place: USA: Michigan...
ACGGTGCGATTGTTGGCAACGTCAACCGCTTCCAGGGTGATCTGCAGCTGATCGCCTTCCCTAAGAAAGTGACCTGTCACGATATCTGTTACGTGCATCTCGCGTCCGGCTTGGTCGAGATCAAGGTTGGACGACGCGTACTTACTGGTCGTCGCAAAGGGACGGATCGACAGAGTGCGGACGTAGCTCAAGGTGGTGGCAATTTCGTCCGGCAAAGCCAGCCGCAAGAAGTCGGACTGCTTATCGGAACTCAAATTCTGAAAAGGGAGCACTGCAACCGTGGTCGGGTTGGCAGAAGTTGCCGTCGGCTTTGCACGTTGTCTAAATTGCCAAAAAACGAGGACTCCGAGGCCGATGGCAACCGCGACCGCGGCAATCAACGCGATGAATTTGCCGGACAGGTTCGCGGGCGATTGACTGGTGCCCGAGACAGGGTGTGCCGCATCTTGCGCCGCTGAGCTGTGGCGTCCGGAACTCCCGGGCGTGCCGGCCGGCGAGGAATCGCCGCTAGCGGGAGTAGGTACGGCTAGGCGTCCGGTATCGGTATCGCGCTTGAGACGCTGCAGGTCGCTCCGCATTTCGGAGGCATGCTGATAACGCAGGTTGCGATCCTTTTCGAGCGCTTTGGCGATGATGTCTTCGAGTTTTGGAGGAACATCGGGATTCAGGCGAATGACCGACGTTGGACCGGAGTCCAGAATTGCTTTGAAGATCAGAGCGGAGGTGTCGCCACGGAAGGGCAAAGTTCCAGTCGCCATCTCATAGAGGACGGCGCCGAAGGAAAACAGGTCGGTGCGGGCATCCAGTTCTTTGCCTTTGGCTTGCTCGGGCGACATGTAGGCCACGGTCCCCACCATGGTGCCTGGACTGGTGAGGTGCTGCTCGTCGATAGTGCCGGTCATGGTGTTGGCAGATGCGACCTGGCCTGATGAAGTGGCGGATGGTGCGACTTTTGCGAGTCCGAAATCCAGAATTTTCCCGTGGCCGCGCTTGGTGACAAAGATGTTCGCGGGCTTGATATCGCGGTGAACGATGCCCTCGGAGTGGGCAGCATCGAGAGCGTCGGCTATCTCGATCGCGAGCGAAAGAAGCGTGTCATTTTCCAAGGGGCGTCCAGCTACCATGTGTTTCAGCGTGAGGCCGTCGAGAAACTCCATGGCGATGAAGCGCTTGCCTTCGTGCTCGCCGATTTCGTAAATGGTGCAGATATTAGGGTGGTTCAGAGCGGAGGCCGCGCGGGCCTCCCGGCGAAAACGTTCGAGAGCTTGTGGGTCTTGCGCGACGTTGTCGGGGAGGAATTTGAGGGCAACAAAGCGGCCAAGAGAAGTGTCCTCGGCTTTGTAAACAACGCCCATCCCGCCGCCGCCCAGTTTTTCGACGATGCGATAGTGCGAGATGGTTTGGCCGATCATGCGGTCGGGCCATGGTAGGAGGGATAATGCGGCAAGTCAATGAAGCGGGACAGCGCGAAGACCGCCGGGCGTCATTGTGAATGCGGCAAACGCTACGGTTGGTAGACCTCGACGTTGTTGAATACCAGCTTTGCTAACAACGTGAAAAGTGGGGCAACCCGACGGAATCGCGCGGTAGAACAGGCTTTCGAGTGGAAATCTTGGGCCGGCGCGACTACACTACGTCACACTTTCCCCTCGGGTTGCAGCAAAAACTCTAAAAGGCAGATCGACAGCGGAGGTTGGATGGCGACTGTAGCTGCGCGTCCCACAAATGCCGTACATGCGTCGCCGAGTTTACCGGGCCGGCGGTATGACCACTTATTTTTTTCGAGCATGGCATGGCTCATGCTGGGTGCGGTGATCGTGGGGTTCGGTCCCACTTACTATTTCGCGGGAGTATTTCACGCTCCGCTGCCCAGCATGATTGTTCATGTTCATGGGGCCGCGTTTACGCTGTGGATGTTGCTGCTCGTGACGCAAACGTCGCTTGTTTCGGCTGGACGAGTGAACATTCATCGGCGTTTGGGGATTGGCGGGTTTGTGTTGGCGTATGCAATGGTGGTGCTAGGTGTATTGGCGGCAACGGACTCATTGGTGCGACAGGCGGGCCCTCCGGGAAGAGATCCAAAGACCTTCTACGTCGTACCGATGTCGGCGATGCTGGTGTTTGCAACGGTGATAACGTTCGCGTATCGGAACCGCGCGAATTCGCCAGCGCACAAGCGCCTTGTTCTCATTGCCACGACTGCCCTGATGGTCGCCGCATTCGCACGATGGCCGTTTGCCTTCCTGCACAGACAGGTAGTGGTTGCAACGTTGTTTTCTTTCGGCTTTTTGGCGATGCTCATCCTGTACGATCTTTTCTCACTACATAACATTCATCGCGCGACACTGTGGGCGGGCGGCTTCCTGGTGTTCGTGTACGAACTCCGATTTCCCATTGGAAAGACCGCGGCGTGGCACGCGTTTGCCAGTTGGGCCCAAAACCTGGCACGGTAGTCTCAGTTGCACACGAATGACAGTTGGCGCGAGCTCTGCTGTGGAATTCCCACGATGATGGCACTGCAATTACAAGATTTTGCGAAGCGTTATACCGCGGCATGGTGCAGTCATGACGCTGCGCGCGTAGCAGAGTTCTTTTCTCCGGACGGATCGCTCAAGGTAAATGATGCGCCTCCAGCCGTGGGCCGAGAGGCCATCGCCGCGGTGGCATCGGACTTTGTGCGAACGTTTCCTGACCTGAAAGTGCTGATGGATGGTCTCTCTAGTGAAGACGGACGCACCGTTTATCGATGGACTCTGATCGGCACCTATTGCGACGAGAGTGGAAATGGGAATCACGTTCACATCAGCGGATACGAGGAGTGGAGGATCAGTTCTGATGGGCTAATTGGGGAATCGCTCGGGCACTTCGATGAAGCGGAGTATCAACGGCAGCTTCAAGGGAGAGAACTCGGCGCGCCGTGAACACTAAGCGGGCGTGACTGTTTCGAGGTATATTTCAGGCGCGCACTTCGGCCTCGGGCGGGGGCCAACCATGTCAACCATACCAGCACCCTTGCGGGGAGATCCGTGGTTTCGTCCCAAGTACCTGATATTTGCTTTTGTTGCCCTAATGGTGGCCTACGTTCTTCGACATAACGAGAGCTTCTTGATCAATCCGGAACATCCTGCGTGGCAACACTATCAGCCGTTCAAGTGGTATCTGCTACCGCATGGAATTGCGGGAGCATGCGCGCTATTGCTGGGGCCGATGCAGTTTTCGGACCGGCTGAGAAAACGATTCACGAAACTTCATCGCGTCGTGGGACGCATTTATGTTGCGGGCGTGTTTATTGCCGGGCCGATGGGTTTCTACATTCAGTTTTTCGAGGAGCGGATGGGAGCAACCCGATCGTTCAGCCTGGCAGCGGCGGTTGATGCAACGTTGTGGATGACGACGACGGGAATCGCATTCGCGCTCATTCTCAAAGGGAAAGTGCAGCAGCATCGACAGTGGATGGTTCGTAGTTTCGCGGTTGCTTTGGTGTTTCTAGAGGTGCGCGTAATTTCGGGGGTCACGGGATGGGAGAAGCTCGGTCCTTCCGTCGATGAGACGATCGTCTGGGTTTGTCTTGCGTTCTCGGTCCTCGCGGCAGATATCGTGTTGCAATTGGAAGAACTGCGGAGGTCGCGGCCGATCGCACGCAAAGCACATGCGATGGCACAGTAACGCAACGTCTTGTCCAATTTGAGCTTTATGAAATTCATCGAGGAGACGACAGTATGGCAGTGGTCTTGATTACCGGAACAAGCTCAGGCATTGGATTGGCAACGGCGCTGACTCTTGGGCGAGCGGGGCACAAGGTGTATGCGACGATGCGCAATCCCACGAAGGCGCCCGAATTGGGGCAGACGGCCGCGGCGGAAAAATTGCCGATCAAGATTTCGATCATGGACGTGGATTCGGACAGTTCGGTGAAAGAAGGCATCGAGAACATCCGCAAGGATGCGGGCCAGATCGATGTGCTGGTTAATAACGCGGGGGTGGAAAGGTCAGGATCGATCGAGGAAACTCCTTTGGCAGAGTTTCGTGCCGTGATGGAAACGAATTATTTTGGCGTGATACGGTGCGTTCAGGCGGTCGCCCCTGAGATGAGAAAACGCAAGAGTGGCTGCATCATCAACGTGAGCTCGGTGGCAGGACGAATTTCCTGTACACCGATGGCGCCCTACACGGCGTCCAAGTTTGCACTGGAAGCGCTGAGCGAATGCCTGGCGCAAGAGATGAAGACATTCAATGTTCGCGTTGCGCTAGTTGAGCCTGGCATTATCGATACGCCGATGGCGCGGCGAATTGGCGAACATGGAAAACCGTCGGCTTACGCTCAACAAGAGCGTTTCGCGAATTTGTTCATTGCGGCGTTGAAGAATCCGGCATCGCCAGCCTTTGTGGCAGAGACCATCAAGGGAATCATCGAGAGCGGGACTGCGCAGTTGCGGCATCCGACCGGCCCGGATGCACTGCCGTTCCTGGGATGGCGCGGTTCGATGACAGATGAACAGTGGGTCGAACTCAATGGCGCCGACGACGACACGTGGTATGCAAGGATCGAACGCGACTTCGGGATGGCGACGCGTCCGAAGAGTTAGCCGTCTCTCAAAAAACAGGGACGGTGGTTATTGCCCCCGTTCTTCCCTTATTTCAGTCCCTTGACCACGTATGCCACCGACAGCGCTTGAGAGTAGACGTACGCGTACGCGCTACCATCAGTTGAGAAACGGGGTCCGCCAACACCGGTGACTCCGACCTTAGCGCCTTCCCCAAAGGTCTTCCAAAGCTCCATCTTCCCGGTCGTGACATTTGTGCGATAAACGGTTGCGGTGCGATCCCGGCTGTGTCCCGAAAGCGTGTACATTGAGGTCCCATCCGGAGTCCAACCGGTCACGTAATATTTTGTGTCAAGTCCGGGGATTGGTTTCATGTCGCCACCGTCGAGGGACCAGACACCCCATTTCCCGTCTGGGCCAATGACTGCTGCCCGCTTCCCGTCGGGCGACAAGATCGTTCCTGAAACTCCCTCGGGACTGATGGCCTTGGCTTCGCCAGTGGACAAGTCAATTGAGTAATTTCTGGAGCCGTGGCCTGGTTCTATGCCGCTGGCGAGCAGATGCTTGCCGTCCGGCAGGTACCGCACTGAGTTGTAGCTGATGTTGTCGTGTGTGAGTTGACGCGCTTCGCCTGCGCCGGTTGGGATTACGCTCAACGCCGTTTCCCTTGCCGACTTTGTAATCACCCACTTACTATCGGGAGAAATCGCCAGGCCGAGACCCGTGCCGATGCGCACGGGAGGGGAACCGTCGGTATCGCGCAGGAAGACGGTGTAATCAGCTCCTCCGCCGTCACCTTCCTCTTCAAACAGGACTTTTCTGCCATCCCGGCTGATGTCGCGTGCAATCGACCATCCGAACCATCCGAGTTCACGCTCTTCTTTGGCGCCCGGTGCGAGTCCGCGAATACCGATGCGAATCTGATGGGTGATCATCAGCGCAACACCGTTGCGAATGTCCTGCAACCACATGCCTCCGGGAACGTTGGTGATCCTCCGTTCTTTCCCATCGAGAGAGACTTCGGTCAGGTTCTCAGCGCTGCCTGCACGATTTCCCGTAAACCAAAGCTTGTCACCCGAAGGCGCCCACATCAGGCCTTCAAGAGAAACGAATCCGCTGGTAAGTTTCTTCTCTTTTCCATCAGGACCAAGGACCGCGACAGATCCATGGTCATCGCCGCCCGGAGTTTCGTGATCGAGGAAAGCAACCCATTTGCCGTCAGGGGAAACTTGGGGGTGGCTGATCCATGCAATACCATCCAGCAACACTCTGCCAATCGGATACTCCAGGCGCCAGTGGCTGTTTTCGGGAACGTAACGAACAATCGCCATACTGTCGCCATTGGCAGACCACGTGGCGTCCTGCACATTGTCGAGAACCTCGCGGGGCGTTCCACCGCTCAATGGCACACGTGCAAGCGTGCCGGCTTTGGCGTATCCACCCAAACCCGACGAGTTGAGAAGTATGGCCAGTTCACCACTCTTTGAGATGGAGAGCAGATCGGCATCTTTCAGTCCGAGTTCGCGGGCGCCGTTCTCATCGGTGCGCGACATGTACAACTGGCTGGGGCCACCTTCCCACGACGCGTTGTACACGACACTTCCGTCGGGCGTGAATCGGGCGTTGCCAAGAAATCCGGTACGAAAGGTGACCTGCTGGTATTCCGGAAGGGGCGCCGCGCCACGGCCGCGGCCGAGCCAGTAGCCGAGGCCCGCGGCGGCTGCGGTCAAGGCAAGGACCCCGGCTGCGCCCGCCAGCTTCCGTCGCAAACCTGTACTGCTGGCATGTGCGACTGCGGCCTGCGCACCGGACTTCGTGGTTGCAGAGATTTCGGTGAGCGCTTCGAGATCGAAAGCTATGTCGCTGGCGGAGTGGAACCGTTGAGCGGGATTTTTTTCGAGGCAGTGGCGGACAATTCTCTCCAGGCCGGGCGGAACGTTGCGCGCGGTTTCGGAAAGTTCGGGGACTTCTTCTTTCAAAATCGCGCTCATCGTGTCGGCGGGAGTCTCGCCGTGGAAGGCACGCTTGCCGGAAATCATTTCGTACAGGATGGCGCCGAAGGCAAATATGTCGGAGCGGGCGTCGGCGGGTTTGCCTCGCACTTGCTCGGGGGACATGTAGCCGACGGTGCCCATGATAAGACCGGGTTCGGTTCCCGGTTGCATGGTTGGCGCGTCGGCGCTGTCGTGCGTGGCTTCGGGGCGAGTGAGTTTAGCGAGACCGAAGTCCAGAATCTTGACTCGGCCGTCGTTGGTAAGAAAAAGGTTTTCCGGTTTCAGGTCGCGATGGACGATGCCTCTTTCGTGCGCAGCGGCAAGGCCTCGGGCGACTTGCAAAGCATAGTCAATCGTCTTGCGGCTGGAGAGCGGGCCGCTTCGTAGCCGGTCGCGCAGAGTTTCGCCTTCGAGAAGTTCGGAGACAACGTAGGGAGCACCTTGCTGGTCGTCACCGATGTCGAAGATAGAGAGAATGCCGGGATGATTGAGAGCGGCGGCGGCGCGGGCTTCCTGGGCGAAGCGCTGCAAGCGATCGCGATCGGCGGAAAACGAGGTTGGGAGAACTTTTACGGCTACGGTGCGATCAAGACGGGAATCGTGGGCGCGATACACTTCGCCCATTCCGCCTGCGCCGATCGAAGACTGAATTTCGTAGGGGCCGAGCTTCGTGCCAGAGGTCAATGCCATGTTGGCGGCGATTATACCTGTCGGAGGGATTTCGCTGACGGAGACCGAAGCTCTTAACCGCCAAGTTCGCTAGAGGACGCGAAGGGGCTGTGCTGGTCAGGCGGGGGACATGCGGAAGCTCATGTTTACGGCTTTGGCCGATTGAGTGAGGGCGCCAACTGAGATGAAATCCACTCCGGTTTCGGCATAGGCACGAATGTTTTCGAGGGTGATACCACCGGAGCATTCAAGAGGAATGCGGCGATCGCGTCCGGAACACATTTCGACTGCGCGACGGACGTCATCGGAAGTCATGTGGTCGAGCAGGATGGCTTCGGCGCCATGGTCGAGAGCCTGTTTCAATTCGTCGAGTGTACGAATTTCAATTTCGATGATTTGTTCGCCGCGGCGGTTACGGATAGCGCGCTCAAGCGCGGGAACGATGCCTCCGGCGAGCGCGATGTGATTGTGCTTGAGCAGGACACCGTCGGAAAGATCCAGGCGATGATTCTGCCCGCCACCACAACGGACCGCATATTTGTCGATGACGCGGAGCCCTGGAACAGTTTTGCGGGTATCGAGAATACGAACCTTCGTGCCTGTTACTTGATCCACAAATTGGCGCGTGATGGTGGCGATGCCGCTCATGCGCTGAAGAAAATTGAGGATAACGCGTTCGCAGGAGAGCAGCACGCGAGCGTTGTGGCGAATGACAGCTACAGACTGGTTCTTGTGAAGCCGGACGCCATCAAAAATTTCTGGATGAGTCGTAACTTCGTGGTGCGCTGTAACAGCGCCATCCAGGGAGGCGTAGACCTCCAAAATGCGCGCGATGCAGCCGATGCCTGAGAGAATGCAATCCTGCTTGGCGAGGATGGTGCCGGCGGCGAGTTGCGCGGAATCGATTGCGGCATAGCTGGTCGCATCGCGCGTGGCGCGGTCTTCAAGCAGCGCGTTCTCGATAATGGCGGTAAGGCGACGAGAATTCCAATCCATGTGGGCCAGTTCTCAGTTCTCAGTGGCTTTCAGCTGTCAGCTATCAGCTGTCAGTTCAATTCAATTCGTCCAGCTGGGTTTTTAGTTTTGCGATCAATACCTCTAACTCCTGAGCGCGCCTGCGGCGTCCGTCAACGACTTGTGGCGGCGCCTTCGCCAGGAAGCTTGGGTCAGTCAATTGACGTTGGTTACCTTCTCTTTCTCTTTCAAGGCGCTCTAGTTCTTTTTTCAGACGTTCGCGTTCGGCGGCTACGTCGATTTTCTTTTCGTAGATTACATGAACATCGAAGCGCGCGGTGGCGCGGGCGCCCGGGAGCTTGGAGAGCGATGCGTCCACGAACTTGATGGTCTCGACATTCGCCTGGCGCTCCACTGCCGTCCGGTTCTGCTCGATCAAGGTGCGTGTGGCGGGTTCTTGGGCAAAAACTTCAATCGGAACCTTGGCCTTTGTTTCGACTTTGAGCTCCGCGCGCAGATTGCGGACGCTGACGATCAAGTCCTGCAGGATCGACATGCTGGTTTCGGCGGCAAGGTCGAACTGATTTTCGTCGGCTTCCGGGTAAGGAGCGAAAGCGATCGATTTCTGCGGCGGTTTTCCATCGTAAATCGCGTGCCAGATTTCTTCCGTGATGAACGGCATCACTGGGTGAAGTAATCGGAGCGAGGCTTCGAAAAGGCTGACGAGATTGGAGCAGGCAGCAGCAGATGTGTTGGCGTCCTCTGAATTGAGTCGTGGCTTGATCAATTCGAGGTACCAGTCACAGAACTCTCCCCAGAAGAAATCGTAGATGCGGTTGGCGGCTTCGTGGAAACGATAGGTCGCAAGAGCATCGTTCACTTCTTTGGCGACGCGGTTGAAGCGTGAAAGGATCCAGCGGTCTTCGAGGGTCGTCGGATTAAATATGGGTACGCCCGTGGCGCCGGGTTCGACGAATGGGGCGACATTTGCTCCGCCGATGCGGTCCACGTTCATAAACAGGAAGCGGGCGGCATTCCAGATCTTGTTGGCGAAGTTGCGGTATCCCTCGGTGCGGCTGGGATTGAACGCGATGTCGGTGCCGGGCGCAGCCATGGCGGCGAGAGTGAAGCGGGTCGCGTCGGTGCCATAGGTGTCGATGATCTCGAGCGGATCAATGACATTGCCTTTGGTTTTTGACATCTTTTGACGTTCAGCGTCACGAACTAGCGCGTGGATGTAGACCTGTCGAAAAGGGACGCTGTCGTTTTTCTTGTCGGCCCATCCACTGAGTTTTTTGATTTCGGGATCCTGTTGATGTCCTTCCATGAAGTGACATCCAAACATGATCATGCGCGCCACCCAGAAAAAGAGGATTTCGTAGGCAGTGATGAGCAGGGTGGTGGGATAGAAAACCTGCTGGTCGCGCGTTTTTTCCGGCCAGCCGAGAGTTGTGAACGGCAGCAGGCCGGAAGAGAACCATGTGTCGAGGACGTCTGTGTCTTGTTCGAGTTGCGCGTTGCTGCACTTCGGACACTTCGCCGGCGTCTCGCGTGCGACGATCACCTCGCCGCAGGAACAGCGCCACGCGGGAATGCGGTGTCCCCACCAGAGCTGACGCGAGATACACCAGTCGTGGATGTTGTTCATCCAGTTGAGATACACCTGGCGATAGTTGTCGGGGACGATGGTGATCTCGTCGGTTTCGACGGCGGCGATCGCCTTTTCGGCGAGCGGCTTGATTTTGATGAACCACTGCGTGGAAAGGCGCGGCTCGACGATAGTTCCGGAGCGATCGCACTTTCCGAGAGCGACGGTGTAGTCCTTCGTCCCCACGAGGAAGCCCTGCGCGGTGAGGTCTTCGACCACGCGAGTACGCGCTGCGAAACGATCCAGGCCGGCATAGGAGCCAGCATTCGCATTCATCTTATTGTGTTCGTCAATGACTTCGATCTGCGGAAGGTTGTGGCGCAGTCCGGCTTCGAAGTCGTTGGCATCGTGCGCTGGCGTGACTTTGACGGCACCAGTGCCAAACTCGGGTTGTGCGAGATCGTCAGTGATGATCGGGATTTCCCGATTCATCAGCGGGAGCAGGACTTTCTTGCCATGCAGGTGCGTATAGCGCTCGTCTTTCGCATTCACGGCAACGGCAGTATCGCCGAGCATAGTTTCCGGGCGCGTGGTCGCGACGGTAATGAATTCGTTGCTGCCAGTGACCGGGTAGCGGATTTCGTAAAGCTTGCCGGGCACATCCTCGTGTTTGACTTCGAGATCGGAGATGGCCGTACCGCAATCGGCACACCAGTTCACGATGTATTTGCCGCGATAGATGAGGCCCTGTTCGTAGAGGCGGACAAAGACTTCGCGCACGGCGCGCGAGAGGTTCTCGTCCATGGTGAAGTATTCGCGTCCCCAATCGACGGAGACACCGAGACGTTTCATCTGGTCGAGGATGGCGCCACCATAGAGACGCTTCCATTCCCAGACGCGTTCGACGAATTTCTCGCGGCCCATCTCGAGGCGCGATTTGCCCTCGCTGCGGAGCTGGCGGTCGACCATCATCTGGGTAGCGATGCCCGCGTGGTCGGTACCGGGAAGCCAAAGGGTGATGAAGCCGCGCATGCGATGCCAGCGCACGATGATGTCCATCTGCGTCTGGTTGAGCATGTGTCCCATGTGGAGGCGGCCGGTGACGTTCGGCGGCGGCAGGAGCAGAGTGAAAACGGGACGCTTGTCGTCAGGCGCGGGGGTCGGGGTGTGGAAGAGTTTCTCGCTAATCCAGAAGTCGGCCCAGCGGGATTCAATAGCACCGGGTTCGTACGATTTGGGCAGTTCGTGTGGCATGAGATAGGGATCACGGGCGAGGCCGTGACGAAAAACGTAATTTTTTATCTTACAGGAGAGGAGAGTTCGCAGTCAGGAGTTGGCGGTCGAGCCGTGGGGAAGTCGCGGCTCTTTGAGGAGGGTGAATTGAGTAGTCTTGGCTTCGATTTCTACTTCTGATTCTTTTTGTCGTTGCCGAGCTTTCTAGCGATTTCTTCGACGATTTTGGGGCGAAGTTCGGCTAGCACGCTGTCGACGATATTGGCGATCGCGCCCGCTTCCGCAGCGGTGGAACTCGCCGAGCCAGCGGAAGCTGCTGCGGCCATTGTTTCGGACTCGTGGGAGGATGCGTCAGCGGCTTGCGGTGTTGAAGCAGTCTGTTCAGGTTGTGTTTGCGGTTGTATCTGGTCACTCGCGGCAAGGGCGGCGGATGTTGAACCGACGATTGAGTCGCGAATCTGATGCCAGTTTGCCCATGCGGCAGCGCGCAGCGCATCTGCGTGACTGTCTTTGCGATCAATTTCTGGCTCTGCGGCGGCTTCACCGCTCGCTTCAGAGGTTTCAGAGGAACTTGCATCGACAGATGGGAGGGACGAGGCCTCAACCGCTGCTGTCGAGCCGTTTTCAATGGCCGGAGCTTCGACACCCTGTTCCGTGGTGCTCGCGGTTTCGGAGACTGGAGTGGGAGCGACTTCTGACGCTACAGGTGCTGAGGCGGTTTCGGCAACAAAAGGTACAACGTAGGAACCAGAAATGGCAGCGGCGGCTGGCTGGCTCATTCGGGCAGCGTCGGCGGCAGCGAAAGCGGCGAATGCTTTCTGCATCTCCCCTTCAAGAGAGGCGCTCGCTTCGACGTGATCCGCAGGAATGGGTTCGGCAATCCAGCGAGCAACGCCTGCCATTTCCATGGCCGCGACGGCGGCAACCATTGAGGGCGGGGCGATACCATCGGTCGGCGCAGCAGCGCTTTGCGAGAGATGGGCTTCGCCATTTCCCTTTAAGGTTTCGAGAGCGGCAATCACCTCTGCGTCGCCAGGGATAGCGGACACAGGCTTGTCATCCGCGGTCGATTGCTCTTGCGAGGCTCGAGTGTCTTGTTCCGCCTTCACCTCAAGGACCGGCTCTGCTGGTTCCGATGTTTTAGTTTCTTCGTTCGAGGTGAGTTGGGCGACGGCTTCCTGGCTCGTGGTTTCTTGGCTGTGCGCTTCTGGCGCTGCAACAGCATCGGTTGGTGCCGGCTGAGATTCCTCTGCAACTTCGGCAGTTGACGTTGAGGCGAGCGTTACGGGAGCCGGCTCTTCCGAAGTGACAACTTCAGATGTTGGCGGAGCGGCTTGGACAACTTCCGCAGGATTCGATTCCGCTGCAGCTTCCACTGCCGGCGTGGGCTCTTGGGTGGACACGGGAACGACATCGGCGTCGGCCGACTCGTTGGTTTTTTCCTCAACCGTGTCTTGCGTTGCAACTTGTGGATCGGACTTTGGCGTGACTTTCCCGCTCAACTGCGCGGCGGCGGCGGTGATGGCAGCGATTTCTTCCGGAGTGATATCCGCGGGCAATCCGGCAGGTAAAGGGCGCTCAAACTCTGGCTGGCTCGCCGCACCTTTTTGTGCGTCGTCACGTGCAAGATCGCGGAATGCGTGGGAGGAAGGTGCGGGAACTTCAGGCTCGGATTCGGCGTCCTGTTTTTTCTCGCCGGTCGGAAAGCGGAGGCGATCTTTCCATCCGGATTCGGCGTCGCCAAATTTCTCTCCGCCTTCGAAGGCTGCGATGGCTTTCGCAAAACGCCCGGGCTTTTGATTGTCCGAAGCCTGGGGAACAATCTTGTCTTCGAGCCGGGTAAGCGCGGTGAGCAATTCACTGGCTTCGAACGGCTTGACGACGTAGGCATCTGCCTTGACTCTACGCGCTTCTTCAGGCTTGAAAGGCTCGAGTTTCCCGACCGTCAGCAGAATTGGAATGCGCGCGGTCTCGCGATTTTCCTTGAGGCGCTGGCAAACTTCCAGTCCGCTGTAGCCCGGCATGTAGACGTCAAGAACGATGAGGTCGGGCTTGTGCTCAGCCACCTTCTTGAGGGCTGCCGAGCCGTTATTGACGGTCAACACCTCATAACCAGCGTCCGTGAGGATCTTCCGCCCCATATTCTGGGCGGTCACGCTATCGTCGGCGAGCAGTATTTTCCGCGCCAAGGGAATGTCCTTAGTGTCAGGGGGAGATACGCCGAAGTTACCGTGTCCACTCGGACTAAGTCAATGAGCGGGAGGCAATAGAGAGGTTACTAGCGGTCAGCGCCAAGTGTGTGCTGGGTTTGAATCCAGCACACACTCGGGAAATCTTTAGAAAGGAACGACTTTGCGGATGCCGGTCTTCTTCTTTTTCTTGGAAGATGACACTTCTTCAGGCGACGCGAGTTCCTGGTCCGAGGCGCTCGTGCTGGCAGAAGCCGAGGCAGGCGGGGGGGCATTGCCGCCATTCGCCAATTCGTTTACCTGCTGAGGTGGCGGGAGCGTGGTCGCCGGATCAGCGGTGGGCTTCAGTTCGTTTGGATCCGGGGGTTGCGCGACATTGGGCGTTAGCTCGGCGGCTGCAGAGGGCTGATCGGTAGCCGTTGCCTGTGGTGCGAGAGCGGAAGGATCGGAGCGCGGGGTGGGCTCGCTCTCTGGCGGAGCATCCTTTTTAACTTCCACAGACACCGCGTTGTTTCCGCCTACGGAGTTACCGCTCAACGTCTTGGTCGCGGCCTGGACAACGTCGATTGCGCTTGTCTGTTTCGGATCGACGAGGGTGGGCTCACCGACGCGGGTGGCTTGGGCAACGTCCGGATGTTTGCGGAACGTGCCCATCATGGACGACATCATGCCGCTCTCTTCGCGACTTTCAATTTCCTTCTTATTCTGTGCAACGGCTGCCTTGGTAGGACGCGGAACTGGGATCCCTAGCGCTTCGAGGCGTTCTTTCGCGGCGTCGGCGTGGTCCTGCAGCGGGTAACGAGTGATGATCTGCGCGTACGCAGCCCCGGCTTCTTTCTTGAACTGATCGGTCAGACGGCCTTTGGCGGTCTCGTCCATTTTGCGATTTTGGAGCATTGCGACTTCGCCTTCGTAGGCTTGGCCGAGAGTGAAGAGAGCGAAGTCGGCACCGCTGTACAAAGGATATCGATCAATGACAGAACGCAGGCGCGCGATAGAGGCGGGATACGACTGGCGCAAATAGTAAAACTGTCCGATACGGAACTCGCGCTCTGCGAGGACTTCCTGCACTTCCATCAAGCGAATTTTAGCTTCGGGAACAAGCTTGCTGTCGGGGAACTGGAGGATCAGGTTGCGATACTCATCTTCCGCGCGGCGCGCGTGAGTGAAGTCCCGATCAGGCTTTTCCATTTCCTGATAGTGAATGTTGGCGATCTTAAGCTGTGCTTCAGCCGCCTCAGGCATGTTCGGGAAGAACGTGATGAAGTCTTTGTATTCGATCTCGGCCTGCGTCAACGCGGTAGATCCACCCTCGGCGTACCACGAATCGGCGACTGCCAGCTTGGCGCGCGCGATGAATTCCGAGTCTGAGTAAGTGTTGATCAGAGTTTGGAGAATCATGCGGGCCTGGTCGAAGCGGTTGTGCTTCAACTGGTCCATGGCACGATCAAATAAAACCTTGTCAGGCTGCTTGGATCCGACGTTTGCCAGCGGATTGGTTACTTTCTTGTTGGTGCAGGCGACAGACAGGGCCAGCATCAACCCCAGCAGCGTGATCAACGGAATGCGTCGTGACATGAGAACCTCGGGGAAAAATTTCTTGGCCAACTCGACAGGCTCGGCCGAATGCGTCGGCTCAGGTCAGGCTCGTTGCAACAGGGCCTGATTTGCCGCTCTCAGTAATGTTTGGGCGTTGTCCTTGGGATCGCCCTTGCCGAATACAGCGCTGCCCGCAACCAGAACTTCAGCGCCTGCCCGGACGATCTCAGCTACCGTATCGAGAGCCACACCACCATCCACTTCGATTCTGAAACTTGCTCGGCGGGCTGCCCGCATTTCAGACAAGCGGCGGATTTTGTGGAGGGCGGCGGGGATAAATTGCTGTCCCCCGAAACCCGGATTCACGGACATGACGAGCACATAGTCCACAAAATCCAGCACTTCGGTAAGTGTTTCGACAGGAGTCGCGGGATTGATGACTACACCTGCCAGACAATCATGATCCTTGATGTGGTGCAAAGTCCGGTCCAGATGGTGACAAACTTCCTGATGGACCGAGATCCAGTCGGCGCCGGCTTCAGCGAAGTCGGTAATGTAGCGGTCTGGATTTTCGATCATCAGGTGGCAGTCGAGCGGCAGCTGCGTGGCCTTCCGCAACGACTTCACTACTGGTGGGCCGATGGTGATGTTGGGGACGAAATGTCCGTCCATGACATCGACGTGAATGAGCGTGGCTCCGCCTTCGGTAGCGCTGCGAACCTGCTCCGCCAGATGGGCGAAGTCAGACGCGAGAATCGACGGTGCCAGTTCGATCAAACCTAGGATCCAACCTCTTGAAAATGCTGGTTACGCTTGTGGAAATTCTAGCACGTGGGTTGACACAAGCCGGGGCGGAAACGAGAGGAAAAATGGCGGCGCGTGCTACTCTCAACAACTCCTTGGATGGCAACGAACCCACAACTCGGGGCTTTGTTTTACAGCATTTGCGCGGTGTTTATGTGGGGCGCCAGCGACTTCACGGGTGGGTACGCATCGCGACGTACTAACGCGTTTTTGTTTACCGCAATCGCGCATTTCAGCGGGATGGTTTTCATGACGTCGGTTGCTCTGGCAGTGCATGCGGGGTTTCCAACACGGTCTCAGGTGTTGTGGTCGCTGGCAGCCGGGGCGATTGGTGGAATATCGCTGCCGTTGTTCTTCAAGGCGCTGGCCTCGGGAAAAATGGGCTTGGCGGCTCCGGTCTCAGCGGTGCTCGGAGCGGGAATCCCAACGATCTTCAGCATGATGACGGAAGGATATCCTGGCGTCGGACATGTTCTGGGCTTTGTTTTGGCCGGGATTGGCGTATGGCTTATTTCGCGCGCAGAGGATGGCGGCACACGTCCTGAGGGGCTCGGATTAGCCGTGTTGGCAGGGATTGGATTCGCCGGATTTTATATTTGCATTCGCCAAGCGGGCGATGGTTCGGCGGTTTGGACTGCAACGATCGCGCGCGCGGCATCATTCGTCGTGACCAGCACGATTGTGCTGGTTGGGGGCCACTGGCAGCGAACCGCCCCTGTGATCCTGGGAATGGCGTGTATGGTGGGTTTTTTGGATGTGACTGGCAGCATGGCATTCATTCGCGCCAGCCAGGCGGGACGTCTTGACGAAGCGGTGGTATTGAGCTCGCTGTATCCGGTGGTGACAGTCTTACTTGCGCGCATTCTGCTGCGAGAGCACTTTACGCGCTGGAAACTGGTAGGGATGATCACGGCATTGATCGCCGTGCCGATGATTGCAGGATAATTGCGCAGTGAAAAAGCTGAGCCAACTCGTAAGGTGACGGCAGGTATTTGTGGCGCTGATCGAGATTCGCAATCTAGTGAAAGTGTTCTCGCTGGGCGAGTCGGTGTTCGGCACGCCGCTCAAGGGTGAGGTGCGTGCAGTGGACGACGTTTCGCTCGACATTGTGGCGGGCGAGACACTGGGCCTGGTCGGCGAATCGGGCTCGGGGAAGAGCACGTTGGGACGTCTCGTGTTGAGGCTGATCGAGCCCACTTCCGGGAGCGTTAAGTTTGAAGGACGCGACCT
>Ga0157371_10002706_pt1 | contig 16735 bp, 25 predicted proteins | sample C45metaG_FD_113462 | JGI IMG/M metagenome (GOLD analysis project Ga0157371, IMG submission 113462) | Corn rhizosphere microbial communities from Kellogg Biological Station, Michigan, USA - C4-5 metaG | ecosystem: Host-associated > Plants > Roots > Rhizosphere > Soil | place: USA: Michigan...
AGCCTCGCGGAGAATACTGATGATCTGTTCGTCGGAAAAACGCTTCTTCATGGGGATGTCCTCATGTGGCTTATGAAGACATTACTAACATCGCGGTGTATTAATCAACGGGGAGCAGGTCACTTTATCCAGCTCGATAACGGCGATGAGGCGTTTTATCACAACGGGCATTTTGTTACCTGTGCCGATGCAGGCGCTAACGAAGCCTCCATTGTCGATATTGCCCGTCAGTCTGCGCGCGCCGGAGGCATGCCGCTCCGGATGTTTGAACTGCCACTGCCTGTGCAGGAGGATGAGGAATGGTGCTGGAATGACGTTGCGGAGGCGCTTGCCCGCAGTGCCATGACAGAAAGCGTCAGAGCGTCAGTGACCGTTACCGGCTGTATAACCAGGCTCGGCGGCAGGGGGATTCATTTCTGCTCGCATCCTCTGCTGAGCGGCGTTAACAGCAACCTGTGGTTTCCTGTCGGTGAGAATGAAGACTGGTTTTCGGCGGTTGAGCGGGTTCTTGTCATGAATGGCCTGGCTGAAAACCTGACGGCGCTTGATCCGCTGCGTGACTGCAAAGAGTACACCGACTGGAAAGCCACTTATAACCGCAAAGTCATTATCTGATAAAACGGGGCCGGACACGTCCGGCCCGTTCTGACACGAATGAGGTAGGTCACATGCATACTGTTTCATCATCCGAAGATCATGCCCAGACAGCGGCTGAAACCCTGTACGTTGCCGATTTATCCTGCCTGGCGGAACAGGTGACGGATCGCCTGCCGTTTGATGCTGACAATGCCAGTCGTGCAGGCGCTGCCGCTGCCGCTCTGACTGCGTTCGCCCGCTATACCGGACTGAATACCGACGGCGAATCTGCCGAAACCGTTATTGTCGATTTCCTCACTGACCTGATGCATTTATGCAGTGAAACCGGCATGCCGCTCTGCGAAATGCTCCTTTCGGCCAGTCGTCACTGGCAGGTTGAACAGGACGCGTAGCGCACCAGTCTGCGCGGGCCATGTAACAGCACGACAGCTACAGCGTTAATATTGCTTTCGGAGAAAGGCGATCATGAACACATCACTGAGCTACACAGAACAGAAAAAGAAAGAAATGATGGCGAGTCTCTGTTTCCTGCGCGAACTTGTGAGCCAGCCGGATGAGGAAAATCGTGAGGAACTGATGCTGGGTACGCTTTTGAACTTAGCCGGTGAGATCACAGGAACCGTGACTGACTGGACACTGTCCCGGCCCAGGCTGCCCCTTTCTTCCGTCCAGGCGTGGGCAGAGGCGCTCAGGCTGGTGCGAGCAGAGCCTGATGGCCTCGGTGATTATCTCTGCCGGTCGGCAAAAAAGGAACTCAAAACGATGCTTCAGTCTGATTCCTGGAAGGGAAATGTGTGCATCATCTGAATACTTACGCGTTATATCTGAACGAAAACAGGAGATTTAATCGCCGATAAAGTGTGACTTTGTTTCACACTGTGCTATCATAAGTGTGACAAAGTTACACACACCGGAGGGCGTATGACAGTAACAAAACTGAGGCAGCAGGGCGGGGCGGTTGTGCTGACCATTCCAAGCGACATTGCAGCCAGAGCAGGCTGGAGCGTTGGCACACTGCTGGACGTTACCGCAGACGGGGATGCCGTGAGTATTCGTCCGTCAGGTCGTGTTGCCCGTGGCCGTAAGACGGTGGCACAGCTACTGGCAGGGATTGACCAGGATGAAATCCGCCAGTTCAACGACGAAATCAGCGACGGCGCGAATGACAGACCACAGGGAAGGGAGTTTATCTGATGGTATCGCGCAGAATCCCGCAGAAAGGTGAAATCTGGCACGTTAACGGCGATCCGGTTGAGGGAAAGGAGTTTAAAGGGCCGCACTATTACCTTGTGATTTCTCCCAGGGAGCTTGTTGCGGCGCTGGGAACGGCGGTATGTATACCGATAACGAGTGGCGGCGGGGCCGCGCGCGCGCAGTCCGTGACGGTCTGGTTAGACGGAGACAGCACCGAATCGGGTAAGGTGACGGGCGTTGCACTTTGCTATCAGTTACGTTCGCTCGACCTGGCTGCCCGTAAGGCCACTTACAGCACAAAGGTGGCTCCCCACATCATGGACGAGATCCTGTCGATGGTCGTGGATTTAATCGACCCGCGCTGAAAGGCGCGGTTTCACTTTCTGCATTCTGCGCGGCGCAGTTCCGCAACAAAAAACGCAAGGGCCGGACAGCGCCGGTGCTGCCGCACCGGCCTTATCCGTTTTTGTGCACATCAAAGTAATCCGTTTCCTGGTATCCGTGTTCCTTCTGACTTCTGTTTTCTGTTCCTTTTTTAAAAGCCACTTCACGGGCAGGGCCATGGCCCCCTTCGGCTCCTGCCCTGGCGGGCAGTCGTCAGCCTCACTCCGCTAAGGCGGCAGAGCCGCCAAGCTCCGCCGAACCCGCAGGCGGGTTCGTGTAGAGTCTGATGGCGAAGGTCAACGTCAACGGCTGCTGACGGCTGGCGCCGTCGCTTTCACCGCCCCGGCAAAGGACCGCCGTGGCTCTGTGGCCAGCCCGCGAGGCGGGCTGCAAATTCCCCTCCTGACGCCTTTTCCGCTGTTCCGGCCGTGCCTTGCGCGGAGGGCTGGTCGTAGCACCGCCGGTTCCGGCAGAAAGGGGTGAAATGTACGCCGCCAAAAACTTTTCGCCAGGGGCGGCAAAAACTTTTTGTCGTCGCCCCTTTATGCCCTCTCTTCGTCGTCGCAACTCTGCCCTTCGCCGCGAAAGGCCAGACCGGAAAAAGAAAAAAGCCGCGTCAGAGGAAGTCTTTTTCGGCACCCGCAGCCCTCCGGTCAGACCGCAGCGCGCTGCACAAACCGGATCTCACAGCATGAGGACATCATGATGAAAAACGTATCAGCTCCCAGCATACAGGACACGCAGGATTTGCCCGTCGATGCCTTTATGGACCTGTGCGACTACGTATGGACGCACGGCGAATTCCTGGGACCGTCTGGTCTTGCGAGTAACGATTTTAACGGGCTGGAGGCGTTTGATGAGCCGACAGAAGAACCGGATGCACGGAAGGTTTATATGCGCGATGGCTGGGCGGTTGCCGTCTACGAATTTGATATCGGTTACACCGTTATCCGTCGTCAGGTCTGACAGGTAGCAAAGAAAAAGGGCGGAAATTCCGCCCGTTCACCCCGGACGCCACGACCAAATGACCGTCCGGAATGTCAACAGCAATAAGGAGTAAATCATGAAAACTGCTGACCGCAGCATCATCACACCCTCCGCCGGATATGTAAAGCCCGGCGGGAAATCATCTCATACGCGCCATCGTCACACCGATCCGGATGTGCGTGAGATTCCGGATGAAATGCGTGCGCGTGTCCGTCACGTAGCGCACTGCGTCCGTAAGCACAGAGCCGTCCGTGTGCCTGCCATGAGCAGCAGTGAATGGGGACAGTTTCTCCGTTCGCTGGAGATCCACCGGGCTGTTGCCTGACTGATTGCCTGCCGTCCCTAAACGGGGCGGCATTAAACGATAATCTCAAATCCGGAGTGTGATAATTATGGCCCGTTTATTTAATGGTTTTCGTTCTGCAAACAGCATTCGCCGCGACCGCCCACTGACTGATGATGAGCTTCGCCAGTTTGTTCCCAGCGTGTTTTCTGAAGATAAACATGACTCCCGCAGTGACCGCTACACCTGGATTCCTACAAGCCACATTCTGACACGCCTGCGTAAAGAAGGTTTCGAGCCGTTCTATGCATGCCAGCAGCGCGTACGCGATCAGGGACGTGTCGGTCATGCTAAACATCTGCTGCGCCTGCGTCGTCGTGATCAGATTCTTGCCTCAGAAGTCTCGGAAATTATTCTGCTGAACAGCCATGACGGCAGCAGTAGCTATCAGATGATACCCGGACAGTTTCGCAGCATCTGTTCCAACGGCATGGTGTGCGGAGAAGTGTATGGCGAAATCCGTGTGCCGCATAAAGGTGACATTATCAGTCAGGTGGTTGAGGGGGCTTATGACATCCTTAATCGGTTCGAGGCGATTGAACATTCACGCGACGAAATGAAGCTTATCCCGCTTGATCATCGTGAACAGGTAGCCTTTGCCGAAACGGCGCTGGAGTTTCGCTATGACGGCCAGCATATTCCGGTCACTGCTGATTCAGTTTTGCAGGCGCGCCGAAAGGCAGACAATCCGAATGACCTCTGGACTGTTTATCAGCGTACCCAGGAGAACATCATTCGTGGTGGATTACGTGGCCGGACCGTGAAGGGATCAGTGACAAAAACCCGTGCGATAAACGGCATTGACGGCGACATAAAAAACAACCGTTTTCTCTGGTCCCTTGCCGAAAAAATGAAAGAACTTAAATCCTGATTTGTGGAACGGGGGCACTGAAAACCCCCGTATTTTTTTGAACATTATCACTTCATTACTGCGGCACGCCCTCATTACCCGCATCCGTTCCCGTCTTTATTACCTTTCTGTCACGTTTCTGTTTTTTTCCCTTATTGTTATCTTTCAGGACATCGGAAATTGCCCTTTCACTGAAACCGAACTGCATGCCATCCAACACCGATTTTATATCTTTTGCGTTATAACCTTTTTCCTTTGCCAGCATCAAAATCGTTTCCCGAAGACTGTCCAGTGCTTCATTTCTTGTGATTCTTTTTGGCGACAAATCCGGAAGATTTTCCAGTTTTAACTTCGCCTCTTCAATCTGCTCTTGTGTGAAAAACTGCTGTGTGGCCATAACCCCTCCTGTGAGAACCATCAAAAATGGTGATTCTGCCTGGTAATAGTGAAAATTTCCAGCTTCCACCCCCCATGACGCCAATTTACTTCTGGCTACTAAAGTGCCAAAATACAGCTATGAATAAAAAATCGGGACAGGAAATGTTTTGTGACCACCGCCAGCACGCTGGCAGTGATTCCCAAAACGACCTGCTCAGGGCTCCGCCCCGAGACCCGGGTTAAGTGCCAAGGTTGGTTTATGTCGAAGAGTGAAAAGCGTCAAAGGGAAAAGCTGGTTAAATGTCGTTGCACCGATGCTGAATACGAGGCCATCAACAGGAAGGCCATTGCAGCAGGGCTGACGACATCCGAATACCTGCGTCGCTCCGCGCTCAACCGCCGTATTACCGTTCGCACCGACATTCGAATGATGAACGAGCTGCTACGCCTCGGCGGTCTGCAGAAGCATCTTTACACCCAGATGCAAACGAACATGACGACCGAACTGAGCCTTCAGTTTTCTGAGGTGCTGACCAGTATCAGGGACGCCATCAACGCGCTGGATATGACGCCTGTCCCCGTTGAGGAAATGAAAGACTGATGAACGTTATCATCCCGCCGAAGCGCCGCGATAAGAAGACCAGCTTTAAGAAGCTGGTTGACTACGTGAGCACGCGTGAGGAAAAAAAACCAACGGAAGCCGCATCGAGTGAAGTGGTTCATGATGCCAGCACTGAGTACGTTTCCACGCCGGGTTTCGGTCAGCTGGTCGACTACGTCGGCCGCAAAAGTGTTGCTGCGGCTCCACAGATTATCAGCATTTCACCAGAGGGCACTCAGCGCGTACTCTCTGGTGAAGTGCTGTGTGAAACAAACTGCTTCTCGCTCGACACTGCCGCGTCAGAGATGAATCTGACAGCGTCACAGAACCGTCACTGCAAAGACGCGGTCTATCACTTTATTCTCTCCTGGCAGGACGATGAAGACCCATCGCCTGACGCCGTTTTCAGTTCCGTGCGCTATTGTCTTAAACAGCTTGGCATGGAAGAACATCAGTATGTTGCTGCTATTCATCGCGACACTGATAACCTGCACTGCCATGTCTCAGCCAACCGTGTACACCCCAACACGTTTACTGCGCAGAACATGTGGAACGATGCCGACACGCTGCAAAAGTGCTGCCGCGTGCTTGAGCGTGAGTTTGGTTTCAAAGTTGATAACGGCAGCTGGCATATGGATGAGACTGGTGAGCTTCACCGCACCCGTCGCGAGATGCCTTCAGCTCCGCGTGGTGCTGCAAAACGCGAAATCTTTTCAGACAAAGAAAGCCTGCATGGCTATGCCGTACGCGAAACCCGTCAGCCTTTGTCTGACGCCGTTGCGCAGGACACACTGAGCTGGGACCGCCTGCATAATATTCTTTATTCCAGGGGGCTGGGTGTGCGGGAGCAGAACGGCGGACTGGCGGTTTATGATCTGCTTCATCCTGAAAGCGTCAGCGTGAAGGCATCCGATGTGCATCCTGATATCAGCCTGACGGCGATGGTCAGAAAGCACGGAGAATTTAAGCCTGCGCCGCCAGTCAGCAATCCGGAACGTCCCGAGGACGGTATTCTTCATATGCAAACCTGCTACATGCCGCAGCTGCATGTGCGCGATCAGGAAGCGCGTCGCGAACGACGTGAAGCCCGTGCTGTCGCACGTGACATCCTCCGCGCACGCTATGATGCCTACCGCAGCGGATGGGAGAAGCCGGACCTGCGAGCGGGCGAACGTTTCCGTCAGATTGCGGCGCACTGCGTGGCAGTTAAAGCCAGCGTACGAAATACCGTCAGGGATCCGCTGATGCGTAAACTGATGTACCGTGTTGCTGAGTTCGAAAAGATGAAGGCGATGGCTGAACTTCGCCTGCAGCTGCGTGAGGAGCGTCAGGCACTCAGAGAAACCGGGGCGAACAGACCGCTGAGCTGGAAGTCATGGGTTGAGCGCGAAGCGATAAAAGGCGATGCGGCGGCGCTCAGTCAGATGCGCGGCTGGGCTTATCGCGAGAAACGTGCTGCCCGTAAGCAGGGAAGTGCGTGGCCAGAACCGAATGCTGTTATTCATTTCGGGCCGGGTGACAATGTGCCTTCGTTTAAGTCCAGCGAGCATGAAACGCGAGTACTGCGAGACGGCATAGTCAGCTATCTGCGCGACGGTAAGCCAGCCGTAACCGACTTTGGTGACAGGGTCGAGATTTACCCAGCGCCTGACAGCAAGTCTGATCGCTTTAACAATGATCTTGCTGCAGAGCTTACAGCCTGGCGCAGTGGAGAGAGCACAGCGCTGACGGGTGAGCAGAAAGCTGTGAACCGCGTGCTGTATTCCGGCGTAGTGAGAAACATCACTAAACGTGACGGCCGAGAATTTAAAGTCAGTGATCCTAGACTGATGGCCAGTGTTCATGCCACGGAAGACAGCCTGCGAAATCAGAATGTGCAGCCGGAACTGAAACAGGCCGAGCCGCAATTTAAAGACGATGAAAGTGTGCGTATTTCTAACAGAGACTCACAGCGTCCATAAGGGGGGCGAGCAGAGAAAATTAAATAATTGATAAACGGAATTATTTAGCGCTGATTGCACAGGGTTGAAGGCCTGTACAACCAGCTAACCTTAACAACCTGCGTTGGAGGCTGCTATGGCTGCCGAGGATCATAGTCAATTTTCACATCTGAGCAAGTTTTTTCCCGAACTGACGGAAATACAGTCAGCACATGTTTGTATGCTCGTAATATCATCATGGTCAGCTGAGGAAATAGCACAATACCGTGATATCACAGTTGACACTGTCAAAGACTCATTAGTTGCAGCTCAGAAACGTCTCAGGGCGGATAATATGAAAATACTCCGGGGTATAGTAATGCTCCGTGTATTGGCGAGTATTTCGTTTTTTATATATGGAAATAATTTGCCTTAAAGCAGGATAAGGTGGAGAAACCGAAGTTTTTTAAGTTCATAAGAAATTTTTTAATAATGCTTTTTCTTATTTTACAATAACATAAATAACTACCCCCCTTTTTAGGGGGGGTTTTCTTTTTAGGACCAATCTTATTTAATGCTTCCATTGCTTACATAATCTATACATTCAGTAACGGAAGAACACAGATGCCTGCACACGTTAACAAAGAAAAGGGGATGAAGGTCCTGCTGCGCCTCTCCCCAGAGACAACCGCTATTCTGTGCCAGGCCGCAGACCGTTCCGGTCGCAGTAATACAAAAGAAGCGCTTGTGCGCCTTGAAGATCACCTTAAATCTTTTACTGACCTCGCCACACCAGGGCGTCGGTTTAACGCTGACAGCAGCGAAACCATTATTAAATAAAACTTCCAGCCGGCACGTATTATCGCCGGCCTCTTTTTTGACTGAATATATGCGCGCATGCGCAGGGCATCGTTTTGCCTGGAATATCATCTGCTCTTTAACAATGTGCCCGCTTTTATATTCCTGACCTCAGGGTCCTCTCTTGCCGGCATGCTGTACCGGTGCGCGGAAGATGTCCGGAGGCTACGTCATGGCCTGCACTACGTCGGGAAAACAGTAAAGCTGCAGAGAAACGAATTTACAGCATTACTGGCGGGCACCGCGCAAAGTCGGAACAGTGAAGCGTGGCCACGCCGTCAGAGTGGGACCCGGAGGCGAACCGTCAGCACGGCTACCTTATGCAGCAATACACGCGCATGCTGAGCCTGTTCAGCGACACATACGGGCATGTGTTTGCGCGAGACGCGGGTGATATTGACCTCAGAGACGTGGTGCACAATGACCGCATCCTGTCTGTTCTTGTGCCTGCTCTGGAGCTGTCGGCCAGCGAGAGCAACACGCTTGGCCGGCTTTATCAGTCGCAGCTGGCCATGATATTGAGTCAGGACCTGGGTGATAAGCTGGAAGGGCGGCCGGAGGATAACATGACGGTGCGAAGGTTTAAGGACCTGTTTCCGTTTCTCTGGATAATCGACGAGGTGGGCGCCGGCTACAGCGAGAAGCTCGGCGAACTGGCCACGCAGGTTCGCTCTCTGGGCTACTGTCTGCTGCTGGCCGGGCAGGAGGTGCAGCGCCTGAAGACGGCGGCGGGCGACGCGGTATGGACGCTGATCGCCAACATGGGGACACGCTTCACCGGAGTAATAAAAGACCCGAAAGACACGCTGGAAATTCTGCAGCTGATGGCCGGCACCGAATACCGCGCACACATGAGCGCTATGGTGCAGCAGGGCAGCATAATCGGCAGCGGCCTGAGCGAGGACCCCCGCCTGCAGGTGACCGAAAAGAAAAAGGTCGACGTCGATGAGGTTCAGAAACTGCAGGAGGGGGAAAACATCACCCTTTTCAGGGGGGAAGTCATCCGCGGCAGCTCGCTTTACATTAAGGACGCCGAGAAATTCGCGAAGGAGCCGGTGCGTATCAACCGGTTTCTGGAGGTCAGCCCGCCCTCTGAGGCACGTCTGCTGGCGACCATGCCTTACCGCCAGCGCCGCAGCTACGTGCGGGCCGCCCGGGTACAACACATTCTGCAGGTTCTGGACGCGCCGCCGGGCGCGCAGGATACCAGCCGGCTGGTGCTGACCGACCCGGCGCTGGCTGCTGTCTGTGAGTTCAGCCTCGAATGCGAGTACTGCTGGAAGCGTTCGCCGTCTGCCGCAGTGCGTTCTTCAGTTCTCTGGCATATGGTACAGGGAAGCCTGCCTGCAAGGGGCAGGGGCTACAGGGTCCGCCTGCGTGAACCCCGCCTGATGGGCGTGGGCCGCGAGGCGATTGAAAAAGCCATGCAGAACTACGTACCCCCTGCGCCGTTCGTCCTCCCGTCGTAATTAATACAATCCACTGACACCTTTTCTCTCCGGTCTGTTGTCTTTTTAAGGAGACTTATCATGCGTACTGTCACCGGCGATCTTCTTGCGCAGGAAGTCGCCTGTATCGTAAACCCCTGGAATGTGAACATCATCCCACGCTGGCTTTTTCTGCCTGCCGGCGTTTCTGGCCAGCTTAAAAAGAAAGCCGGGTCAGAGCCGTTCAGAGAACTTGCCCGTTTTGGCTGGCTCAGCCCGGGCTGCGCAGTACTGACGGGGGGCGGACGGCTTAAAAAGCCTGTTATACATGTGGCCGGACTTAACCTTTTCTGGCGCAGTTCTGAGTCCATTGTTTTCCGCTGTACCCGATCCGCGCTGACGCTTGCCGGTGAAAAAGGACTGGATTCTGTCGCGCTGCCGCTCATCGGCGCGGGGACCGGCGGGCTGAGCGAAGCACAAAGCCGGCTGGCCATCGAAACAGCCGTTAATATGAGCCGCTACAGAGGTGAAGTCCGTCTTGTCATCCGGCCGGAAAGTCAGAGGATACCTTTATGACGCAGTCCCCTGAAAAGACGTCCGGCGACAGCGTATACGTTCATCTGTTGCGGCTTGCCAGGATGGAGGGCGATCTGATGGTGATTTCTGCTGAGCAGCGCATCACCGGGCAGGTGGATGACCTCCACCTGCACCAGCTGTCGAATATTGCCTGGTCATTTGCGCAGGAGGGGTACACAGACCCGCAGGGGTTCTGCGCCAGCGTGGCGGGCCTTGCTCACGCCGTTGAACAGCTGGCCCTAGACACAGACGCGGACGAATGGTCCTGGTGGATAAGGGCCTACCAGGAGGACGAAGAAGAAAGACGGCTTGCCGCAGAAGAAGATGAACTCAGGCGCGTGCATGTCAGTCACCACAGTGAAAACGGCACTGAATACCGGAGCCTGCCGTATCGTGGCGACTCGATGGATGGCATCGCGTATCTGCCGGTCATTGTCCCTGACGCCGGTCACTTTGAAGTGGCGTGCCTGCATCGTGAACGCGGTATTGCCGTTGTTCCGGAATGGTCAGAGGCTGTTGCCATCGCACGCTATGCAGTGTCTCACGACGGCGGTTACGGCAGTGTCATTGTGCGCAGCACAGACAGAGACATCACCCACGCTGACTTCGAAGCTTGGTTTCTTGACTGAACCGGAAACCGACGATCTTAGTCGGGAATAACTAATAAAAAAATACTCTCTGCGTCAGGGGAAATATATCGATTCACTACCCTCAAACATAATGGCGCTTTAACGCATTTATTAGTATGATTTCTAATGACTATAATAGTCAGTTACTACTGTCGTGGTAATAATTCAATCTCCAGGAGGTACGTATGAAAATGGAAGCAACATTAGGTGGAAGGAAATTTTTAACATCTGAAACATATCTCATTCCACCAAAAGAAAAGCTAAAATTGTCTCTTGTAATAACACCAGAAGATTTACCTGGCTTAAACGATGTAATCAATATGCCAGTAAGCGTTGTTTTTGAAGATGACTCAACTGAAAAGCAGCATGTTGAATTTAAACCTGTTCCCAATGAAGGGATGCAGATGCGTATTAAAAACTGGAGTAACAATTTAGGCACGACTCTTAACGCTATGTATCCTGTCATATCAATAGAGAATGACGGCATCATTGATATGATGATACATAATGTCAGGATTGGTGAGACGAACGTTTTGACCCTTCAATTCTGGATGAAGGAGAAAAAGTGATGGATAAAACGGCATATTCTCAGCCTCGATTTAATACAGACCCAATTCCAGTTGAGAGAATTTCAGAAAACTTAAGCACACACATTATCACGACAAATGAAGATAAATTGCGCAATATACTTGATAGATATGAAAGAAAGATTGCCGATAAAGGTAAGTTTGTCACATATTTAAGTGTGGCTATGACGCTGCTGATTTCATTACTTACTTCTGATTTTAAGGATTTTATTCTTGTGCCAGCAGTAGTTTGGAGGGGGTTATTTGTATTAGGTTTTATTGTATCAATAGGCATCGCCATATTTATGAAGTTCAAGCAAAAAACACCGACTGTGAATGATTTAATAAATGAAATATCTGGTGCAGATAAATTGAACTAGATATACGGTTGTCTAATGTGTTCCAGCTTAAGTAATGACCTCTATAAAAATTTAATGGGCTTTCTGAGATAATTTCATCGAAAGCCCCCTTATTTGACATAATCGATGAATTTCGCAGCCCCCACTCCCTCACGTGACGTATTCCGGCGATAGCCGCAAAAGTTCCGCTTATACCGCCCCAAAAAGAGTCAAAACATATTGCTGGTTTGTTAACAGAAACGCGGTGTCGGTTTAATCACGAAACCGGGGCGAGACCGCCATTTTCCATAGTTATCTTAAATTTCATGTAATCGACGAACTCAATCAGGAAAACGAAATGAAAAAAACGATCTCAGCTGTCGTGTTATCGGCCGTTCTATCCCTCTCTGCCGGGGCGTCATTTGCAGCTCCGTCCCTCGATGTCGGTTTTTCTCCGGAAGGCAGCGCACTAAAAGTTGTGCTGAAGACGCTCGACGAGGCCCACGACAGCATTCGTCTGATGGGTTACAGCTTTACTTCGCCTGAGGTGGTGAAATCACTGGTTGCTGCCAAAAAAAGGGGTGTGGACGTCAGGGTAGTGGTTGATGACAAAGGAAACCGGAGTAAAGCCAGTAAGGCCGCAATGAACGTGGTAGTTAATGCCGGTATTCCGCTGCGCACCAACGGGCAGTACAAGATTATGCATGACAAGGTCATCATCACCGATGGCCAGAACGTCGAAACGGGATCGTTTAACTATACGCGCAGCGCCGCAGAATCGAACTCGGAGAATGCACTGTTGATACGCGGCGTGCCGGCACTGGCGCAGACCTATCAGGCACACTGGCAGTCGCGCTGGGACGGTGGAACTGACTGGCATTCAGGCTACTGAGGTTAGCCAACCTCTTATTTTTCATGCGATAGCGAACTGTGCGCCAACACTATCCCCCCCTACAGAGGGGGGGCGCTGTAAATAATGATCTGTAGTATGCTCTGCGGCATGATCCACTCCTGAGTCATGAGGGTGCAGAGATGTCGCAGTCAACCAGCTTAAGTGCCGCTACAGGCAAAAGTAAGCGCGTTTACCGTAAAGGTAACCCGATGCCTCCTAAAGAAAGGCAGAAGGCTTCACTTGAGCGGCGTAGCGATACACATAAGTCTCTGCACGCAGTCATCCTCAGTTCTCAGAAAGAAAAACTGGAAGCGCTGGCTTCAGAGGAAGGGCTCACTCAAGCTCAAATGCTCGAACTGATCATCGAAAATGAGTTCGAACGCAGAAAAGCAAGAAAGTAAATATTTACATTCTTGATACTTAATAACTTGAGTGATAGATTGCTGATCGTTTTAGGATTTTGGTGTGCCACGCCGGAAGGTGGCAGGAGACTGGTACTGAAGCACGACTGAAGGCCAGAAAAAAGAAAACCCCGATAATCTTCCTGAGTTTGGCGACCGGAGAAGACTAACGGGGCTCACTGAATCTGCATAGAAGCTGTTGCTCTATGCGGGGAGTATAGATTCATGCCCAGAAAACTGCAATACCTTCTGTGCTTACTCCTTCTGTGCAACATAAGCGCAGGAAGGCGTGGCTGAACAGGTCCTTGAAAACACATCAATTTACCGGCAGGTAAAAAATCCGAATCCGAAATTTATTCCGGCGAAAGGAAAAAAAACGCTGCCGTTCTGCGAAAAAATCCGCGAGAAAGCCGCAGGCTTCACCCAGCGCGTCGAATACCAGATGCTGGTTGCCATGTTAATCGCCCGGGGCGAACGTAAGCGCCGTCCACCTCTTTTGCGTGTCAGGGGGCTGGAAGCCGCGCTTCAGGCACTGTGCTGGTATTACAATCCGCTGGCCAACCGTGTCGGAGCCTCGCTCACCACCATGTGCCGGCTTTGCGGTCTGGCCACTGAGAGTAAACGGCTCTCGATCACCCGTTTTACGGGGGCATGCCAGTTTATGAAACAGCTGAAACTCATCACCTACAACACCGAATACGACAAAGAAATAGGGTGCAACATCCCGACCGATATCACGTTTACCCCGCTGATGTGGGAGGTTCTGGATGTCTCTGAAGAAGCCGTTGCGGCCGCACGTCGCAGCCGCGTCGAGTGGGAAAACCGGAAGCGTGAGAGGAAAGGGCTGCCGCGCGCCGATGCCGGCGAGCTCATCAGTGCAGCATGGTCATTCGTACGTGAAAAATTCCGTGAGACTGTGAGAGCTCACCGCGAGCATGGTCTTAAACGTTACCGCGCACTCAGAGATGCGCCACGCAGCCGTAAGGATATTGATCAGCTGGTCCGCCTGCAGCTCCAGAAAGAAATCCGCGACGGGCGCTTCGTTGGTGGACTGGAAGCGGCGCGCAGAGAAATTGAACGCAGGGTAACGGAACGCATGAAATACTCGCGTGGCCATTACACCCGACTTGGCGATGATCTGCTGGTGAAAACCTGATTAAACGCTGAGCTGCGTGCGTGAAAACTGGCGCTGACGTGCCGGTTTGCTGCTGCCCGAAATCTGGCCAGTCCGGACATCCTTCCCGGGCTTCACCCTCCTTCCAGTCATCCGGTTCGCGCCGGAGGATTCTGCACGTCTGAAGCACCCAAAATCGTACAAAACGCAGTCAGTTCCCTCCGGCATTGGTCATCCCAAAACGAGGTCGGAGTCACAGGTGTCAATGTACTGCCCAGCATGACGGCCGTTACGTAGCGAATTCTGTACTTATCCACATTAACCACAAGAGGGTAGTTTTCGTAACCTTCAACCGAGACGACGCTTAACCTGTGTCCGAGCTTTTTACAAACCGCGATGATCCTTTTAAAAACCCGATCTTTTATCTTTTAAAAAACAGTAATACTTACCTTTAAATAAATAACCTGTTCATCAGCTGCCCTGTGGACAGCTTCAGAAAGCGAACGCCCTTGCAGCGGACTGACGTCCGCGCCGGTTCGCCATGGCCGCTTCGCGACCAGAGATAGCTCCCGCCTGTGGCGGGCAAAGGAAAGTAGTTACAACAAACTCCTGTCCACTGTAGTGAGTAAACCGCGCTGTACCTGATATCCCATCGCCCCTCTCCACCCATGAAAAGCCGCCCCCGCCCCGGCCCAGAGGGCCGGAACAGAGTCGCTTTAAAGATGGATGTTGTAACTTAAATCCTGAGTGGTGGTATGACAGAGGCCCGCGGTTCGTGTCTTTCGTCTTCGACCGTTAAACTTATACGCGCCTGACAGGCCGCTGCTTAAACGGCGTCTGGCAGGGAGGGGGCGGGATTTCGCCATATTTAAGCCTGTAACCGGCTCTGCCGGGCTTACGGCGCCCGATGGCATAAGAGCCGTCCTGAACGGTTGCTGGCGCCTCCATGCCGCTGACGCGGCATCCGGGGCAGGCTGCGCACGCACGGGACCGCGTGATACACTCACTTTTTTTGCCGGGCGCTCCCCTCAGAGTGAACGTCCGGCCGTTCCGGTAAGGGAGAACCTGAAATGAAACGACACGACATCAGCAGCACGCTGTTCCGCAGCGCCGGCTTTGACCCGACGTCGGGCGTGCTTGAGCTGGAATACCGCAACGGCAGCTGCCGCCGCTGGCTGGCGGTGCCTGCCCGGGTGTACCAGGCGTTCTGCGTCGCCGCCGACCCTGACGCCATCTTCCGGAGCAGCATTGACGGACGGTACATTTCACTGCGCGGCCGCCACGGCCCGCAGTGACGCAGGAGGCCGACGCGTATGAACACCGGTAACAACTCAACCGTCCACCTGGCCTGGTGCGGGCTGGTTGCCCTGCAGCTGGCCAGACGGGACGGCTCGGTCATCACGCCCGCCCAGGAAAACCTGTTCCTGACGCGGTGGCTGGCCGCGGCTGAGAAGCAGCGGCGCTTTCGTAAGGAGCTGGCCGCCGACATCCGCTGGCTGCTGAAGGAGGGCCGCGAAAAGGGCGTGCGCGCCGACCTGCCCGGGAAGCTGGAGTACCTCTGGCTGTCGGGCAGCGCCGACCTGCTGGCGCAGAACGACCTGTACCGCCTGCAGCACGCCCTGCAGGCGGTGCAGTCCGCCGGCTGGGTGTACATGCTGCTGAGCGACGGGGAGTGGCAGGGAAGGAAGGCGCGGCGGCTGAACGCGGCCGTGTCGGGAATTTACCTGCTCAGAAACGGCCTGCACCACGGCTTTGACCCTGCCGGTCAGCAGACTAAACCCCTGCCGGCGCGCATCACCGGCGACCTGCGCGCGCTGGACAGCCTGCTGCTGCGCTCGGGCTGGCGGCGGGAACCGGACGCCGGCGACCCGCTGCTGCATTATCTGGTGGCGGAGGGGCAGCGTCATGGAGCGTGAGGACATCCTGCGCGTGCTGCGGGCGCACCCGGACAACTGCATCCGGGGGTACCACCGGGGCCACCCGCTGGGCACCGGCCGCACCGAGGGCCGGGTGCTGGTCCGCCACTACGGGGGTCTCATTCCGGATGAAATCGTGCTCACGCCGGTGATGTTCCTGAAGGTGCAGGACGTGCTGAGCGTCAGCGAGAGCTGGGGAAATGACTGCCTGGGCGGCTTTACGTGGCTGCTTACTGAGACGGAGCCAGAGGACAGTGCAGCATCAGTGTGATTTTCAGTTTTTCAACCTTCATCTGAATGGCGGAAAACATAAAAACGCAATGACAAATGCGTTCTGAAGCCTAACTGTACGGAAACACCTCTTCCTTTGTAGACCCCTTAGTAAAAGCAAACAATATCCATTCCTGAAGCAATATTTAGTTTTTCACCATATCTCTTGTAAGGATTCAATAATGTCATACAGCAGAGAATTTCAGAAAGCACTTGATAGAACAGCACGCTTTGATCTGGCACCGCCTCTGGAGGTCAGGGAGGTACGCGGGAGAATCATGAGTGATGAGCGGATCCAGAATCTTAACAGGGTGCTGGCTCCTTTATTCAGCCATCTTGTCAGCTATGAACAGATAGTGGGTAAGTGTCTGTCTGAAGTGGTCAACAAAAACTGGCCACAGTTTTAGAGTTTTTCCAGAACAATCGCTCTGACTCATTGGGTGTTAAGCCACCGTTATATTGGTGGGGTCTGAGCTGGCTGTAATAACCAATGAT
>Ga0157371_10002708_pt1 | contig 16726 bp, 14 predicted proteins | sample C45metaG_FD_113462 | JGI IMG/M metagenome (GOLD analysis project Ga0157371, IMG submission 113462) | Corn rhizosphere microbial communities from Kellogg Biological Station, Michigan, USA - C4-5 metaG | ecosystem: Host-associated > Plants > Roots > Rhizosphere > Soil | place: USA: Michigan...
ACCACCAGGCTGGCGCTGGTGGTGATGGTCAGGCGCTGGGAATTGAAGTCCATGGTCATGGGGTCCTGCGGACGGACCACGCGGACGACCTGGGCACCGGCGCGCTGCCGTCCTTCCTCGGCCAGGGCGGGGGAAAGGGCCTTGCCAACCAGATCCTGGACCGCATCGGAGTTGCAACGGCCACTGCTGCTGACGGCGCCGCTCGGGGTCGAGGAAGCCGCCGCCGGGCTGCTCTGGGTTTCGTGCGAGCCGCAACCGGCCAGCAGGGTGAAGAGGGCGGCGCCAGCCAGCAGGAGAGGGGTCTTGGAGCTCATGAGTTCGCCTTTTCGATCGTGGGGGAAGAAACCTTAACCCGTACGGGCCTCTGCATGGACCCCTTCAGGGTAGGCATTGTTACAAATCGCGAGTCAGGCGACGTTGATCGGCGCAGGCGACCAGTCGTCTCCAACAGAGAAAGTTAATAAATATAACGTTCGCTGATCGGCCAGATTCGGGTTCGACGGCTTGATCCGTTTCCGGCATCGACCATCATCGAACCAGGGGCGCACGGCCCCTTACGGTGACGACAACAACAAAAAGGAAACACCCGCCATGTCAGCTCGCTATCCCATCGCCCTCCCTCCTGACGATCAGCCGATCCACGCCCGCTAGGCCTTGATCCGCGCCCCTCGCGGCGCTTTCCGCCTCTTCTGTCAGGACGGTCATCCCATGTCGTTTTCGCGCTCGCTTCCGGCCTGCGCACGGGCCCGCTCGTGCCTCGCTTTTGCCGCTCTCGCCACCCTGGTGGCCAGCCAGGGTGCCCTTGCCGCGCCTTCCACCACCCTGGAAAGCGCCCGGCCCAAACCGCTCAACAGCCTGGAGAGGGCGCGTCCCCTGCCGCCCGGACCGCCGCGCTGGGCCGAGGACTATCGTTTCCTCGACGATCCGGCCAAGCGCACCGATCCCTTCGATGGACTGCGCTACCAGCGCCTCGGTGACTCGGCCTGGCTGCAGACCGGTGCCGAGGCGCGCTATCGCTTCGACACCATCCGCAATCCGGTCTTCGGCCGGCGTGGGGTGAACACCGACCATTACATCCAGCAGCGCCTGCAACTGCACGCCGACCTGCACCTGTTCGACGACGCCCTGCGCGCCTTCGTCCAGCTGGAAAACACCCGCGCCTGGAACAAGGCGCTCTACGGTCCCTACGACCAGAGCCGCACCGAGCTGCACCAGGCCTTCATCGACCTCAACACGCCTCTGGCCGGCGGCACGCTGATGACCCGGGTCGGCCGCCAGGAACTGGGCTACGGCAACCAGGCCTTCGTCACCTACCGCGACGCCCGCAACATCCGTCTCAACTTCGACGGGCTGCGCCTGGCCTGGAGTGGTCCGGATGGCTATCGGCTGGATGCCTTCGGCCTGCGACCCGTGGTGACCGGCGAGGACAGTTTCGACGATGGCTCCAACAACGCGGTCAAGTTCTATGGCCTCTACGGCACCCTGCCGCTGGCCGGGCCGCTCAAGCTGGATGTCTACGGCTTCGGCCTGGAGACCGACCAGCGCACCCTGGACGGCCTGACCGGCGCGGAGAAGCGCTATACCGCCGGCATTCGCCTGTTCGGTAGTGCCGGTCCCTGGGACTGGAGCTGGGACCTGGCCGGGCAGGGTGGCCATCTGGCCGGGGCGCAGATCCGCGCCTGGGGCCTGAGCAGCGAAACCGGCTATCGCTTCACCGGCGCCTGGAAACCGCGGCTCGCCGTGCGCTTCGATGCTGCCAGTGGCGATCACGGGCTGGGCGACGACCGCGTCGGCACCTTCGATCCGCTCTATCCCAAGAACGGCTTCTACGGCGATTCCGGTCTCACCACCCTGGCCAACCTCTATCTGGCCGGTCCGCTGCTGACCCTGGCGCCCCGTCCGACCTTGCAGCTGGAGAGCGGGCTGTTCGGCGTCTGGCGGCAGAGCACCGAGGACGGCGTCTACCTGCCGGGCATGACCACGGTGCCGGGCACCGCCGCCAGCTCGGCGCGCAAGGCCGGCACCCTCTGGCGCAACAACCTGCGCTGGATGCCCACCGCCAACCTGACCCTGGACCTGGAATACAGCTATTTCCAGGCCGGCGCCGCCGTGCGCCAGGCCGATGGCGACGACACCAGCTTCCTGATGGCCGCCACCACCTTCCGTTTCTGAGGAGCCCACCATGCGCCTGCTCTCGACCGCCCCGCCCGGGGCCCGCCTGACCCTGCTGCTGTGCTTCATCGTCGCCCTGCTGGAGGGCATGGACCTCCAGGCCATGGGCATCGCCGCCCCGGCCATGGCCAAGACCTTCGGCTTCCAGCCGGGGCAGATGGGCCTGGTGTTCAGCGCCAGCATCCTCGGCCTCCTGCCCGGCGCCTTCATCGGCGGCTGGTGCGCCGACCGCATCGGCCGCAAGCGGGTGCTGATCGCCTGCGTGCTGATCTTCGGCGTCTTCTCGGTGGCCACCGCCCATGTCTGGAGCCTGGAGAGCCTCTTGCTGGCGCGGCTGCTCACCGGCATCGGCCTGGGCGGCGCGCTGCCCAACCTGATCGCCCTGTCCGCCGAATCAGTGGATGCGCGTGCCCGGGCCACGGCGGTCAGCCTGATGTATTGCGGCGTGCCCCTGGGTGGCGCCCTGGCGGCGGTGGTGGGGCTACTGGACGTCGGTCGCTGGCAGACGGTGTTCTATGTCGGCGGCCTGGCGCCCTTGCTGGTGGCGCCGCTGCTCGGGCGTTATCTGGCGGAGACCGCCGGTTTTCTCCGCGGTCGCGAGGCGGTGCAGGCGGGTGGCACGCGCGGGGCCTGGCTGGGTGCGGTGCCGCTGTCGACCACCCTGCTGTTGTGGCTGGGCTATTTCTTCACCCTCACGGTGATGTACATGCTGCTCAACTGGTTGCCCTCGCTGCTGGTGGGCCAGGGCTTCAGCCGCGGCCAGGCGGTGGGGGTACAGATCCTCTTCAACCTCGGCGGTGGCATCGGCTCGGTGCTGTTCGGCCTGCTCATGGATCGCTGGCGACCGCGGCTGACGGTGCTGGCCATCTACCTGGGCATCCTGCTGGGTCTGGCCGGGCTGGGCCTGGCCACGGCCTATCCGCTGGTGGCCCTGGCCGGCTTCGCCGCCGGGTTGTTCGTGGTCGGCGGCCAACTGGTGCTCTATGCCCTGGCGCCGCAACTCTATCCGGCGGCGGTACGGGCTACCGGGACCGGCGCGGCGGTGGCGGTGGGGCGCCTGGGCGCCATGGCCGGGCCGCTGCTGGCCGGCCAGGTGCTGGCGGTGGGAGGCGGCGCGGCGACCCTGGTGGTGGCCACCACCCCGGCGGTGCTGGTGGCGGCGGGCGCGGTGCTGGCCCTGCTGCACCGGCGGGCGCCGCTGCCAGCGGCTGCCGCTAGCGGGGAGGCGCCCGGTCATGCGTAGCGGCATGAGCGCGCTCTACGACGATGTCCTGCTGCTGGATGGCGTGCGGACGCCCTGGACCGACCTGAATGGCGCCCTGGGGCAGATATCGCCCACCGACCTGGGCATCGCCGTGGCCCGGGCGCTGCTGGCCCGTGGGCATGACGCCGGCGCGGTGGACAGCGTGCTGGCCGGCTCGGTGGCCCAGGCCAGCTTCGATGCCTATCTGCTGCCGCGCCACATCGGCCTCTATGCCGGGGTGCCCGAGGCGGTACCGGCCCTGCAGGTGCAGCGGGTCTGCGGTACGGGCCTGGAGCTCTTGCGCCAGGCCAGCGAGCAGTTGCAGAGCGGCCAGGCCAGCCAGGTGCTGTGCGTGGCGGCCGAGTCGATGACGCGCAATCCCATCGCCGCCTACACCCACCGCAGCGGCTTTCGCCTTGGCGCCGCGGTGGAGTTCCATGACTTCCTCTGGGAGGCGCTCAAGGATCCGGCGGTCGGCTTGGACATGCTCGCCACCGCGGAGCGTCTGGCGCAGCGGCACGGCATCGCCCGCGAGGCCGTCGATGCCTGGGCGTTGCGGAGTTTCGAGCGAGCCCTGGCGGCCCAACGGCAGGGCTGGTTTCGCGAGGAGATCGTGCCGGTGGCGGCGGCGCGCTTCGAACCTGCGGGCCTAGCGCCGCGGGCGTTGCACCTGCCACGGGGTTGCGCCGTGGTCGAGCGTGACAGCCATCCCCGCGAGACCTCGTGCGAGGCTCTGGCGCGGCTGACGTCGGTGCATCCGGGCGGGGTCCAGACCGCCGGCAACAGCTGCGCGGTGGCCGACGGTGCTGCCGCCGTGCTGCTGGCGCGGGGTGCGGACGCCGTGCCAGAACGGGCGCTGGCCTGGGTCCGGGGCAGCTGCGTGGTAGGGGTGTCGCCGGACGTCATGGGCAGCGGGCCGGTGCCGGCCATCCAGGGCCTGCTCGACCGGGCCGGCCTGGCATTGACCGCCATCGACCGCCTGGAGATCAACGAGGCCCAGGGTGCTCAGCTGCTGGCGGTGCAGCGTGCCCTGGAGCTGGATCCGGCGCGGCTGAACGTACACGGCGGCGCCATCGCCCTTGGCCATCCGCTGGCGGCCACCGGTCTGCGCCTGGCCATCACCCTGGCCCGGCAACTGCGCGCCGAGGGGCTCAGGTATGGCGTGGCGGCGGTGTGCATCGGCGGTGGCCAGGGCATGGCGGTGCTGCTGGAGAATCCAGCGGTGGCGGGGCGTTAGGCGCTGTACGAAACGTACCTGCGCTCGGCGACTTTTCGTACAGACCCTAGGGCGAAAGGGGGAGGATGGCGGTGTTGGGCTTCGCGATGCTCAGCGCCAACCTACGGGGTGGCGGGCGGCGAATGGCCCCCTCTCCCTCTGGGAGAGGGTTGGGGTGAGGGGCTCCGGGGCTCCGGGGATGTTGGGCCTCGCCGCGCTCAGCCCAACCTGCGTCGGTGAGCCTGTGGTGTTTTCCACAGGCAGGCCGAGGCGTGAAAGGTGGATAAGGCGGCGCCGTTTTCCAGGCCAAGGGGCCCGTTCGCTTACAGGAAGGTAAAGACCTGCTCGCGGGGCAGGCGGGACTTGGGCAGGGCGGCGTTGAAGTCGCCTTCGCCACGGTAGCCCAGACCGACCACCACCAGGGCCGTGTAACCCTGTTCACGCAGGCCCAGTTCCTGGTCCAGGCTGTTGGCGTCGAAGCCTTCCATGGGGGTGGCGTCGATGCCCAGCGCGGCGGCGCCCAGCAGCAGGGTGCCCAGCGCCAGGTAGGTCTGCTTCTCCATCCAGTGCTGCACATCCTTGCGCTCATGACGATGGAGGTCGACGAAGTGGCGGCGGGTACCGTCCTGGGTGGCGCGCGCCTCGGGCTTGGCGAAGCGGCCGTCCCGGGCTTCCTGCTCCAGTATCTGGACCAGGTGGCCTTCGGTCATTTCCAGGCGGGTGCAGAGCACGATGACGTGGGAGGCCGGCAGGACCTTGGGTTCGTTGTAGGGGCTCTGCATGCCACGGGCGAGGCGCGCCTTGGCCTCGGCGCTGGCGGCGACCACGAAGTGCCACGGCTGGGAGTTGACCGAGGAGGGCGCCTGGCGCAGCAGCTCCAGCAATTCCTCGACCTGCTCGGCCGGGATGCTGCGGGAGCCGTCGAAGGCCTTGGTGGTGTAGCGGGTACGGGCGATCTGGGACAGCTGCATGGATAACTCCTGATCGGATCAGTGGGTGGGGGCCGGTTGGGCGTCGATCTTGACGCGGAACAGGCTGTAGGGTTTTTCGCGCAGGTCCTGGCCGCCGTGGAACGGGGCCTGGCGATGGAGCTGGTTGGCGGTGAAGTAGAGGTAGCCGTCCGGGCCGATGCTCAGGGTGTCGGGCCAGAGCACGCGGGGATCGTGGACCAGGGTCTTCCAGCTGCCATCGGCCTGGCGCTGACGGATGGCGTTGTGTTCATAGTCACCCGCGTAGACCCGGCCCTGGGCATCGGCTTCGAGGCCGTCGGAGGCGCCTTTCTCGCCAAGATCCTGCACGCCCGCCCGTACCTGGGCCTCGCTCGCCTTGGCATCACGCAGCAGGGCGGTGGGCACGGCATAGAGGTGGCGGCTGGACAGCGGGCTGAAGTAGAGGGTGCCGCCGTCCGGCGACAGGGCGATGCCGTCGCTGGCGATGGCCGGGCGCACCCTGCTGCCATCGGGACGCTGGATCAGCAGCGGCTCGCCTTCCACCACCGGCACGAAGCTGGGATCGACGTTGGCCTGGGGCGCCCCGGTCAGGCGCCGCTGGGCCTGGCCGGTGGCGAGGTCGAGGATGATCAACCCGCCCGGCGGCGCCGAATCGGTGACATAGGCCACGCCGGCGCGGCCGACGCGAAAGTCGAAGCGCACGTCGTTGACGTAGCTGTTGGGTTCGAGCACCGCCGCGGGGAAGACCAGGGTCCTGGCGACCTTGTTGGTCTTGAGGTCGATGGCCACCAGCTTGACGCCGCCAGCCTTGGGCGCGGCGAAGCCGGGGGCGGCGGTGTCCAGCACCCAGAGATGCCCCCGGCCATCGGCCACCACGCTCTGCACGCTGATGAAGCCCTTGCCCGGCTGGCCTGGGGTCTCGACGTTCAGCGCGGCGTCCGGGTAGGGCACCGCCTTGCCGTCCTTGAGTTCGGCGACGGTGAAGGGGACCTGATCGCCCCAGCGCGGGTAGTTGACGAAGATCCGCCCGGTCTCGCTGATGCTGACCCCGGTGGGCATGGCGTCCTGGAAGGCGAAGACCTGCTCCAACTGGCCGGTGCTGCGCGCTTGCGGCAGCGGCGCGGCCTGGGCGGTCAGGCTACCGGCGACCAGGGCGACGGCCAGGGTAAGCGCGGTCAGCCTGGGCATCAGAAACCCTCCAGGACGAGCTTGCCGCGGGCCTGGTGGCTTTCCAGCCGGGCATGGGCACGGCGCAGGTTGGCGGCATCGATACGGCCCAGGTGCTCGCCCAGGGTGGTCTTGAGGGTGCCCTGGTCGATCAGCCCGGCGACGCGCTCAAGGATCTCGTGCTGGCGCACCTTGTCCGGGGTCTGGAACAGCGAGCGGGTGAACATCAGCTCCCAGTGCAGCGACAGCGACTTGGCCTTCATCGGCACCACGTCGAGCTGCGCCGGATCGTCGATCACGCCCAGGCGCCCCTGGGGCCGCAGCACCTCCACCAGCTGGGTGAAATGCACATCGGTGTGGGTGAGGCTGGCAACCAGGGTCACGCCGTCCAGGCCGAGGGCTTCGAGCTGGGGCCGCAGCGGCTGGTGGTGGTCGATGACATGGTGGGCGCCCAGCTGGCGCACCCAGTCCTGGGTTTCCTGGCGCGAGGCGGTACCGATCACGGTCAGCTCGGTCAGCTGGCGGGCCAGCTGCACCAGCACGGAGCCGACGCCACCCGCCGCGCCCATCACCAGCAGCTGCTGGCCGGCACCGCCGCCTTCGGTTGCGCCGAGACGGTCGAACAGCAGTTCCCAGGCGGTGATGGCGGTCAGCGGCAGGGCCGCGGCCTGGGCGTGGTCCAGGCTCCTGGGCTTGTGCCCGGCCAGGTGTTCGTCGACCAGGTGCAGTTCGCTGTTGCAGCCGGGGCGGAACAGCTCGCCGGCGTAGTAGACCTCGTCACCCACGGCGAAGCGGCTGACGGCGCTGCCGACTTCCCGCACCACGCCGGAGACGTCCCAGCCCAGCACCTTGGAGTCGCGCTGCACCAGGCCCTGGCGCACCTTGGTGTCCACCGGATTGACCGACACGGCGCGGACCTCCACCAGCAGGTCATGCGCCTCGGGCGTCGGATCGGGCAGCACGGCGTCCTGCAGGGCGCGGGGATCGCTGGCGGGCAGGGTGGCGTCACCGTGGATGATGGCTTTCATGGGCGGATTCCTTTGGACGATGAGAAACGTGGAGCCATGGTCGTCTTCATTATCAGTCGGAAAAAGCGGCAGAATCGGATAGCACCTTCACTGCTGGAGTGAAAATGATCCGCTTCGATGACCTGGGACTCTTCGTCCGTTCCGCCGCCCTGGGCAGCTTTTCCCGCGCTGCCCGCGAGGCAGACCTTTTGCCGGGGCAGGTGAGCGCCGCCATCGGCCGGTTGGAGCGCGAGCTGGGCATCCGTCTGTTCGCCCGCTCGACCCGCAGCCTCAGGCTCACCGCCGAGGGCGAGGCCTACCTGCCCTATGCCCGGGAGGTGCTGGAAACCCTGCGCGAGGGCCGCGAGCGGCTGCAGGGGGAGAGCCCCGAGTTGCGCGGGGTGTTGCAGGTGGCGGCGCCGTCCGACCTGGGGCGCAATCTGCTGCTGCCCTGGCTGACCGAATTCCGCCAGCGGCATCCGGGGCTGACGCTGCGGCTGTATGTGTCGGACCAGCAGGCGGACGTCTACCGCGATCCGGTGGACATCGCCATCCGCTACGGGCGCAGCCAGGACGACAGCCTGGTGGCCCTGCCGCTGGTACCGGACAACCGCCGGCTGTTGGCGGCGGCACCGGCCTATCTGGCACGGCGGGGCCTGCCGCGCAGCCTGGACGAGCTGGCCGGGCACGTCTGCCTGCTCTATCAGTTGCATGGCCGGACCCACGACAAGTGGCGCTTCGTGCTACCCGAGGGGGGGCTGCGCCAGGTGGCCGTGAGCGGTCCGCTGCAGAGCGACGACGCCGAGGTGGTGCATCGCTGGGCGCTGGCGGGGGAGGGCATCCTCTACAAATCCTGGCTCGAACTGCGCGAGGATTTCCAGGCCGGGCGCCTGGTACGACTGCTGCCGGAGCTGCCCGGCGAACCCCTGCCGTTGCAGCTGTTCTGTCCACATCGACGGCAATTCTCGCCGGCGGTGCGGCAACTGCACGGCTGGTTGGCCGAACGCTTCGCCGCGCTGGGGGAGCAGCCCTGAACTGAAAAAAGGGTGGCTTCTCTGCAGAAGCCACCCTGGCTACCGCCTGAAGCCTTACTGCAGATGCTGCTTGAGCAACTGGCCAGCCTGGGTAAGGGAAGCCTGAACCTCAGGCACCTTGGCCAGGACATTGAGCAGCCCGTAGTCGTGGATCATGCCGTTGTAGCGCACCTGGACGACATCGACGCCGGCGGCGTTGAGCTTGCGCGCATAGGCCTCGCCTTCGTCACGCAGCACATCGTTCTCGGCGGTCTGCACCAGCGCCGGCGGCAGGCCCTTGAGCTGGGCCTCGCTGGCACGCAACGGCGAGGCATAGATGTTGGCGCGATCGGTCTCGCGGGTGGTGTAGTTGTCCCAGAACCACTTCATCATGTTGCGGGTGAGGAAGCGGCCCTCGGCGTAGGTCTGGTAGGAGCCGGTGTCGAAATTGGCATCGGTCACCGGCCAGAACAGCACCTGATAACGCAGCTTGGGCGTGCCCTTGTCCTTGGCCATCAGGCTGACCACCGCGGCCATGTTGCCGCCGACGCTGTTGCCGGCCACTGCCAGGCGACTGCCATCGACGTCGATCTCCTTGCCATGCTCGGCGACCCACTTCGTCGCGGCATAGGCCTGATTGATGGCCACCGGGAAGTGGGCTTCCGGACTCGGGGTGTAGTTGACGAACACCGCCGTGGCCCCGGAGGCCACCACCAGATCACGCACCAGGCGCTGGTGGGTGGGGAAGTCACCCAATACCCAGCCGCCACCGTGGAAGAACATGAAGGCCGGCGTCTGCCCCTTGGCATTCGCCGGGCGGACGATGGTCAGCTGCAGCGGCTTGCCGTCGACCTGGATGGTCTTTTCGCGGGTCTGCACGCCCGAGAGGTCGACCTTGACGCCGGACTGGGCGCCGGACAACACCGCGCGGGCATCCTTGGGGCTCAGGGTTTCCAGCGGTTTGCCACCGCTGCCATTCAGCGCATCGACGAAGCCCTGGGTGGTGCGCTCCAGGGCAGGGTCCGGCGGGGGCGCGGCGAAGGCGCTGCCCAAGGCCAAGGTGAGTGCGGAAAAGCCAAGCAGACGAGAGACGGTACGCATGACAGGTGACTCCTCGAACGGGAAAGGCCGGGCGCCTCGGCTGAAGCGCCTGGTTGGTGCCGCGCCCCTTAGGCCAGGGTCAGGCGCACGTCCACGTTGCCGCGGGTGGCGTTGGAGTAGGGGCAGACCTGGTGGGCCTTCTCGACCAGGTCCTCGGCCACGGCGCGCGCAAGGCCCGGCAGGCTGATGGTCAGCTCGACGTCCAGGGCGAAGCCGGTGGGGATCGGGCCGATACCGACCTGGGCGGTCACGCTGACGTCAGCCGGAACGGCGATCTTCTCCTTGGCGCCGACGAACTTGAGCGCACCGATGAAGCAGGCCGAGTAGCCGGCGGCGAAGAGTTGCTCGGGGTTGGTGCCCGCACCCCCGGCGCCACCCAGCTCCTTGGGCGTGGACAGTTGCACGTCCAGGGCCTTGTCGCTGGCGATGGAACGGCCGTCACGGCCGCCGGTGCTGGTGGCGGAAGCGGTATAGAGGATGTTCATGGCGTGCTCCTGAATAGGTATCGCGATAACTGTTTGGCTGGGCGCTGTCCGAGAAGACTGGCCCAGGTACGGATTTAAGTTATCGCGATATTAGTTATTGCGCAAATATATTTTCAGGAGCAACCGCTCAGTGGCAGTGGGCGGGGTTAGCGCTCCAGCTTGGCGCGCAAGGCCATCAGGTTTTCGCGCAGCTCGGACATCTCGGCATCGCCCAGCGCACAGTAGCCGCCGATGGTGCCGTTGATTTCCCGCGCCCGCTCGCGCAGCTCACGACCGCGCTCGGTAAGCTCGATGGACAGGTTGCGCTCGTCCTCGGCATTGCGTTGCCGGGTCACGTAGCCTTCGGCTTCCAGGCGCTTGAGCACCGGGGTCAGGGCACCGGAATCCTGGTGCAGCCGGCGCGCCAGCTCCTTGAGCGGCAGGCGGTCGTTTTCCCAGAGCACCAGCATCATCAGGTACTGCGGATAGGTAAGGCCCACCTCTTCGAGCAGCGGCTTGTACACCTTGGTCATGGCCAACGAGGTGGAGTAGAGCGCGAAGCACAGTTGCTGGTCGAGAAGGAGCGGGTCTTTAGCGGTCATGGACGTCTCGTTACGGCAAATGAGAAATGATTCTACCCCGAGCATTTGGGTAGCATAGCCTTTCGCCTTCAGACCCTGCGGTTTCCATGCGTATCCATGTGACCTTCATCGACCGAGTCGGCATCACCCAGGAAGTCCTGGCGCTGCTCGGTGCACGCAATCTCAACCTGGATGCCGTGGAGATGGTGCCGCCCAATGTCTACATCGATGCGCCGACCCTGAGCGCGGCGGTGCTGGAGGAATTGCGCGCCGCCCTGCTGACCGTGGTGGGGGTGGAGGCGGTGCGGGTGGTGGATATCCTGCCCGGCCAGCGGCGCTCCCTGCAGCTCGATGCCCTGCTCGCCGCCATGGCCGACCCGGTGCTGGCGGTGGATGGCGAAGGCCGTGTCCTGCTGGCCAATCCGGCCTTCGCCGCCCTGGCCGGCGAGGGCGCCGGCACGACCCTGGCCGAACTCTTCAATGACAGCGAATTGCCCGCCGAACTGCTGGACCAGGGCTTTCGCCTGCCCCTGCGCGAGGTGGTGCTGCGCGGCCAGGCGCTGCTCCTGGACGCCACCCCCATCGGTGAGCCGGTGGGCGGACTGGCCGGTGGGCTCTTGACCCTCTATGCCCCCAGTCGCATCGGCGGTCGTCTTTCGGCGCTGCGCCATGACACCCCCGAGGGCTTCGATTCGCTGCTCGGCGACTGCGCCGCCATCCGTACCCTCAAGGCTCGGGCCCAGCGCCTGGCCGCCTTGGAGGCGCCGCTGTTGATCCTGGGCGAGACCGGCACCGGCAAGGAGTTGGTCGCCCGCGCCTGCCATGCCGCCAGTGCCCGGCGCGAGGCGCCCTTCCTGGCGCTGAACTGCGCTGCCCTGCCGGAGAGCCTGGCCGAGAGCGAGTTGTTCGGCTATGCCCCGGGCGCCTTCACCGGCGCCCAGCGCGGTGGCAAGCCGGGCCTGCTGGAGCTGGCCGACCAGGGCACGGTGTTTCTCGACGAGGTCGGCGAGATGTCGCCCTATCTGCAGGCCAAGCTGCTGCGGTTTCTCTCCGACGGCAGCTTCCGCCGCGTGGGTGGGGCCCACGAGACCCGGGTCAATGTGCGCATCCTCGCCGCCACCCATCGCGATCTCCAGGCCATGGTCGCGGCCGGCACCTTTCGCGAAGACCTCTTCTATCGCCTCAATGTGCTCAGCCTGCAGGTGCCGGCCTTGCGCGAGCGCGGCCAGGACATCCTCCTGCTGGCGCGGCATTTCCTGCAGCAGGCCTGCGCCCAGATCGGTCGCCCGCCATGCCGGCTCGCCCCGGCCACCTACGGTGTACTGCTGGGCAACGCCTGGCCGGGCAACGTAAGGCAATTGCAGAACATCCTCTTTCGCGCCGCCGCCATCAGCGAGAGCGGCCAGATCGACGTCGACGACCTCGACCTGGCCGGCACCGCGGTGGCGGGCCAGGTCGAGACCGAGGTCAGCACCCTGGAGGCCGCCGTCCAGGGGTACGAGGCGGCGCTGCTGGAGCGGCTCTATCCGCAGTATCCGTCCAGTCGCCAGCTGGCGGTGCGCCTGCAAACCTCCCACTCGGCCATCGCCATGCGCCTGCGGCGCTACGGTATCCCGCGGCGCTGAACCCTTCGCTCAGGGCTTTCCATTGCGATTGATTCGTATTAACGTAACGTTATTACATATCAAAAGGAGTTCCACACATGAAAGTCCTCGCCTCCCTCAAACAGGCCAAGCGGCGTCACCGTGACTGCCAGGTGGTCAAGCGTCGCGGGCGGATCTATGTGATCTGCAAGAGCAATCCGCGATTCAAGGCGCGCCAGGGCAACGCCAAGAATCGCAACAAGGGCTGACCTAGGCGTTGCCTGAAAACTCTCTGCGCCCGGCCATGCTGCGTTGAACATCCATTCGGACGGCTCATTTACCCCCGTAAATTCGGCGTCCTCATGGCGTTTCGCCTTGCCTGACCTGCGCGCGATGATTTTCCAGACAGGCCTCAGCGCAGCACGTTGGTCTTGGCCAGGTCCACCACCTCGCTGCCACGGCCGCTCATCACCGCACGCAGCATGTAGAGGCTGAAGCCCTTGGCCTGGGCGGCCTCGATCTTCGGCGGCAGGGACAGCTCCTGCTTGGCGATGCGCACGTCCACCAGCGCCGGGCCGGGGTGGGCGAAGGCCTCTTCCAGGGTGGCGTCGAGCAGACTGGCCGATTCCACCTTCCAGCCCCGTACGCCACAGGCTTCGGCCACCCGGGCGAAGTCGACCTCGCCCAGGTCGGTGGTCTCGTCGATCATGCCGGCGGCCTTCATCTCCATGGCGACGAAGCCCAGGGTGGCGTTGTCGTAGACGATGACCTTGACCGGCAGTTTCTCGCTGGCCAGGGTCGCCAGTTCGCCCAGCAGCATGGATAGCCCGCCGTCGCCGGCCAGCGCCACCACCTGGCGTCCGGGATAGGCCGCCTGCAGGCCCATGGCCTGGGGCAGGGCGTTGGCCATGGAGCCATGGGTGAAGGAGCCGGCCAGCTTGCGCTCGAAGTTCATCGCCAGGTAACGCGCCGCCCAGACGGTGGGGGTGCCGACGTCGCAGGTGAAGAGGGCGTCCGCCGCGGCCAGTTCGCTGACCCGGGTGGTGAGGTATTGCGGATGCAGCGGCTCGCCATCGGCGGTGGCGGTGGCCAGCTCGTCCAGCTCGGCGCGGGTCTTGCGGTAGTGCTGCTGGGCTTTTTCCAGGAAGCGGCTGTGGCCGTTGGGTTTGAGCCGCGGCAGCAAGGCGTCGAGGGTGGCGCGGACATCGCCCACCAGGCCCTTGAGCAGCGGAGTGCGCACGCCCAGATGAGCGCCGCGCAGGTCGATCTGCACCACCCGGCCATGGTCCGGGAAGAAGTTGCGATAGGGGAAGTTGCTCCCCAGCATCAGCAGCAGGTCGCATTCCTTGAGCGCGTGATAGCCGGAGGAAAAGCCGATCAGCCCGGTCATGCCCACGCCATAGGGATTGGAATACTCGATATGGGCCTTGCCGCGCAGGGCATGGACCACCGGGGCCTGCAGGCGCTCGGCCAGGGCGACCACCTGGGCATGGGCGCCGGCGCAACCGGCGCCGCAGAGCAGGGTGATGCGCTTCTCGCCGGCCAGGAGTTCGGCCAGGGCGTCCAGCTCGGCCTCCGGCGGCACCACCACCGGGCGCACCGGCTCGCTCCACTGGGCTTCCTTGAGCGGCGCCTCGGCCAGGGCCACGTCGCCGGGGATCACCACCACCGACACCGAACGGTTGAGGATGGCCGAACGCATGGCGGTTTCGAGGATGCGCGGCAACTGCTCGGGATGGGCCACCACCTCGCAGAAGTCGCTGCAGTCGCGGAACAGCCGCTCCGGGTGGGTCTCCTGGAAATAGCCCAGGCCGATCTCGCTGGAAGGAATCTGGGCGGCGATGGCCAGCACCGGCGCGCCGCTGCGCTGGGCGTCGAACAGGCCGTTGATCAGGTGCAGGTTACCCGGGCCGCAGGAACCGGCGCAGACCGCCAGGCGCTCGCTGGTGTCGGCGGCGGCGCTGGCCGCGAAGGCGGCGGCTTCCTCATGACGCACGCCGCGCCAGCGGATACGGTCACGCTTGCGCAGGCTTTCGGTGAGGCCGTTGAGCGAATCGCCCGGCAGGCCCCAGATGGTGTCCACGCCAGCGGCTTCGAGGGTGGCGACGAGCAGATCGGCAACGGTTTTCACAGCCATGACAAAGACTCCAGGCAAGGGTGGGAGAGGGCAGAGCCGCTTGGCAGAGGTCTTGTTGTGCCTTCTTGGTCCGGCAGAGCGGGGCGGAAGTTCGCGCGGTGTGCTCTTGGCGGAATCCAGCCGGTGGTTCTAATGGCTTTCCCGTCCCAGTCTTCCTGCAAGGTCTGCCGGTCCCAGAGCCTAACCTGGCGGTGATCGAGGGCTTTGCCGCGCGTTTGGACGTCTTGAAATACCCTCATGACGCCGCGGCGCACACAGGGCAGCGGCGCGCCGAGCTGGCCAGGGCGGGCCAGCGAAGCGGCCCCTACGAGCAGAGGATCGCGGGGCATGCGCGATCCAAGGGCCTGATCGTGGTCACCAACAATCATCGCGAGTTCGATCGGGTGCCGGGTTTGCGCGTTGAAGACTGGGTTACCGCTGAAGGGAATTGGCAATCGAGGCCGTTCAATTTAGCCCTGTTCGCGTTGCATGGAGGAGACCGTTGTATCCCCAACGTACAGCCTGGCTGTCGGACCCAGGAGCCCAGCTAATTTCGTAGCGATTTCAATACAGTGTTCTTGAATCGATACGCCCAGGGTGAGCCTCCGTTGGAGTTGTATCGATTTCGCTACAGACCATCGATGCTGAATTCGCTAACCCCCTGAAATTACTGGTCTTTATTCCTGGCATCACCCTTGCACTGCTAGACCCATCTATCCACCGGGACGAACGTCCGCAGGAGTCTGCAATGGGTCTGCGCTATACCGAAGAACACGAATGGCTGCGTCAGGAAGCCGATGGCAGCGTCACCGTCGGCATCACCGACTATGCTCAGGACTCGCTGGGTGACCTGGTCTTCGTGCAACTGCCGGAGCTGCGCAGCTATGCCCAGGGCGATGAGGTGGCGGTGCTGGAATCGGTCAAGGCCGCCAGCAACATCACCATGCCGCTGGACGGCGAGGTCCTGGCGGTCAACGAGGCGCTGAACGAGGCGCCCGAGACCATCAACAGCGATCCGCTGAATGCCGGCTGGTTCTTCCGCTTCCAGCCCGCCAATGCCGAGGCCTTCGCCGCCCTGCTCGACGAAGCCGCCTACCAGCAACTGATCAAGGGGTAAGACCGCCATGTCGCTGCACGATACCCTCAGCACCGCCGACGAATTCGTCCCGCGCCACATCGGCCCGCGTGAGCTGGACGAGATCGCCATGCTGAACCTGCTCGGCTACGAATCCCTGGACGCCATGACCGCCCAGGTGATCCCCGAGAGCATCAAGGGCACCAGCGTGCTGGACCTGCCCGCCGGCCTTTCCGAAGCCGACGCCCTGGCCGAGCTGCGCGCCATCGCCGGCAAGAATCGCCTGCTCAAGAGCCTGATCGGCCAGGGCTACTACAACACCCATACCCCGGCGCCGATCCTGCGCAACCTGCTGGAAAATCCGGCCTGGTACACCGCCTACACCCCCTACCAGCCGGAGATCTCCCAGGGCCGCCTGGAAGCCCTGCTCAACTTCCAGACGCTGATCGGCGACCTCACCGGCATGCCGGTGGCCAACGCCTCGCTGTTGGACGAGGGCACCGCCGCCGCCGAGGCCATGACCTTCTGCAAGCGCCTGGCGAAGAACAAGGCCACTGCCTTCTTTGCTTCCGTGCACTGTCATCCGCAGACGCTGGACGTGCTGCGCACCCGCGCCGAGCCCCTGGGCATCGAGGTGGTGGTGGGCGTGGAAACCGAGATCGAGGACCACGGTCGCTTCTTCGGCGCGCTGTTCCAGTACCCGATGACCACCGGTGAGATCCGCGACTACCGCGAGAGCATCCAGGCCTTCCAGGCCGCCGGTGCCCTGGTGGCCATGGCCGCCGACCTGCTGGCCCTGACCCTGCTCACCCCGCCCGGCGAACTGGGCGCGGACGTGGCCATCGGCACCGCCCAGCGCTTCGGTGTACCGCTCGGCTTCGGCGGCCCCCACGCGGCGTACTTCGCGACCCAAGACAAGTACAAGCGCGACATGCCCGGTCGCGTCGTTGGCGTCTCCATCGATCGCCACGGCCACCCGGCCTACCGCCTGGCCCTGCAGACCCGCGAGCAGCACATCCGCCGCGAGAAGGCCACCAG
>Ga0157371_10002711_pt1 | contig 16716 bp, 18 predicted proteins | sample C45metaG_FD_113462 | JGI IMG/M metagenome (GOLD analysis project Ga0157371, IMG submission 113462) | Corn rhizosphere microbial communities from Kellogg Biological Station, Michigan, USA - C4-5 metaG | ecosystem: Host-associated > Plants > Roots > Rhizosphere > Soil | place: USA: Michigan...
CACAGCCGGCGGAATGAATGCACTATCCTTTTGCATGATGGCCTTATCAAAGCCTGGCGATACCATCGCAATGGAAAGCCCCTGTTATTCCGGCATCCTGCAGTTGGCCCGCAGTTTAGGGCTCAAAGTAATCGAACTGCCTACCCATCCCATTACAGGAATCGAAATCGATGCCTTAAAAAAAGTAGTCTCCAAAATCAACCTGTGCCTGCTGGTTCCAAACTTCAACACACCCTTAGGCAGCTGCATGCCCGATGAACATAAAAAAGAAGTCGTTGCACTTTTGGCCAAACACGGCGTTCCACTTATAGAAGACGACATCTATGGCGATCTGTATTTTGGTGCCCAGCGCCCTAAATGCTGCAAGTCCTTTGATACCGGGGGAACAGTACTCTGGTGCAGTTCTATTTCCAAAACCCTGGCCCCGGGCTATCGCGTGGGCTGGATCGCACCTGGCAAATACAAAGAGCAGATCCTTAAGCTCAAACTGGTTCACGCCATATCCTCAACTACCATTACACAAGAAGCAGTAGCCAACTTTCTAAAAACCGGCAGATATGAAAATCACCTACGCAAACTGCGTCAAACCTTGCAGTACAACTACCAGCAATATATAGATACCATAGCCGAATATTTCCCGGAGGGAACCAAAACCAGCCGACCGCAGGGCGGGCTTGCCTTATGGGTAGAATTTAGTAAAGAAATCAATACTACAATCCTGTTCGAAAGGGCGCTGAAACAGAACATCAGCATTTCTCCCGGCAGGATGTTTACCCTACAAAATCAGTTTGAAAACTGCATGAGGCTTTCCTTAGGCCTACCCTGGTCCGAAACCCTCAAACAAAAATTAAAATTACTTGGCAGGCTGGCAGGATCATAACTGATCAAAATACGCCGTAGTCTCCTCCAGTATAGACTGCATTAGCACCCCTGCTTTCCGGTGTTTCAATATGGGCGCTATCTGCCCGCCCCAGAACAAAATCAAATCCCATTTCTCTTGCTCTATCGCACCTTTTCTTAAGTGCGACATGAACTGCGTCTGTAGCGGAAACGGCAAAAATCCATGTTCTTTATGGATCATATCCTTTGCAAGCCTGCTGGTTATTCCCCTGCCAAGCCTTCCGGTATAAGCCCTTGATAAAGTAGTATACTTAGCATTATCCGAAAACAACATTTCTCGATGAACGGCAGTAGCATTCGACTCCTCTGTGGCCAGAAAAGCAGTGCCAATCTGGGCCGCATCAGCACCAAGCCCCAGCGCCGCAGCAACACCCCTTCCATTAGCAATACCACCCGCAGCAATAACCGGAGTTTTCACCTTTTCTTTAATCAATTGAAGCAACACAAACGTTCCAGTCACAGACGATTCAGCCGAAGCCAAAAAAGAAGGACGATGCCCGCCCGCCTCAAAACCAGAGGCAATGATCAGGTCAACCCCAGTTGCCTCCAAAGCTATAGCCTCATCCAAAATAGTAGCAGCCCCGACCGTAACAATCCCAAGCCTTCTGCACTGCTCCAAAACATCCTCGTCCAGCAAACCAAACATAAAACTAAATACAGGCGGCTTCTGATGCAAAATCACTTCCAACTGGTTTTCAAAACGCGATTTAAATGGCGCAGGCTTCTCAGGCAAAGCGATGCCTACTTCATCAAAATAAGGCTTAAACAAAGTCTGAGCCTGTTTAAACTGCTCATCAGACACAGTACCGTCCACGGCGTCTGTATCAGAAACCCATAAATTAATATTGTAAGGCTTATTCGTTGCAGCCTTAATTTGCTGGTCTACCTCAATAATTTCCTGCGGACTCAATGTATAAGCCCCATAGCCTCCTAGTCCACCAGCGTTAGACACAGTTGACACCAACGCTACAGAAGAGAGATTCCCTCCAAATGGCCCTTGTAAAATGGGATAATCAATCCCCAGTATTTTCGATGCTCTTGTTTCGTACCACATCATCTTAAAATTTATTAATCATTATACAACCGGCTCAGTGTCTCTCTCGAAACACCCAAATAAGCGGCTATCAGCTTCTTAGGGACCATATTATAAAGCTCCGGATACAGCTTTAAAAGCTCCTCATACCTATATCTTACATCATTATTCATAAAAGACAACAACCTTTTCTGAACCGCCACATAGCCCCTGTTAGTCCGCCACCTAAAAAAATGCTCTACCTTATGAATCTCATTACACAGCTTTTCCCGGTCACTGTTACTCAGGCAAAGCACTTCCGCATCGCTAATACAGTCCACATTCACGGTGGCCTTGGTATGGTTATATAATGCGTTATAATCAGAAGCCCACCAGGTAGGCATGGCAAATTGCAGGATAAACATTTTCAAGTCATCATTGATAAAGAAAGCTTTTAAACAACCCGAAATCACGAAGTATTCACAATCTACCACATCGCCCTCCATAATAATGGCTTGTCCTTTTTTAAAACTCAGTATTTTAAAATGAGAGAAGAAATAATCAAACTGTTCATCACTAAGAACAACCGATTTATCGATATGGGCTTTTAAGATTTCTTTAGCTTCTGATGGCATATCAGCTATGTTTCATTGTACCCTTTAAAGTTAAAGATTTAAATCTATTCGCTTACGTCTGTAAACATTTTGTTAACCAGCATCCAGCGGTTATCAATCTTATGAAACGATAGTAGCTCATCGTAATTGAACTCGTACATTTTAACATGCACCTTGGCCACAGCAATCGTATTGATCACCTCTACCGATATCACCGTTCCTTTAAAAGGCTTACCAGAGTCTTTCGGACTTTGCCTGTTGGCCACCCCATCAAGGTACTCCTCAAGCGTTTTAAAATAAGGCTGCCCTTTTATATCGGCAAATAATAAAGTACCCGGATTTAAAACCTTCCGCAGCTTATCAGTATCACCTTCATAAATACCTTTAAAATAATAATCTTCCAGTGCCTGGGTTATTGCCAGTGAATCTTCTTTAGTAGTTTTCATTTTCTTTAGTTTTTAAAGGTTCTATTAATTCAGGTGATGCCCCGCAGCCATACCACCATCCACATTGATGATCGCGCCAGTTATAAAATTGCTTCTGGCAACTAAATATACCATTTGTGCAATGTCATCCACCTCACCAACACGGTTAAGCAAATGCAATCCCGCACTTTGATCAGCATCATCACCATGCATAGGTGTACGGATCACGCCCGGGGCAACGGTATTCACCCTGATGTTATGTTTACCAAATTCAGCGGCAAGCTGCAGGGTAAGCGCATGTATTCCCCCTTTAGAAGTCATTGGTGCGGTTGATGGGCCGCCACCAAGCGCATGGTTTACCAGCGGGGTACCAATATTGATCACTACACCGCCCTGCTGTTTCAACATTTGTGGAATAATCGCCTGCGTAGTAAAAAAAGTACCCTTCAGATTGGTATTTAAAAAACGGTCCAGATAAGCCTCATCCACTTCCAGAAATGGTTTGGTCTCATAAATACCGGCATTGTTTACCAGCACATCTACAGCACCAAATTTCTCAAGCGCTATTGCCAAAAGCTGATCTCCGGTACTTTTATCTTTTACATTACCAGCTACCATGGCCAGGTTATCACCACCGCCAAGCTCCTGATAAACCAGCTCCAGTTTTTCTGGGGTCGATGAATTGATCACTACACTATCGCCATTTTCTAAAAAGTGACGGGCTATTTCCTTACCGATTCCAGATGAGGCACCGGTAACTATTATAGTTTGCTTTTTCATTTCCTTATTTCTTATCGGCTGTAATACCTTTTTCCCTTAATACAGATACCTGTTCACCTGCAAAACCCCAATCATCAAGTTCTATTTCCTGAATCACCACATGAGTCAGCTGAGGGTCTTTATTCAATACGTCAGTCATCAGATCTGTAACCCCTTTAATCAGGGCTTGTTTTTGTTCGCGACTAACCCCTTCGCGGGTTAGTTCAATTTTAATGTATGGCATGGCTGTATAATTTAAGCTAACACTGGTTGTACAGCTTTAGCGGTTACATCAATGGACAATTCAAAATCATTGTAGATCAGGGCATCTCCCAAATTCTGAAAGAAATTACCAGAGCGGAACTTCATTTCGTATTTGGTACGGTCAACTAACAGCTTGGTGGTAGCGCTTAAATTGTCGCCATTTACCGCTATCGCTGCATCAAAATTAATCGGGTGCGTAATACCTTTAATGGTCAGGTCAGCTTCAACATCGTTACCCGAAACTGAAGTAATTTCCAATGTTGCTTCAGGATATTTTTCAATTGCAAAGAAATCATCAGAAGCCAGGTGCCCGGCAAATTGTGCATTCGTTCCGGGGTCAGTAACATCCAGTATTTTGATAGATGCGGTATCGATAATGAATTTACCACCCTCCAGTTTACCATTGTTCAGAATAATTTCACCTTCTTTAATACCAATGGTACCATTGTGTGCGCCGGTTACTTTTTTGCCTACCCAATCAATATTACTTTGGGCAGCTAAGATTTCAAATTTTTGAGTTTTCATAACTTTTGTTTTTAATTGTACATCAAAGTTCTGAAGGATTTGCCCAGAAGTTGTGTGACCTACATCACCATTAAAATGAAGCTTGTTTTATGTGATCCAGATCACTCTCAAAGTGACTCTGGGTTTCACCCAAATTTGTTACAATAAAACAACACAGAAAAGATTGGCGCTTATACTATTTTTGCTAATTTAGAATGTTGCCAAATAAAAACGGGAGAATAAAATAATGACACTTTCCTGCACAATTATTACAGGCAGCTAACGTTTAGACTGATAATAATTAATGGGGAAACCCTTTTTAATAACCCAAAATCAGAATTCAATGAAAAAACTGAGGTCAAAAGTAGTAAAAGCGCTCAAAAGAGAATTTACCTTCGAATGCACAATTTCAGCAAGAATGAATCAGGTTATTTTAGATGTTAAAAACATTGATTTTGAACAGCACCTCGGACAATTAATTCAGCAAACTCAGCAAATCATTGACAAATATTTCCCTCAGAGAGAAGAACACCTTTGCCTTGTCATCAGGCAAATAGACGGGAACCATCAGAACACATTTAAGATCTGGAAGTCGGTTTATTAGGTAAAATCACTTTTGCTCTTTCCTGAGCTGTTCCTGTATCCTGATAATCTGGCAACTGCTTAAAGGGAATATCGTTTTCCTTTAAGCATGTCCCCCGAATTGCTTCTTTCGAAAAAATATCCCCTAAACTAGCATAGATTTGATAAAATGATCTGAATCGTCGTAGCTCTCGTTCATTAATATTCAAAAGCTTCTTTTGGTTTAGATTGGCAGACAAGCGATGAAGCAACTTAGCTCCATATTCCAATCGATTTTCTCCCTTTTGTTCAAATTCAACGATGTAAAACCCAATAAGCCAGTTGCGTAGCGTCAAATGAATATTTACAGCTTTAACTGCAGCTTGGTTTAAGAGTGTGTGTGTACTTTCAATCTGTTGAACATGAAAATCAAAATTCATATGTAAGTGTAAAAAGTGTATAGTCAAAGCTATACTTTTTTACTCCTCAAAAGCAAATGTAATCCCGCCATTAAAACTTACTCCCATTCTATGCAGCTTAAAATACTTTTCTTTTCTGCTATTTTTTCTGCTTAGACCTTTCGTAATCGATAATCTTCTTTGTCAATATGGCCTTTCTGGCAAGTATACTCTCAACCTGTGTATCCGCAGCTTCCAACCCCTCCATCGGATCACGCACTTCAATCTTTGCAATCCATTTCGGATCCAGGTTGTCATACCGCTCATACATTTCCATGAACTCCTCAGGACTGAACCATCTTTTCACCGATGGCTCAAACACCCATAGCCTTTGCTTAAGCGCATTATTAAATATTTTTCTGATCAAATCTATTGTTCTAACCGTTTGCTCATACTTAGCTGAATATTCAAATAACGGTTTATGTTCTCGTTGAGGTCTGTTGCCCATATCAGTAAAATTGAATAGACAAATTTACTAATATTTTTAGTAATTTTTCAAAATTAAATTGCCAAAAAAACATTTTTTTAGCATCCACTAAAACCTGTACTACAGCCAATCAGCGTACTTGGCAATCGTTCTTTTATGCCTTAATTGCCTGTAAACACCATCACCCTCTCTGCTGCCCTCTACATTTGTATTCCCCTCAATGGTCTGTACAAAATCTCCTTATAAGCGTTCCACAAAACCACAAAGAGCTACTCTTTTTAAGGAACGCAGAGAGAGATCTCTTGAACTCGCATAATTCTCTACTCCCCGTCATCTCGAACAACTCCCCGTCGCTCATCATCCTGACCTCGAAGAAGCTGCGAAGCAAATTTATTTCAGTATCTCATTTGAGCAGGTTTTGAATAGCATATGCGGGATGCTGAAATAAATTCAGCATAACGAATTAGGCCATTAAACGATGTAAAAGTAGGCCACTAAAAGATGTTATTCGTAATAAACACCTCATAGTCCGTTATCTCGACGACCGTATCAGTTTTACCCCAATTGGCCAGACAGTGTCTGGCCAATTGGGCGTCACCATATTTAGTGGTAGATTAAATTGGTTTGGCTTTTGTGTAAAGAATGTTTATTTTTGAACTATGAGTACCATGACAATTGATATACTAAATCCGAAGGCAGCAAAATTAATTAAAGACCTTGCTGACCTAAATCTTATTTCTGTTCAAAGTCCGTCGAAAAGTGGTTTTGCTCATATTCTGAAAAAGCTGCGTTCCAAAGCTAAATCGGCACCTTCACTTGACGAAATTACCAAAGAGGTCGAGTTGGTGAGAGCAAAGCGATATGAAAAGTAAACCACAACGGGTTATCTTAGATACTAATCCAAACTCGACGATATTCTTTTTTCAAAGAAATGTGTTTTGGTTTTTAGTGCTGAATTATTGGAAGAATTTCTTGAAGTAACTCGCAGACCTAAATTTCGCCGTTTCTTTCCTGCTTCTGATGTTGAGGAACTCTTAGAGACCATCCAGGAATATGCCGACTTTGTTGAGGTGACACCAAAAGTGGAAGTATGCAGAGATACAAAAGACAATTTTTCTATTATCTCTTGCTCATGATGGTAAAGCAGACATATTATTAACCGGAGATGATGATTTATTGGTTCTAGAAAAGTATAATAAAACTACAACCCTGACGATAAGCGATTTCGTAAACAGCTAATCATCTCCCCTAGGTTAATAAAAACTTATCTTTACCCTATGAAAAGCTTTATACCATACGTTTTACAATTCGGCAATTTGACCACTCAACAAATTGACTTTATTTCAAGCAAAGCGTATGAAGTAACACTTCATAAAGACGAACATTTCTGGGAAGCAGGAAAAGTGGTAACAAAGATTGGCTTTATTACGCACGGCATTCTTCGGGTTTTCTATTATAACAATGAAGGCGAGGAACATACTCGCTACTTTATCGAAGAAAACCATTTGATTCTGGACGGCCATGACGGGGAAACAAGCTATACCCCTTCCGAATATTTACAAGCCGTTACCGACACCAAACTCGTTGTATTTTCAAAAAAGGACTGGAAAGAAATTTCCGAAACCATTGCTGGTTGGGATAGCATCATTCAAAAAATAACGGCAACATATCTGAGAAAAAAATTAGAAAGAAGAAGTCAGTTGGTCTCGCAGGATGCCGCCACACGCTACCTTGAATTTCTCGAAAAATTCCCAACCTTGGTAAATCGTATACCACTATCATATGTGGCTTCTTATCTGGGCATCACCCAATCTTCATTGAGCAGAATAAGAAAAAACATTCGCTAAATCACTTTTTGCCAAATGGCAAATGATTCCATTTTTTATTGAACCAACTTTGCTACAGTAGTTTCAAAAGCAATAAAAAATGAAAACAAGAAAATTAGGAAATAGCGGATTAGAAGTATCTGCATTAGGTTTTGGCTGTATGGGATTAAGCTTTCCCGATGCACCTGGAAAAGGCGAAGTCGTTAAATTATTACGTTCCGCATTTGAAGAAGGCATTACTTTTTTTGATACAGCCCAAGCTTATGGCGACAATGAGGAATTACTGGGTCAGGCCCTTTCTTCGTTTCGCAAGCAAGTAGTCATTGCAACAAAATTTGGCTTCAGGGAAGGTAAAACAATGTTGGGAATGGACAGTCGCCCTGAAAACATTAGAGCCGTTGCCGAAGCCTCTTTGCAGCGGTTCAAAACCGATTATATTGATCTGTTCTACCAACACAGAGTTGATCCCAATGTACCTATTGAAGAGGTTGCAGGCACAGTAAAAGACTTAATCCAGGAAGGTAAAGTAAAGCACTTCGGTTTATCCGAGGCAAATGCAGAAACAATCCGTAAAGCACACGCAGTTCAGCCTGTTACAGCATTGCAAAGCGAATATTCCATGTTTTACCGCGACCCCGAAAAAGAAATAATACCAACTTTAGAAGAATTGGGTATTGGCTTTGTACCGTTCAGTCCATTGGGCAAAGGATTTCTTACCGGCACAATAAACCCCGACACAGAATTTGATAAAACCGACGGCAGAAGCATGGCACCTCGCTTCAGCAAAGAAAACAGAGAAGCCAATCAGGCATTAGTCGATTTACTTATTTCTATTGCAAAAGACAACAACGCTACATCTGCACAAATAGCATTAGCCTGGCTCTTGGCTCAAAAACCCTGGATCGTTCCCATACCCGGCACAACAAAATTAACCCGCCTCATAGAAAATATTGGTAGCGCAAACCTTTTGCTAACTGATGACGCTCACTCCAGAATAACCGCCGCATTAGCAACAATCAAAATCTCCGGCGCCCGCTACCCCGCACAGCTACAATCAATACTAGGCAAATAATAAAACATCACCCGCCCTGGTCTGTCGTCATCCTAACCACTACACCCGTCATCTCGAACGCAGAGAGAGATCTCTTGAAGTAGCATAACCATGATATCTCTCCTGGCGTCGAGATGACGACAACTAGACTCAGCACATCGCTACCACCCCATCATCCTGAACTTGTTTTGCTTCGCAGCTCTGACGGGTCAGGATCTCTTCTGAGCAAGCTCCCCGGTAATCCCCTTTTACAAAACCAGACCTTTTTTTAAAAACATTTGCGCAACCATTTGGTTGTTCTTATATTTGCAATCAAATGGTTGCATTATCAAAATTTACAAAATGAAAAGAACAATCGCACATCTTGTTTTAACAGCTCTGATACTATCATCCTGTAACAATACAAACCGCCCGGAACAAACCAAAACTCACGGCTACTCAGAAGTCAACGGGATTAAAATGTACTACGAAATTTATGGAGACGGCAAACCCCTTGTTTTACTTCACGGTGGCGGCTCTACCATTCAAACAACAATTGGAAGAGTTATTCCGATGCTTGCTAAACACAGAAAGATTATTGCTGTTGAACTGCAGGCTCACGGAAGAACCAGTGACAGAGGTAAAGATGCAACCTTTGAACAAGACGCAGACGACGTTGCAACCCTTTTAAAGAATTTGAAAATTGACAAGGCCGACTTCTTTGGTTTCAGTAACGGAGGCACAACCACTATACAAATAGCCATTCGCCACCCTCAAATTGTAGATAAAATCGTTCTCGGCTCTGCACTTTCTAAACGAAATGGAATGCCTCCACAATTTTGGGATTTCATGAAACAAGCGAACTTAACGAATATGCCCCAGGAGCTAAAAGATGCTTATCTGGCTGTAACACCTGATCCAAAAGGCCTTCAAATAATGCACGACAGAGACGCAAAGCGCATGGTAAATTTTAAAGACATACCAGACGAACAGATCAAATCCATTAAAGCCAAAACGCTAATCATAATAGGCGATAAAGATGTTATAAAACCCGAGCACGCTATAGAAATGAGCAGACAGATTGCCGACTCAAAACTAGCCATAATACCAGGCGTACATGGTGAGTACATCGGTGAAATAACAACCCTAAAATCCAATTCCAAAGAAGAAGACTATGTTATTCCAATGATGGAAAGCTTTCTCGATAAATAAGAAATCTTTAGGTATTTTGGAGCGCTTGGGATGTGATCAATCCTCTTATGCAACCATTCTCTCTCTCATTACGTCCTATTATACAAATACTTACAACCATGAGAGGACCATTCACCATCTTATTGCTCTTCACAGTCGCAATCGCTTTCGCACAACCCGACAAGACTGCGGCTTTTATCGATGCCTATGTTAAAAAGAGCAACTTCAACGGAACAATTCTGATTGCCAAAAAATCGCATCCCGTATATAAAAAAAGTTTTGGTCTGGCCGACTTTTCCTTAAACATTCTGAATAAACCTGAAACCAGATATAAAGTCGCTTCAATCACAAAGGCTTTCACCTCCGTACTCATTTTGCAACTGGTAGAGCAGGGAAACATAGACCTAGAAAAGCCGATCATCACATATCTACCTGAATACAAAGGCGCCGGCGGAAACAAAGTAACCATAAGGCAACTACTCAACATGACATCGGGCATGCGTAATATGGATGAAAACGGGTCATCGCTCGAGGGAGTACTAAAGAACGGGCTCCCTCAATATCAGTTACCAAATACCTCCGACCAGATGCTCGAGAAATTTTGCAGTATGGAACTGGTAAAAGAACCGGGCAAAGAATTTGACTACAACAATGCTGATTTTATTATCCTGGGAAAAATCATCGAGAAGTTGAGTGGCAAAAGTTTTGAGAAAGTTTTACGGAAAAAAATACTGGTTCCACTAAGCTTAACCAATTCCGGAATGCTGACTCAGAACACAATTATAAACGGTCTGGCAAATACTTATTTCTAGAGGAATGACATCAAAAAACTGGTACCAGACCTTCCCGCGTATATCGAAAACTGGTATGCTTCCGGAGCAATGTACTCCACAGTGGATGATATCCTTAAGTTTTCAAATGCTTTGTTCGGTGGAAAGCTCCTGAAACCTGAAACATTGAAACAGATGTTCAGCTCCGGCCTGGGCGAGCATGGCCTGGGTGTATGGGTCTATCTTGATTATAAGATCAACAATAAGATGTATACCATTATTAAAAGACCGGGCAGCATTATGGGTGCTCAGGCAATGCTTTTTCATATCCTGGAAGATGACTCAACAATCATCATTCTAAGCAATACCGGAACAGTCAATATGGATGATTTTGCAGCAAAACTTGCAGATAAAATTATGGAATAGCCACGTCATCATCACTCCCCGATCGCTCGTCATCCCCTCCTGATCGGTCGTCATCCTGAACTTGTTTCAGGATCCCGTTTGAACAAGTTGCCCTTAGTAAAAAATAAAAATCCCTGCAATCAAATTATTGCAAGGATTTGCCTGGTGCCAGCAACCCTAACCCGTCATCCCGGGGAACCGAGGGATCTCTTGCTCATGCAAATCACTTGCTACCGCTCCATAACCAAGAGATTTAGCTGCGCTGAAGAGCTCGGTTCTCCCATCGTCGAGATGACGACGGCCCTAAAACCCAATCTGCAACCCTGCCGAAGCATACGCCGATGCCTTAAAAGAATACCCTTTATCCTGAAAAATCGTCTTTAAACTTCTATTCGTTATTTGTGCCGTCCGCGTAGCATTTAATCCAAAAGTGAGCGGTATAGAAACACGTTTCCCTATCTTTATTTCCGGACGCAATCCCAGAACAACATACTGGTGGGTAAATATCTTATCCTTTCCTTCCTGTTCCAATAAAGCCATCTGTCCGTTAATCTCCGTTACAAAACTTAGCCTTAAGTTTTTATTGACATTGTAGCCTGCCGACATTTCAAGACCGTCCTTCAGCGAAATATGAACACTATAACGTCCGGATGTGGTCCAGTTGAGGTAAAAAGCAGGAAATAGCATCGGAAATCCGAAAGAGTTATTGATAGCAAGACCACCTCCCAAATCCAGATTCGGCCTCAAATGACGAATGAAAACAACACTGGCACTAGCCAATGTATTTTTATACCTGATTTGCGACAATTTAGTACTTGGCATAAAAATTCCGCCACCTATCCCCGCTTTCAGTGACCACCTATCATTTAATGGCCGCTGATAATTAAGACTTAAACCCAGATTCAAAATCTCATTAATAACCAATGGTTCAGTAAAACTCCTATTATTAAGCTTAACATATGCCCCGCCTCCGCTAATAGACCACATCGTAGGGCGGTTTTTCTCATTCAACTTCATCGAGAGAGGAATGTTTATACCTCCCTGATAAACCATTGCTGAACCCTTACTATTCCCTATCGTCTGACTAGAGTCGCCTTCTGTTACCTGATACTTTGACGTCCCAAAATATTCAGTCTTGAAAAAAACCTGTGCACTGATGTTTGTACAAGTCACGCTTATAAAAACACAAATCAATAATAATCTCATAATTTTAATATATAGAAGACGTTTTTTACGTCTGTTGAGACAAATATCAAAGGGATTCCGGCGCGTCGAAAATAGTTTTGACCGATGGGCGTTTCGCTTTGACGCCTGGTAATTGTCTATAGATTAATACCCTTAACTTTGTGGCATGACACTTTTGAAAAACTACGATCGGTTTGTTATCCTCATATGGATATTCCTAACCATTGTCTTTGGCTTTCGATACATACCCGACTCATCTATTCTGGAAGGTGGCTTGTTGGCATTATGCGTCATGTCCTGCGTATACCCATTTACCACATACTTAAGCAAAAACCTGTTACAAAAAGCAATGAGACAAAAAAAGATGCTTTTGTTCGTCGGGCAGTTTTTTCTTGTGTCAGCCATATCTGCCATTTTTATACCTGCAATTCTTTATGGTTTTCTTTATTTAGAAGAAAGCGGCATTTTTCCTCCATCCGAGTTATTATTGGGGAGGAGTGTATTTGGCATAATGTACATAAATGCTTTACTGGTGGCCTTATTCGTTAATTTTGGATTTTGCGGATTGAGGTTCTATGAGGAAAACATGAAACTGCATGAAGCCTTGGTTCAGTCCCAATTACAAATACTTCATCAGCAAATCAATCCTCATTTCATGTTTAATGTACTAAATCACATCAACATACTAATGCTGGAAGATGTAGATCTGGCCTCTTCATTATTAATAAAATATTCTAAAATACTTCGTCATCAACTCAACAGCGAGAAAAACAGAAAAGTAAGCATAGAGCAGGAAGTTCAATTCTTAAAGGACTTTATTGATATAGAAAAAGTACGCTGGGGAAACGAGCTGACCATAAATTGTTCCTGGAAGGTCGAAGATAACGACAAGGAATTCCCCCCTTTGTTGTTGATTACATTTATAGAAAATGCCTTTAAACATGTTTCTCGTGGCATATCAGAGGCTTATGTAAAGATAAATTTTGAGCAGACAGCAAAGTCGGTTTGCCTGGAAATCGAAAACTCCAAATCGAATATTCAACAGGAAAAAGACAGCGTTTCGGGATTAGGACTAGACAACATTAGAAAACGTTTAGATATTCTTTATGCCAACGATTATAGCTTGACAATCAAGGATTCTGAAACAACTTATTATACAAAACTGGTGATCAAAATATAGAATTATGGCAGAGATACTACCGAAACAAACAAATAGTCCGCTACTAAGATGTTTAGTTGTGGATGATGAGCCCGTCGCAATTAAAGGGGTGGTCAACTTCATTAACCAGTTGGATTTTCTTGAGGTCGTAGATACCTGCACCTCTGCAATGAAGGCAACAGAGATATTGAAAGTAAAGGAGATTGACCTGATGTTTCTGGATATTAACATGCCCATGCTGTCCGGGCTTGAGTTTTTAGAATCCCTGGACAAATCCCCACTCACCATATTAACCACAGCTTATTCAGCGCATGCACTGGAAGGCTTCAGGTTGAATGTTGTAGATTATCTGTTGAAGCCCTTAGAGTTTCAACGTTTCTTTCAGGCAGCAAACAAGGCATTGGATCTGTTTCAATCTCGTATCGTATTACAAAATAGTAAGGAAGGCTCCGACTCAGATATGTACATCAGACAAGGTGATACTTTCCGGCGAATAGTTTGGGAAGATATCCTATTTGTGGAAGGAATGCAGAATTACCTGAAACTGCACTTCAAAGATAAGACCTTTGTTATTCATCAGACAATGACCTCATTAGAGGAAATGCTCCCTAAGGATTCGTTCTTCAGAATACATGTATCCTACCTGATTAACATCCGTAAAATCGACGCCATTTCCGGAGGCCGGGTTTTTATTGACGGAAAACAACTCCCTATATCACGCCACAGAAAAGAAGACCTGCTTAAAACGGTAGTATATATTAAGTTAATAAGCAAGTAAGTGTTGCTGCTATCCAAAAAGCTACTGCGACCTCAAACTTGTCGCCGGATTCATCATCGCAGCCTTCACAGACCTGTACCCTACAGTCAAAACCGCCACAGTCATATTTACCAGAATTGCCAGTACAAAAATCCCTGCCCCAATACTGATCCTGTAAGGAAAATTCTCTAGCCAGTTATTCATCACCCACCAACCAAGAGGCGCAGCAACTACAAAAGCAATTAGCAGCAAACGGGTAAACTCCTTACCAAAAAGCCATACAATGCTCTGCACACTGGCGCCCAATACTTTGCGCACACCTACTTCCCTGGTTTTTTGAGCAGCCATAAATGAGATCAGTCCGTACAAGCCCAAACAACCGATCAGTATCGCAATACCGGCAAAAACCTGTATCAGATTCAATATAATCCGGTCGCGATCATAAAACTTAGCAATCCTATCATCCAGAAAATCATACTTATACACATTATTCGGGTACACCTTAGCCCATACGTCCTTCATAGCACCAAGCGTAGCATTCATATTTGCCATATTCACTTTTACCGCACAAGCACCGTAATTATCACGCAAAGTGGTAATATAAAGCGCATCAATACCCTGATGGAAAGACTTATTGTGGAAATCCTTAACCACACCTACCACTGTACCCTTATAACCATTCATCACCGCAGTTTGCCCAATAGCATCCTGATTTTTGGCCAACCCCAGCTTCCTTACTGTGGTTTCATTAACCAGAAACTCACGCACGGTATCCGAAGGCATCAAATTACGCCCGGCTAGGATTTGCAAATTGAACATAGAAGCATAATTGGCATCCCCCGCTTTTGTTGATATGCCAAAATCTTCGGCCTTTGGGCGGGAACCAAACTGAATACTAGTGCTCGGAGCGAATTCAGAAGCCGGCGCATCACCACAAAACGTCAGATTTTCCACCCCGGTTATTCCCGAAAGTCCGGCTTTAAGCGCGCTGAGTTTAGTAATTTCATTATTTGGAACCGGAAGCATTACCACAGCATCCCTGCGGAAACCCATATCTGCCTGCCTAGAATAGCGCACCTGACCAGCCACCACAAGCGTACCGATAATCAGTAACTGACAAATAGCAAACTGCATAACCACCAAGCCCCTCCTCATAGAAATACCACCTGCATCTTTTTGCGACAATTTCCCCTTCAAAGCCAGCACAGGCTGAAGACCAGCGAGGATCAAAGCCGGATAAGAACCCGACAGCATGATCATAACAAGGAACAATGCGGGCAAAAACAGCAACATATATACATCGCTGAAAAGATGAAGTTTCACCTGCACATCAAACAACTGGTTCACATAAGGTAAGCTCAACTCAGCCATAATCAAAGCCACCACCATAGCCAGCATCGTAATCGCCGCAGTCTCTACTATAAACTGCCAGAACAGCTGCCAGCGCTGCACCCCCAGCACTTTCTTGATACCAATTTCAATAGAACGCTTCAACGCCTGCGCAGTGGCCAGGTTAATAAAATTCACACAAGCGGTGATGATCAGGAAAACGCCGATTAACGACAAAGCCCATAGATTTCTCTTTTCAACCGGACCATGCAAATTAGGATTAAAATGGATATCAGAAAGCGGTTGCGCCCTGAATTGAAAATACTTGGCATCTTTCGCATTGTAATGACTATTGGACATGGCAATAAGGGCCTCTTTTATTCTGGCAGGCGTTACACCCGGTTTAACCAGGATAAAACACTGCAGACTTCTGCTCACACTAAACCACCAATCCTTTTCAACCATCCATGGACTATGTTGTTTCAAATGCTCAAAAGGCACGTAAATTTCTTCAGGCCGATCGGTATTAACAGGCAGATCTTTTAGAATCCCTGCAACTGTCACACTAAATATATTATCTACACGAAAGGTCTTCCCAATAGGATCTGCCCCGCCAAAATATTTCCTGGCAATGCGTTCTGTAATCAACGCCGTATTGGGCACACGCAATGCCGATTGCTTGTTTCCGCGGATCAATGGTAAGTCCAGGATATCAAGAAACTCTGGCTCAGCAAAAGCCAGACTTTCCTCAAACTTTGCTTCTGTGCCATTGGCCGAAGGAATAGCAATAACCCTGTCGGGAATAGCCGCCACACTTGCAACCTTTTCCGCAAGCGGATAATCACTTCTGAAGGTTTCCGCAAGCGGCGAAGTTACCCCAGTGCTATAAGTAGTCTCTTCACCATGAAATTCCGTAGTGATCCGGTAAACCCTATCGGCTTTAGAATGGTAGCCATCAAAACTCAGGTGGTATTTCACCAATGCAAATATCAGGACAGCAGAGGCAATCCCCAGTGCCAGGCCAAGCACATTTGTAAGTGCATATGATTTATTGCGCTTCAAATTCCGGAACGCGATCTTGAAGTAATTTTTCAGCATAGCTATATTTTTTAATCAAAATCAGCATTACAACAACATAGC
>Ga0157371_10002712_pt1 | contig 16713 bp, 4 predicted proteins | sample C45metaG_FD_113462 | JGI IMG/M metagenome (GOLD analysis project Ga0157371, IMG submission 113462) | Corn rhizosphere microbial communities from Kellogg Biological Station, Michigan, USA - C4-5 metaG | ecosystem: Host-associated > Plants > Roots > Rhizosphere > Soil | place: USA: Michigan...
CCGGGCGGCATGATCTCCGCTGCGGGTAATAAAGGCCATAAGGAAGGCACCACGCAGGCCGCCGTGGCAGAGGGCTCCCTCACTATCCGCGACAAGGCAAACCAGAAGCAGGACGTGGCCGATCTGAGCCGCGACACCGAACATGCTAACGACAGCATCAGCCCAATCTTCGACAAGGAGAAAGAGCAGAACCGCCTGAACGCAGTTGGGATGATCAGCGACATTGGTAGCCAGGTGGCGGATATTGCCAGGACGCAGGGTGATCTTAACGGGCTGAAGGCGGCAAAGGATAAATACGGTGCTATTCCGGCTAACGCGACAGAAAAAGATCGCCAGGACTATCTGGCGAAACTGCGTGCTACGCCGGAGTATAAAGAGACGCAGGAAAAATTTGGTACCGGCAGCGATCTGCAGCGCGGTATCCAGGCGGCCACGGCAGCGCTGCAGGGACTGGCGGGCGGCAATATCGGCGGGGCGCTGGCGGGCGCGTCAGCACCGGAGCTGGCGTACATTATCGGTCACCGTGCAGGCATTAATGACGATACGGCGGCAAAAGCGATTGCCCATGCCATCCTCGGCGGCGTAACCGCCGCCCTTCAGGGAAACAGTGCCGCAGCGGGCGCTGTGGGGGCCGCATCCGGCGAACTGATTGCGACAGCGATTGCCAGACAGCTCTATTCGGTCACAGACCCGTCGACGCTGACGGAAGAGCAGAGGCAGACCGTGAGCACGCTGGCGTCTGTTTCAGCGGGCATAGCTGGCGGGATTGCTGGGGGAAATACGGCTGGTGCGGCGGCTGGGGCCAGTGCTGGGAAGAACACTGCGGAGAATAATTTACTAGGCGGTGGAACCGAAGAAGGTCAGATAAAAGCCATGCAGGAACATACGAAAAATGTTATGTCCTGTAATACTGATCCTGATGGTGCAGCATGTCAAAGAGGTCTGTCTACGCAGGAAGCGTTGATGGTGGCGCTCCCGGCGGGATTGGGCGGTGGTGTTCTGGCCGCAGCTTCGCCGGAAATAGCCGCTGCAGCAAAAGCTGTATTAGCAGCCTGCACAAGTAATGCGGTACTGTGTCTCAACAATGCAGGAATAATGGCTTCAGAGGCGATAGTGCCTGGGGGGGTCGGAGCTGGTGGTGCAATAGGGATAGGCAAGTCAGTTGCTGAAGCGACAACAGCGAAGACAATAGCCAGCAATGTAAAAGCCAATATTGCTGCTAGCCAGGCAGGTAGAGAATCATCGAATTTTGATATTCACATCGCTAAATCCGATCAAATTCAGTGGGGTTATGCTGCTGATTTATGGAAGAGAGTAACTATACCTGCGGGACAAAAAGTATACGGTGGCATTCCTGGGCAATCGTCTTACTACACTTCATTGGATACGCTCATAAACGGAAATTACAGTCGAACAAGTATATTCCAGAGCCTGCAGGTATCACCGCATCCTGAATTCGGATATCGTCCGCAAATGGGTGTTTATGAGGTACTCCATGATATTACAATTCCATCAGGTATTGTGAAAGAAAACCCATTACTTGGCCCGGGAGGCGCAACGCAATATTTTATCAAGGATTACCGAGATAATTTACAATTGATCAATAAGATAGATCTGGAGCATTAAGAATGATTATGTCCCCTTACATCGAACATGCCGTAGCGCTGGCTTTATCAGTTGGGTATCACGTTGAGAACGTGTCTACTGGATGGTCAAAGATGAATCAGGTAATTGAGATGTCTGGAAGATTGACCCCTGAATTACGTCAATCAATTGAAGACAACATACCGAATCTTCGCTATTGGTCAACAAAGGGTACGCCTCATGATACACCACAAGAGGGATTTACGTGTGATGAGGACCAAGTGTCAATGTTTTTTAGGTGTATATAACTAAATGAAAAATAATATATCTCCTCGAGTTTGTTAAAGTGTAGCGTCAGGCTCATCCAATGTGCGAATCAAGGCTGAAGACCAGTAGCAAATCGTGATTGCGCTGGCGTCTGTTTCAGTGGGCATTCCTGAAGACGCAGTCCGAATATCAGAATACCGAATACGGTCCGGGGAGTGCTTTCTGGACGAAGGGCAGCGCAGCGGCGGGATTACTGGCGGGTGCGCTTGGCGGTAACCTGAAGGCAGGCGCGGCAGCGGGTGCTGCCCCTCTTCTGGCGTCCCTGGTCAAAGAGCAGAAAGACCCGTCAGCCCGTGCCGCGCTGCACGGTATTGTGGCGGCGACGGCGTCGGAAACGGCGAAGGTGGAGGTTGAGAATAACTCTCTGAAGAGCATGATGTGCGCGGAAAGTCCTTGGGACTGCCGCGATAATCCGCTGATTGAAGGTGGAGGCTCCAGAGGTGCTTACAATCCTACAGGTAGAAGTGGTAATCCCATGAATACCAAAGGTTCTAATTCACCTGCGGTAATTGGTGAGCGAGCATATTCAACTCATGCTGTTGATCGTATGCAGGGGCGTGGCGTCCCGCCTTCAGCAGTAGAAAATACAATAAAGACAGGAAACATTTATCCGACAAAACCTGGAACTACGGGATACTACGATGCAACCAACAATCTTCGGGTAATAATTAACACTAATACAGGCGATGTTGTAACTGTAATTCCGGGAGGACCTACGAAATGAATGATCGATTTTTATATGAGCAAGTTAGATCTGTTCTATTACAAGAATGGGATCCTATAGGTATCAATGATCTCATTGAGGCCCGTGATGAATATGATGCATATGTACAACCTATTTGTGAGATGTTATACGCGGGAAAAGAAATCGAAGATATTTATCAATATTTACATTGGGTTGCTACAGATCATATGTGTTTGAATGGAGATAGTGATTTGGATCGTATAATTGCTGAAAAGTTATTTTATTTGCCAAAAACTCACTAAGATAATAGATTCCGTCCACCGGGCCGGGATCTTCTTTTAGCCGTCAGGCTCACCTAAAATACCCGTCCCGGCCCCTAATCACCAGCACATCGCCGATATCGTTCAGCACTCCCGCTGCACCAGGCTGGGTTTCAGTAATCTCCACAACGGTTGCCAGACCAGCGGCAACAGCTATACGGTGGCGCTTTCCGGCTGCGCGGGTGGCAGAGGAAACGGTGAAAACCGCAACCTGGCACCGGCCATCGGTACGGGCCAGGCAGAAGACATTGCTACTTCCCCCGATACCCAATGGTTTGCTCAGACCGGAACTGGTGGGGCGTATACAAACGCAGGAAGGCCGGCATGGTGGGTTGCTTGGGAAGAACGAGATGGTGTCAGAGTTCGTGTGGTATACGAGCCCGCTAGTGGGAAAATTGTAACAGCGTTTCCTGATAGTAATCCGACACCTCCAACTTTAAAGCCTATTAAAAAATAGTGTAGGTGAAATGGATATTAATGACGAAATTAGACAATTTGGTGAAGGATTAAAAAATCGTCTGGATCCTTCATTAGTTGACTTTGCCCTTGGTTATCTTGGGTTTTCAGAGAATGTATTAGCATTCGAAACGCTATGTGATCATATTGCTGATCATGATGTTGTGATCAGTAAAGATGAGTACACGCAAGTGCTTAAAATAGCTAATGATCTTGGTCTGGAAATTGATAGTAGGTATACATATATAAATCCAGAAAAATAACCGCTAGAACGTACAAATGCCCCCAACACCAACGTCAGGAGCATTTTTAAAAAGAGTTAGAAATGCGCAAAGGAAAGATTTCGTGCCGCAAGAAAGCGGATGTAACTAACCGTATGCAGCGATACAGACGCGCTAAGAAGTCAAATGCAAAAGTATGGATAATTTACTGAGCAGGATCTACGTTTCCTGTAAGAATTTAGACGTTAATTTCCGATTAGACAGGCGATTCTACTTTAGGTAAATTCTGCTAGTGATCCCAGTTCTAGAGCCGAGAATTGTTTACCAGCCATCAAGGCTATTAAAAATGCCCTTCCCTTAAACCCCCGACGCCCCCCAGCATATCCCACCAGAACCATCCTCTTCCCGCGTATAGCAGAGACTTACAATCGTCTTACGTATCAAAAATTAGAGCAGACGACCCCCCATCTCTATTTAAATAGCGAAGTAAGATGAGCGGAATAATGCCATTTTCATCGCTGCTGCCCATCGATATCACATGTTTTTAATTATTTTTATCCTTAACCTAAATATCACTACTAATTCTGGTAGTGCTTCCTTTGGGACTATTCCTATTTATGCCAGGGGTGGCATACTGAAGAAAACTAAAAAAATTCTCTCTGCTTATGCGTAATTACAGCCAGGCTGTCTTTCGTTGTTCGTTATTGTATTGCTCTCTCGGCAATACCGCATCTCTTTCTCCTGACTGAACGTGATATTCGCCGCCTGCTTAATATCGGGCAGGGCGCCTGGTTTTATTATCCGGGCGATTTGGCACCCGGGCACCTCGACATTTATTACCGTATTGGGTTGATGATTTAAGGTAAAGGCATGGATAAGCATCCCGTTGGATTAGCGAAGCGTCTGATTAGTTATCTGGTCATGTTTCTGGTGGCAGGGCAGCCAGTCTTTCCTGCAGTCGCAGCATCCATCAACCCGGTTACGCCAGGTACCCGGATGGATCAGGCGGGGAACGGGGTTCCGGTCATCAACATCGCCACGCCAAACCAGGCAGGCATTTCGCATAACCAGTTCCAGGATTACAACGTCGGTAAAGAGGGGCTTATCCTCAACAACGGCACCGACCGCTTAACCCAGACCCAGCTGGGCGGGCTTATCCAGAACAACCCCAACCTGCAGGCCGGGCGGGAAGCGAAAGGCATCATCAACGAAGTCACAGGTGCTAACCGCTCGCAGCTGCAGGGCTATACGGAAGTCGCCGGCAAGGCGGCAAACGTCATGGTGGCTAACCCGTACGGTATCACCTGTAACGGATGCGGGTTTATCAATACCCCCAACGCCACGCTGACCACGGGCAAGCCGCAGTTTGACGCTAACGGTAACCTGCTGGCGCTGGACGTGACGAAAGGGGCCATCACGGTTGAAGGCCAGGGGCTGGACGCCAGCAAGAGCGACGCGCTGTCGATTATTGCGCGCGCAACGGAAGTGAACGCCGCAATTCACGCGAAAGATCTCACGGTAACCGTGGGCGCCAACCGGGTTGCCGCCGACGGCAGCGTCACGCCTGTCGCAGGGGAAGGTGCGGCTCCTCAGGTTTCTGTGGACACTGGCGCGCTGGGGGGAATGTACGCCAACCGTATCCATCTTGTTTCCAGTGAAAAAGGCGTCGGGGTTAACCTCGGGGATCTTAACGCTCGCCAGGGTGATATCACGCTGGATACCAACGGTAAGCTGATGGTGAATAACAGCCTTGCAAGCGGTAGCCTGACGGCAAAGGCGGATAGCGTTGTCCTCAGCGGCGATCATAAAAGTACGGGAGCGATGCTGATCAACAGCCGTTCAGACATGGCGGTGACGAACGGCAAACTGGTTAGCGATGGGGATATTACGCTTGCCGGAAATGGAAAGCTGAGCGTCGCTAACGGTACGTTAACGGCGGGTAAAGACATCAACCTGAACTCTGGTTCGCTTACCGCAGATACTACCAGTGAGGTTAATGCGGCTGGCGCCATTCAGGCTAACGTCGCAGGGGCTGCAAACCATGCGGGTAAGATGGTGGCAGGCAGCAGTATCTCCCTTTCCGCAGGCCAGCTCGCTAACAGCGGGAAAATGGCCGCGAACGGCGATCTGAACGTGAAGGCGGGAGGTTTTACCAATAGCGGTGCGGTACAGGCGCAGAAAAATACCCGGCTTGATCTGGGCACGCTTAACCATACTGGTCAGCTGCTGGCCGGCGGCGTGCTGGAAATCTCAACGGGGGATGCCTGGATTGACGGCATGCTCAGCAGCGATAGCGATCTGAGCGTTAGCGGTACCGGCGCGCTGAATATCGGGCAAAACGGGCAATTGTTATCCACCGGCAGGCTCGGGCTGCAGTCTGACAGCGTCATAAACAACGGGCTGGTCAGTGGGAAACAAAATCTCGCGCTCACCAGCCGTCAATTCAGCGCTGTTAAGGGGAGCACGCTGACCAGCGGGGGCAGCCTGCAGCTCAATGCGGGTGATGCTCAGATCGCCGGGGAGGTCCTGGCCCAGGGCGGCCTGTCCTTCAGCGGCGACCGGCTTACGACGCTGGCGAGCGGGCAGCTTCAGTCGCAGGGCGATATGCTGTTGCAGGCGCATAACGCCGCTGAGCTGAACGGTGTCCAGGCTGCAAAAGGCAACCTGACGCTCGCTACTGGCAGCTTAACGCATCGCGGTGCGAGCCGCGGCAGCAACGTTTCTCTGCAGACTAACCAGATTGACACCAGCGGCACCCTGCAGGCGGATAATGCCATGGCGCTGAGCGCCGAAACCATTGTTCAGCAGGCCGGAGGGGCGCTGCTGGCGCAGAAAGCGCTGCAGCTTAATGCCAGCCAGTTGACCAACAGCGGTTCTCTGGATAGCGATGCCTTAACGCTTGCCATTACCGGGCATACGGATAACCACGCGGGCGGCAAAATGACGGCCCGCAACGGACTCACGCTGACGGGAAATACCTTAACTAACGACGGCCAGCTGGCTGCAAGCGCGATGGCGCTGGCGCTGAATAACGCGTTTACCAACACGGCCTCCGGCAGCGTGCTCGCCGAAAATACGCTCGACCTGACCGCACCGGTGTTCAATAACGCCGGGAGAGTGGCCTCATCCGCTCTGAACCTGAACGCGAATATCCTCGACAATAGCGGCCTGCTGCAGGGCGGGCAAACGTTGCGGCTCGCTTCCGAAAGGCTGGCTAACCAGAGCGGGGGGAAAATTATCAGCGGCAGCGGGCTGACGCTGAATATCCCACAGCTGGTGAATGCCGGGCTGATTTCGGTGAAGCAGGGGCTAACCATTGAAAGCCTGATGCTGACGAACAGCGGCAATTTTGAAGCCCAGTCGATGGCGCTGAAAGCGGGTCAGAAATTAAGTAATCAGCAAGGCGGCGTACTGCTGGCGGAAGCGTCGCTGGCGCTGACCACCCCGGCGTTTGATAACGCGGGCAGCGTTCAGGGCAAAACGCTGACAATTGACGCCGGGGAGTGGAGCAACGGGGGTCAGGCTTCGGGGCTGGACGATCTGTCGGTCAATGTCCGCGATACGTTTACTAACCTCGCCGACGGGCGACTTGTCAGCCAGCAGAGCGGCCGCGTGAACGCCGGGCAGTTTGCTAATTTCGGCGGCGTCACGGCAGGCACTCTGCGCATTAGCGGCAATAGCCTGAATAACGACGGCTGGTTGCAAAGCGGCGGGGCGCTGGATCTTAACGCTGGCGCGCTGGCAAACGGGCTTTCCGGCACTGTTCAGGCAGGCAGCGGTCTGGCCGTTACCGTACAGCAGCTGGTTAATGCTGGCGCGATCTCCGCTCAGCAAGGCGCTGCCCTTGATGCGTTAACGCTGGATAACAACGGGCGGATTGAAGCTCAGGCTCTGCAGCTGACGCTGCGCGAAAAGCTGAATAACCTGGCTGAGGGGATCGTTCTGGCCCAGCGCAGCCTGAATCTCGTGACGCCGCAGCTCAATAATGACGGACGACTGATGTCGGAAAGCGCGACGCTGAACGCTAAGACGCTCGTCAATAGGGGGTTGCTGCAGGGGAGCGCGGCACTTGTCGCTGACGGTGAGGAGTTTAACAATGCCTCCGAAGGCGAAATTGTCAGCGGCGGTACGCTTACGTTCAATGAGGCCCTGCGGTTCAGCAACGCTGGCAAGGTGCAGGGCGAGACGGTTGGTCTGAATACCAGAAAGGCGGATAACAGTGGGCAGATGCTGGGATTATCTGCGCTTAGCCTGAGCGGCACCGAAAGCCTGACCAATAGCGGTAATTTGCTCAGCAAAGGCAAACTGAGCCTTACGGGCGAGCAGTTGGATAACCAGGGGCAGATCGCGGCGCCCGAGCTGAATATCAACACCCGGCAGATGAACAATAACGGTTTGCTACAGGGTGACCAGCTGTTTGGTTTTACCGCCTCCTCACTCCATAACCTGAAGCAGGGCAGCATTATCAGCGGCAGCGGGCTCAGGCTTGCCATTCCCGACCTGGTGAACGCCGGTTTGATTTCGGTCACCCAGGGGCTGGCTATCGAGGCCGCGACGCTGGACAACGCCGGGAACATCGAGGCAAAGGATTTACAGCTGACGCTGCGCCAGCAGCTGAATAACCAGGCGAAAGGTGTGCTGCTTGCAGATGATATGCTTCATCTGTCGACGCCTGTGTTCACCAACCGGGGGCAGCTGATTAGCCGCTCAGGCACGATAATCGCCGATACTCTGTCAAATGCGGGGTTATTGCAGGGAAATCAGGGGCTTTCCGTCAGCAGCCAGACGCTGGATAACCTTTCAGAAGGTCAACTCCTGAGCGGCGGTGCGCTTACCCTGAATTCTGTGCTGGGAAAAAACGCCGGTCGCCTGCAAGGGGATACGGTTCAGGCGAGTGCGGGGCGGCTGGATAACAGCGGCCAGGTGCTTGCTATCAACGGTCTGTCGCTCACCGCCGGGGAATTGAATAATACTGCAGGCGCAGAAATGAGCGGCAGCGGAGGCAGTTTACATGTTGATCGGCTGGTCAACGCCGGACTGATTTCCGTCAGTCAGGGGCTGGCTATCGACGCGCTGACGCTAACGAATGGCGGCAATATTGAAGCGGGCAATCTGGCGTTAACGTCGGTACAGACGCTGAATAACCAAGCCAGTGGCGTACTGCTGGCGGACAATACCCTCTCGCTTGACGCCGCCAGCGGTGATAACGCCGGGAAGCTTATCAGCAGCAACGCGCGTCTTGCGGTGAGCAGCTTAGCAAATAGCGGGCTGATTCAGGGCAACCAGTCCCTCAGCCTGCAGGGCAGCCAGCTTAACAACATGGCCAGCGGTCAATTGCTGAGCGATGGCGATGTTGGGCTTAACGTTGCCCGCCTGGAGAATGCTGGTCGGGTTCAGGGGAAAAACCTGACGCTTACGGGCGGACAGTCTGGCGGCGTTAACCGCGGACAAATGCTGGGCCGCGAGGCGCTGAATATCCTGTTCTCCGGAGCCTTCAACAACGACGGGCGCCTTATCAGCCAGAATTCCCTCAGCCTGAAAAGCGGGGCGTTTGCTAATACCGGCGTCATTGCTGCCGCGACTATTGACGTCGACAGCGCGGCGGCGCAGGCAAAAAACAGCGGGCTAATTCAGGCCGACGGCAAGCTCAGCTTTACCGCCGCCTCAGTGTCCAACCAGAAGAGCGGTTCGCTGGTGGCAGGCGATGATATAGCGCTTACGGTGCCTGCGCTGGTCAATGACGGGCTGATTTCGACGGGGAAAAACCTGCGCCTGGACGGGACTTCTATTGATAATCGCGGTGGTCTGGAAGCGCAGAATGTGCAGCTGAATCTGTCCGGTCAGGTAAACAACCTGCCTGAAGGACGTCTGTTTGCCGACGATCTGCTGACGCTTAACGCCGGAGGCTGGCGTAACGACGGACAGCTTATCGGCAACAACGTCATTATTACGTCCGGCCACGGGCAAAATAGCGGCCTGCTGCAGGGGGATACCGGCCTTAAACTTGCCGTTACCGGCCTCGATAACGATCGAGCAGGCAAGATAGTAAGCGGCGGGCTGCTGGATATCACCGGCCAGCAGCTGAATAACAATGGCCTGATGCAGGGGCAGAACGCCCTTCTACACGGCGCGGATTTCAACAATGCGGGTTCGCTGACAGGCAAAAGCGATCTGACGCTGAATGTGGATAATACCGCGATCGTCACCGGGCAAATGCTGAGCCAGGGCAAGCTGCAGCTTGCCGCCAATCATCTCGATAATAGCGGTATTCTGGCGGCGAATGCGCTGAGCGTAAGAACCGGAGAGCTGAACAATACCGGGACGTTGCAAAGTAATGGTGCCCTGGATCTCGTGGCGGACGCGTTCAGCAACGTCGGTACGCTTCTGGCCAAACAGGCGCTTAATCTTACGAGCGCCATGCTGACTAACAGCGGTGTGATTCAGGGCGAAACGCTGACCCTCGCGGTAAAAAACGCGCTGACCAACCGGGACGCGGGCAAAGTGCTTGCCACTCAGGCGCTGGCTTTTGACGGCAATACGTTAACCAACAGCGGCACGCTGGCGGCAGATAATGCACGCCTGGCTCTCGGGATCCTGAACAATAGCGGCCTGGTGCAGGGTAACAGCGGGCTGGCGATCCAGGGACAAGTGGCACAGACCTCGGGCCTGAGGAGTGCTGACGCCGCGCAGACGCCTGCTGCCAGAGTGATTAATAACCTGATCGGCGGACAGCTGTTAAGCGGCGGTGATTTGACGCTTGCCGGGGATCAGGGTGATAACGCCGGCACGTTACAGGGCCGGACGCTGAATGTTAAGACCGGAAGCTGGAATAACGAGGGGACGCTGCTTGGTCAGCAAGGCGCGAGCCTGAACGTCAGCAGCAAGCTGGCAAACAGCGGAACGTTACTCAGCCAGGCCGGGTTTGATATTCACGCAGGCGCTTTAGAAAACATCGGGCAGCTGGCTGCGGGCACGCTTAACCTGCAATCGGACAGCATCAGCAACAGCGGTTTATTGCAGGGCAGCGCGGCGTTGACGTTCAATACCCGGGCTTTGGATAACCTTACCGGTGGACAAATTCTGTCCGGCGGTTCACTCAATCTCAATCTGCCGCAGTTTACCAACGGCGGGCTCGTGCAGGCGAGTCAGGATATGACGCTGACGACCGGCAGCTTTGACAACCTGGGCACATTGTCTGCCGGAGCGTTAAACCTTAACGTCGCGCAACAGCTGAATAACCAGAGCGGGGGCAGGTTGCTGGCGGCTCGTGAGCTTAGCAGCCAGAGCGCCGGCCTGACGAATAACGGCGTGCTTGCCGCGAAGAGTGTCGATCTCACCAGCGGTCAGATCGACAACAACGGCATCCTGCAGGGAGACGGTGCGCTGGGGCTGCACACGCCGCGGCTCAACAATCTGACGAATGGGCAAATTGTTAGCGGCAGCTCGCTGAATCTCTCCATCCCGCAGATGGTCAACCTGGGGCTGATGTCTGTAAAAGAGGCGCTGATCCTATCCGGAGCAACCCTGGATAACCAGGGCACGCTACAAGGGAGCCGCGTGGGGCTAAGCTTCTCCGGCGACGTCGTGAACCGCGGCAATGCGCGTCTGGTGGCACAAAAAGATCTGACCCTGCGCGCGGCCAGCCTTAACAACCAGGGCACGTTAGCGGGAGATTCGGTGAATATCATCACCAACCTGCTGACCAACGTCGGCTTGCTGCAGGGCAACAGCGCGCTGGCGCTGAACTCCCTCACGCCTTCCACCCTGGTACTTAACAATAAGACCGGCGGGCAAATTATTACCGGCGGGGCGCTGACGCTCTCTCTGCCGCAGCTGACCAACCAGGGGCTGCTGCTTTCGCAGCAGGGGCTCACGCTTAACCTCGATAATCTCGATAACCAGGGCATCGTGCAGGCGCGCGATCTGGGCCTGAACATCGGTAACCTGCTGACGAACCAGCAAAGTGGACGGCTGCTCGCTCAGCAGGGCTTGACCCTGACGGCCGCACGACTGGATAACGCAGGTCAGCTGGCGGCAAGTAATGCCGCGCTGGCGGTCAATATCCTGAATAACCGCGGCGTGCTTCAGGGCGACGTCGGGCTGTCGGTTACCGCACCGACGGTGAATAACCTGACGGGCGGGAAACTGCTTACCGGCGGACAGCTGACGCTTAAGGCCGGTCAGCTCGCGAATGGCGGGATAATGCAGGGGCAACGGCTCGGCGTGAACGCGAGTGGCTGGAACAACAGCGGCAGCGCGCTCGGTACCGACGGGCTGACCGCTCAGGTTGATAACCAGTTGACCAACACGGGTCGACTGCTTGGCCAGGGGAGTACGCGCGTCACTGCGGGGGCGCTGAATAACCAAGGCTCTCTGCTGGTTGACGGTGACCTGATAGTGGACGGCGGCAGCCTGTCAAACGGGGGCGGTCTTCAGGGCACTACCCTGACGGTTAATAGCGGTACGGTCGATAACGCCGGTTCCGTGATTGGGCTGAACGCCCTTACGCTTCAACCTCTTCAGGGGCTGACCAACCGGGCCGGTGCGTCGATGAAAACCCAGGGAACGCTGCTGGCGGGTGGGCAGAGCATCACGAATGAGGGTCAGTGGCAGTCGCAGTACCTGAAGGTTAACGCGCGGCAGTTACAGAACAACGGCACGCTGCAAAGCGCGGGGAATATGGATCTCGCACTGACCGCCTCCCTGACCAATACGGGCTCAATGGTGGCGAACGGGACGGCCACGCTCGGGGCGCCAACGCTGAAAAATCAGGGACAAATGCTGGCGAAGAAGATGTCGCTGTCGGGCGGTTCGCTCAGTAACAGCGGCAGCATCAGCGGCGCTGACGGCCTTGGCGTCACGCTCAGCGGCGATCTTGACCAGCAGGCGGGTGCGAAGCTGTTAAGCAACGGCCTGCTCAGCATGGGCGCCAATATCCTGACCAACCTCGGCCATATCCAGGGGCACACCCTGACGCTGAATGCCGGTAGCCTGAATAACCAGGGCCGCATGGAGGCAAATACCGCGCTCAACGCCACGCTGCGCGGTAACGTCGATAACGGACGCAATGCCGTGATGCTGAGTCAGGGCACTTTCCTGCTGGGCGCACAGACGCTGAATAATGACGGTACGCTACAGGGGAACGGTAATACGCAGCTTGACCTGCGCGATCGCGGGAGTAATCAGGGGCAATTGCTCAGTGGCGCAACGCTGACGCTGAATACGCCGGGGTTGACCAACAGCGGCTGGGTGCAGGGTTTTGCCTTGTGGCTCAACGCCGGTTCGCTGAATAACAGCGGTACGGTGCTGGCGCAGCAGCAGGGAACCCTGGGCGGTAATTATATTGTAAACAACGGCATGCTGCAGGGCGCGACCCTGACGGTTAATCCGGGCCAGCTCGATAATAACGGTACGGTGTATGCAACCCAGAATCTGGGGATCACAGCCTCGCAGGTCAATAACGCTGCTGCTGCCCGGATGCTTAGCCAGGGTAACCTGGCGATTAACGCCGGGAATACCAGCCTGCAGGGGCAGGTTGTGGCGCTCGGGGACCTCTCCCTCGCGAGCAGGGCTTCCTATAATCAGCTGACTACGCTCGCCGCCGGGAATACGTTGTCCGTCACCAGCCAGGGCGATATCACGACCAATGGCCTGATGCAGGGCAAGGGGATACAACTTTCCGCTGCGGGTACGCTGAATAATAACGGCCAACTGCGGGCGGGCTATGGCGAAAGCCAGCTCAGCGCAGGGCAGCTAAACCTGAATGGTACAGGCAGCATCGAGGCGGGCGGTACGCTGCGCCTGAGCAGCCAGAACGGGATTAATAACGCAGGGTTTGTCGGAACCGCAGGCGATCTGATCGCCAGCGCCGGAAGCACGCTGCTGAATAGCGCCCTGATGTACGCGGGCAATAATATGAGCCTGCTGGCGAACAGTATCCGTAACGCGCGTGGCGATATTCTGGCTGGCAACAACCTGTGGATGCAGCGCGACAGCGCGGGTAACGCTAACGCGGAAGTTGTGAATACTTCAGGCAGTATTGAAACCCAGCGTGGCGACATTTCGATTCTGACCGGGCATTTAGTAAACGAGCGTGATGGGCTCAATGCTGTGCAGAGCGAAACGAATATCGCGCCGTCCTGGGTTAAGGGGGGAACGGCAGATATTCCTGTGGACTGGATTTCCTCTTCCGGTACCGGCAAGTACGGTATGTATGTGACGGAAGGACATCGTTATCACGGCCACGGTGACGACTGGTACCAAATGCTTGGCAACTATGCGCCTTATGAAGATGCGGATGTTCAAAAAGTTGCCGTCAAAACCGTTTCGGTTTCCGTGAGTGCGAAGGGGCAGCAGTCCCGCATTGCGGCTGGCAGAGACATCATCGCCCGGTCTGATAACGTTGAAAATATGGCGTCGTCGATTCTGGCGAACAGAAATATTCAGCTTTCAGGAAGTACCTTAAATAACCAGTCATGGCTAAACGGCACGTCGACTGTTTATAACGTTTATCGCTATGGGGTAGGCGATAAATATGCCCGCAGACCTGATGAGACCACGCGAAGCTATGACAAGCTGGTATCGAAGTCGATTAGCTATGTTCTTGACAGTGTGACCACTGAAGGGGCCAGCGGAGACGTTTATCGCGCCGTTATCCAGGCCGGCGGCGCGGTAGTCGCCAGCTTCAGCAACAATATCAGCAATACCTCTACCACGGCGAATGCTCCGGGCTATAAGCCTGAGCTCAGTGCTCCCGGGCTGAACCTGTCGGGCGGCCCGACCGTTGCGTCTGGCGCTAAGGCTACCGGACTCGGCGCGGCAACCAGCCAGAGCGTTACAGCCCCCCAGGCAACCATTAACCTGCCCGGCGGTGGGAATGGCATAGGTAATGCGGAATCACTCACCAGTCGCAATGCCGGTAATAACGGTCTGGCATCGATTGATAACCGTCCACAGAGCATCGGTGATTTTGGCCAGGCTGGCGGCAAGCTGGCTGACATTCACCTGCAGACTACAGGTTTAACCAGCCAGAGCGGTGCGAATGGCACGCCGGTTGATTTGAACGGGACCGGTGCAGCCCTGGTGGTTCCCGGCAGCGTGGGTGGCAAGCATACGAATATTGCCAGCGATGCCGTGGCGCTGGCGGGTCAGCAGCAGACGGGGACAAGCGGGACATCCTCTCTCGCTTCTCGCGATAAGATCGGTGAAATCGCTGCGGTGACGGCTCAGATTATTTCGCTTTCCAGCGGCGGGAAAACGCCTCCGCCGCCGGGCTATCACTACCGTCCTATTTCGCTTACCGATATCTCGTCGGTTGCCCCAGCGCTGACCAGCAATGGTTCGCCGATTAAGCTGAGTGACTATCCGCTACCGGCCAGTAATAACGGCTATTTTGTGGCAAACCGCGATCCGAAAAGCCCGTATCTCATAGTTACCAACCCGAAACTGGCGGGTTTAGGGCAGCTGGATAGCAGCCTGTTTAATGATTTGTACAAGCTGGCCGGGACGACGCCGCCTTCGGCGCCGCAGGAAACCCGAACAACCTATACCGACGCCACGCAGTTCCTGGGGTCGGATTATTTCCTGGCGCGTCTTAATCTGCGTCCGGAATATGATTACCGTTTCCTGGGCGATGCGGCCTTTGACACCCGCTACGTCAGCAATCAGATCCTGAACGAGACCGGTAGCCGCTACGTTAACGGCGTGGGCTCCGACCTTGAGCAGATGCAGTATCTGATCGACCGCGCCGCTCAGGCCCGGGATAAGCTGGGGTTACAGCTCGGTGTCAGCCTGTCGGAAGAGCAGGTTGCCTCGCTGGATTCCAGTATCCTGTGGTGGGAAAACACGGTGATTGAGGGGCAAAATGTCCTCGTGCCAAGGCTGTACCTGTCGGCGAAGGACGTGGCGTTTAACAAAGGGAGCATTATCGCCGGGAACCAGGTGATCCTTAATGCCGGCAGCATCACGAATGACGGCAGTACGTTGCAAGGTAAAAGCCTGCTGGCTGCCAGTAGCCAGAACACAATCAACAACATCAATGGCGGCCTGATCGGTTCCAGCGGAAGCCTGCAGCTCAGCGCCCTGGGCAATATCAATAACGTGGGTTCCACCATCAGCGGGCAGACGGTTAGCCTTGAAAGCGTGGGCGGCAGCATTATTAACCAGACGCTGACCAACCAGTGGACTATCTCGGGCGCTACGAACGGATGGAACAGCCAGGCCGTCTCGCTGACGCAAACCGACCTGGGCGCTCTTGCTTCCATCAACGCGACGGACAGCCTGACCCTGAGCGCCGGGAAAGATATCATCAATACCGGCGCTAACCTTAGCGCCGGTGGCGATATGTTGTTAAAAGCGCTGGATGATATCTCTATTACCGGGAATCAGCTGGTGACGCGCGATCGCTTTGGCCGCAATCTTAATGAGACCGTCACCAACCAGGGCAGTACGCTAAACAGCGGGGGCAACCTTGGCCTGCTGGCGGGGCACGATCTGAGCGTTACGGGCAGTAATCTGACGGCCGGAGGCAGCGCTGCGCTTTGGGCGGGGAACGATCTGGTGCTGGATGTGGCGCAGAATAGCCGCCACAGCCAGACCGCGAAAACGGATTCCCTGAAGACGGATAATACGCGTACTGTCATTAGCGCTGGCGACGATCTGACGCTGGCCGCAGGCCGCGATCTGCGCAGTAACGCCGCGGCGCTTGCCGCACAGGATCGCGTGGGGCTGCAGGCCGGACGGGATATCGATCTGCTGGCGGCAGAGTCCACAACCAGCGATAAATACAGCGCGAAGAAAAAAGTCGAGATCAACCAGTCCGTGCGCCAGCAGGGAACCGAGATCGCCAGCGGGGCGAATACTCAAATCCTCGCCGGACGCGATGTCACCACCGAAGCCGCGCAGGTGACGGCGAAGGGCGATATCGGCGTGGCGGCAGGCCGCGACGTCAATCTCAATACCGCAACCGAAAGCGATTATCACTACAAAGAGCAGACCAAAACCAAAAAAGGTTTCCTCAGCAAGAAAACCACCCACACCATCGAGGAGGACAGCGCGACGCGTGAATCCGGCTCTTTGCTGAGCGGCGATAACGTGCAGGTGGTGGCGGGCAATAACCTGC
>Ga0157371_10002713_pt1 | contig 16712 bp, 6 predicted proteins | sample C45metaG_FD_113462 | JGI IMG/M metagenome (GOLD analysis project Ga0157371, IMG submission 113462) | Corn rhizosphere microbial communities from Kellogg Biological Station, Michigan, USA - C4-5 metaG | ecosystem: Host-associated > Plants > Roots > Rhizosphere > Soil | place: USA: Michigan...
CTCCAGATTTTACTGATATTCTCAAAGTCTTCCGGGTGAACGATTGATGGCCATTTTTCATCAATCATTTCAGGCCCGACGCCTGTATATTCCTCCCATTTTTTTGAAACAAATTCCCGTATTCCTTTTTCATTGGTCGTCCAGATCAGTTGGGGAAGCGTTTCGGCAAGATTGCGAAAGCGCCTTTCACTTTCTTCTAATTTTTCTTCTGCTTTTCTTTTTTCAATGAGGTCAGCTGCCTGGCGTGCAAGTACATCCAGCAACTGGAGATTGCGTGGAGGGGGATGGTGCGGCTGGCACCAATGCGTAGAGATCATACCGACAACATTTCCTGACCGTGAAACAAGCGGTGTGGATTGAACCGCCCTGATCCCCGACAATTGAGAGTAATAAAGATCTTTTGTGCCGGCCATGAACTTGTCTTCATTAATATCCGGTACTACGGTCTGCCGGTGATCCTTTAATGCCATTCCGCAACTACTTTTTGAACCTGCATCAACCCATTTCCAATGTGCTGCGGATTCCGGATGAAATCCTTTCGAGCAAAGCAATTCTAACTGATTGGTTTCTGTATGCAACATTTGAATACTTGCCATATCTGATCTCATCAGGTCAATAGCGGCAGCAATAATTTGTTCATAAAGAGCAGTAACATTGTCTTCCTGTATCAACTGAGTGCTGATACTTTGCAATTTTTTGGTATCTGCCAATTCAATGGAAAGCCTTTCTTCGCTTGCCTCGAGCTGTTTTCGTGATTCAATCTGCCGTGTAATATCCCTTGCTATTTTTGAAGCACCCAGAATATTTCCATTGCTGTCCCTGATGGGAGAAATAGTAAGCGAAATATCTACCAGGCTTCCTGATTTGGTAAGCCTTTGTGTTTCAAAATGATCAATGGTCTCTCCCCGGCCAATACTGCTAAGGATAAACGTTTCTTCATGCAGCCTGTCCCGGGGAATAATCTTAGTAATGGATTCCCCAATCATTTCTGCTTCGGTATATCCAAACATTTTTTCAGCGCTCCTGTTCCAGCTGGTAACAATTCCCTTCAACGTTTTGCTTATGATGGCATCATCAGAAGATTGAACAATCGCAGCAAGCTTGGCATTATTTGCCTCTGCTTTTTTAGAATCGGCAATGTCTACCCCATGCACCAATATTGCCTCAATTTGTCCGTTAGCATCATAAGAAGGCTGGTAAACAAAATTGAAAATTCCTTCGTGTATTTTGCCGTTTGCCTTTCTGAAGTTAAAAGCCCATTCATTTGCTATGAATGGTTTGCCGGTAGTAAAAACTTCATCTAACGTATCAAAAACCCCGGTTCCTTCCAATTCCGGTAATGCATTTCGTATTGGCTTTCCCAGTATATCGCGATGGTCAATGAGCTCCAGGTACCTTTCATTGGCAAGGTCAAACACGTGCTCGGGGCCGCGGAGTACACAAATAAAAGCAGGCGCTTCCATAAACAAATTGCGCACATTTCTTTCGAGTTCATTCCGAAGCTTTACCATTTTTAAATGAGCTCTAACCCTTGCCAGTAATTCTTTAGCCGAAAAAGGTTTCACGAGATAATCATCTGCTCCAATATCGTAACCTTCAATTTTTGCTTCTTCGCCGGCGCGGGCAGAAAGCAGAATTACCGGAACACGCGCGGTTTGCTGATTATTTTTTATTTCTTTTAATAACTCAATGCCATCCATAACCGGCATCATAATATCACTAAGAACGAGGTCAACTTTTTGGGAATACATTTTTTCCAAAGCCTCCTTTCCGTTTTTAGCGACAACAACGTGATATGTTTTTTGCAACAAAGTTTCCAAATAATTGCGCATATCGGCATTATCATCTGCAATGAGAACGGTAGAGATTTTTGTATGGCTTTTGCCATTTAACCCAACAGAAGTTAGCTGATCTGTCATTATCTCCCCTGTCACTTCTGACGAAGAAGAAGGTTCATTTTCAGATGCTAATAATGAGCCAGCTTCCATTGTGTAGGAATTGGAAATTGCGTCTTCCACTTCTCTTTTAACCGAGGTCAGTTGTTCCTGGGATACATGTTCTTTTCCGACAGGTATGGTAACAGTAAACGAACTTCCTTTGCCATTTTCACTTTTTACTTTTATCGTTCCCGAGTGAAGGTGTACCAGTTCTTTTACCAGTGAAAGGCCGATGCCTGACCCTTCGTGACTGCGACCCGTATTGCCTTTCACGCGATGGAACCGCTGAAACATTTTCGGGATCTCATTTTCAGGAATCCCTACGCCTGAATCGGCAACTTCCAAAACGACCTGTTTTTTTTCTGAAAAAAGATTCACCGTAATGCTTCCTTCGAGGGTATATTTAAAAGCATTAGACAAAAGATTGAGCACGATCTTTTCCCACATTTCTTTGTCCACATAAACCGGTTCTTTGATCTCCTGCGTGTTTATGATAAACTGCAATCCGGCTTTTTCGATAACAGATTGAAAGTTGCTGGCAAGATTTTTTGTAAGCCCGGCAATGTCCACTTCTGTAAAATACGCTTCCTGCCTCCCGCTTTCTATCCGGCTAAAATCAAGCAGGGTATTCACGAGTTTTAATAAACGCATTGCATTGCGATGAGCAATTTTAATGCGCGTCTGGTTCATCGGAACGATCTCTTCTTCGTTCAACGCTTCTTCCAGCGGGCTTAGCATCAATGCAAGCGGCGTGCGGAACTCGTGGCTGATGTTATTGAAGAAAACCGTTTTTGCTTTATCAATTTCTGCAAGGGCTTCAACTCTCTTACGTTCTTCCTCGATAGAGTGAAGATTGTTCATCTCCAGGAGAATCTGATCGGTAAGCAATTGAATAAAAGACTGGTAAACAGAATCGTATTTACGATAAGGATTGAGTCCGAGCGTAAGCACAGCATTCGGACAATTATTGTTGGAGAGGCAAAGCGGAACATGCAATATTTGCTCAGGTACGATATCCCAAAAGCCTTTGGGAATGTTTGGCCTTCGGCCATTGTTGAATGAAATTACATTTTCATTGTTACTGATCGCCCTGCAAATATTTTCGGTTTCTATATTCGGTTGTTGGATATTGATTAATTCAGGCAAAGACTGATAACCTGTTTTATCGCCAGCGCAGGCTACCATTTTTGCTTCATCATCTTTTATTTTATAAATACAGGCAAAAGGAAAATCTTTATTATTTTCAGCTAATATCGCTGTGGTTTTTGTAAAAATCTGTGTTTCTTTTTTTCCTTTAAAAGAAATTTTTCCCAGGTTGCGCAGGGTTTCCAAAGCTCTTTCATTGATCACGCGCGAAGTGTCGTCAGTGTTGGCGCAAAATACGCCGGCAGTAGCGCCATTGTCGCCGGGAATCGGTGTGTAAGAGAAGGTATAATACGTTTCTTCAGGATATCCGTTGCGGTCCATAATGAGCAATTGTGATTCCACGTAAGTTCCTTCGTCTTTTTCCATTACGGTTTTAAGCATCGGTTCAATGTCGTTCCAGATGTCGCTCCACACTACTGAAGCAGGCTTTCCGAGGGCCAGGGGATGTTTGCCGCCTACAATTGACCGGTACGGATCGTTGTACAATTTTATCAGGTCTTTTCCCCAGCCGATCCAGATGGGCTGCCGGGAAGTAAGCATGATGCGCACACAGGTTTTCAGGCTTTGCGGCCAGTTGTTGGGATTGCCAAGAGGAGTGCTTTCCCAGTCAAAATTGCGTATTCGTTCGCCCATTTCACCGCCGCCCAATAAAAAAGTTGGAATCTTACGCTTTGTTACAAAACTCATTTGCCGTGGATAAAAACTAAAGATAATCATTTTTCTACCAAATAGCCGCCATTTAATCGAATGGGAAATCATCATGCTCCGGCAATTGATACATGTATCGTTGCTTTCAAAAAATAGGGCTTACGAATATGCATACGCGATTTCCGTATTCCTAAAAGATTGATTCATTAATTATAAGGGGTAAATTAAAAAAGGGTGGGAGAGAACGAACCGCGAAGGATAAAAATCTTACCCCATTACCTTATCCTTTAATTTTCAAATCATAACTTTAAAGCCTTATGAAAAAATTCATTAGAATTCCGACAATATTTTTCTTCCTGTTTTTATGTTTTGGTTTCGCATTTGCTGCAAATGCACAAGCCGCAGATTCTAGTTTTAAAGTGATTGCGTTCTTTACCGGGAAGAATGACCTGGCGCATATCAGCTTTGTTCATGAAGCGAATAAATGGTTTCCTGAAATGGGGAAGAAGTATCATTTTACGTACGATTCCACCAACGATTGGAACCATCTTAATTCAACATTTCTTTCGCATTACCAGGTGGTGATTTTTTTAGATACGCGCCCGGATGATCCTGTGCAGAGAGCAGCGTTTCAAAAATATATGGAAAACGGGGGCGCCTGGATGGGATTTCATTTTTCAGCTTTTGCCCTTACGCCTTCTGCTTACCCGATGAACTGGGATTGGTATCACAATCAATTTCTCGGATCCGGCTCTTATGTAAGTAATACCTGGCGGCCGACAGCGGCCATTTTAAAAGTGGAAGACCATAATCATCCGGCGACCAAAAACCTTCCTGAAAAGTTTAAATCCCAGCCCAATGAATGGTACAGATGGTCGAATGATCTCAGAAAAAATCCCAACATAGACATTCTTCTGTCAATTGATTCCAGCAGTTTTCCCCTCGGAACCGGGCCTAAGCAAAGCGAGATATGGCATAGCGGGTATTACCCGGTCGTCTGGACCAACAAAAATTACCGGATGATCTATTTTAATATGGGGCATAATGATATGGATTATGAACATAAGTATGACACCACCAACCGCACTCTGTCGCACTCCTTTGCCGGCAAAACGCAGGACCAATTAATTATCAATGCGCTTTTATGGCTCGGAAGAAAATAGGAATTGTTTTATTTGTCCCAATTCGTTCTCATTTCCCAATGGGCAATTGACAATCAATCGTCAAATTCTTAGATGGAGTTAATACTCCGCTTAACATTATCTTTTCGCACTCAGGTATAATTTGCCCGTTAATGAGTAAAGGTAGAAATAAGTTCATTTTTTTTATCGTAAACGAACCAATTACATCATTTTTTTGTCATTGAAATGTAGAAGCTATATTCTTTTTCTGACAAAACTTTTTTTCGCATAAAAAAAATGGTACTTTGCCTGAAATAATTTTTCTTCTATTTGAGGAGAAAGAATCTTTCTCTTAAATATCTGTCACCTTTTTAAAGCTTGTGCTCCTTTCAAATGTCAGTTCATAATCAATGAATTCATTTCAAAAATTGTTTTACTATCAAGAACAATTTTTGAAATGGTTTTATAAAAAAATTGCGATAGGAGTTTTTAAAGTTCAATCCTTTTTGTTGAAGAAATTCTTTGTTGAAGAAATTCAATCTTTCACGTTAATTTTTTTAAAATGAATAAAACGGGATATGTTTTTTCAGCACAACTTCAAAGTGATTCTCACTATGTAACTTATCGTGCCTTTCAGGAAGCGGATGATATTCCGGTAACCCTTAAATTGCTCAAGGATCCTTATCCGTCACTACAGGCTTTGGCAAGATTCAGAAAGGAATTTGAAATTCTGAACAAAGCTGCCCACAGCAATATTATTCGTGTTCTGCGGATGGAGCCTTATCAAAACAGTGTTGCGTTACTAATGGAAGATATTGACGGAAAATATCTTGCTGACATTGAAAAAAAAGAACCAGTTGACCTCGATACATTTTTTTCAATGGCGATTCCTCTTGTTAAGGCAATACAATTTTTGCATCACCAGCATATCATTCATAAAAATATCAACCCCGGAAATATCATTATTGAAAATGTAACGAGACAGCCCAGATTAACAGGTTTTAGTCTTGCTGCCGAGATGTCGCGCGAAGAATTGCAAGCGAACACGCGTGAAATTATGGACGCTGATCTTGGTTATATTTCGCCGGAGCAAACGGGAAGAATGAACCGCTCTATTGATAACCGCACGGATCTTTATTCCCTGGGAATGGTGTTTTATAAGTTGCTTACAGGCACGTTGCCATTTACTGCCACGGACCCCATGGAGATCCTTCATAGCCATATTGCCAAACAACCAAAAGCTCCGGACAAAATAAGAAAAAATATTCCACCGGTGCTTTCGAAAATCGTAGTAAAACTGCTTTCAAAAAGCGCTGACGATCGTTATCAAAGTGCAGCTGGTTTGTTGGATGATCTGCAAATTTGTTGGGATCAGTATAAAGATAAATCCATTATTGCTGATTTTGACCTGGCGAAAACAGATGTGCATGACCAGTTTCGTATTCCTGATAAATTATATGGAAGGACCGATGAACTGGAACAATTGCTTCATTATTATAAAGAAGCAGCGAACGGAGGCTCAGAAATGGCACTAGTTTCAGGCTATTCGGGTGTTGGAAAATCAAGGCTGGTGAGTGAAGTAAAGAAACTGATCTATCAGGGAAACGGATATTTTATTAGTGGAAAATTTGATCAGTTCAAACGCGATATTCCGTTAAGTTCTCTATTGCAGGCAATGAGTGAATTGATCCGGCAGATTCTTACAGAAAGCGATGAAAAGATTGGCGGATGGAAAAGAAACCTGATGGACGCAGTCGGCCAGAATGGTAAGATTATTACCGATGTGATCCCTGAAGTGGAAATGCTAATCGGGCCACAGCCACAGGTTTCAGAGCTTCCTCCGAGAGAAGCAAACAACCGGTTCAATTTGATTTTTAGCCGTTTTGTAAAAACCTTTGCAAGGCCCGGACATCCCCTTTGCATTTTCCTGGACGATCTTCAATGGATTGATTCTGCTACACGTCAGTGGATAGAGACGCATCTTGAAGAAAAAGATTTACGCTTTTTCATGCTCATTGGTGCTTTTCGTGATAATGAAGTGTCCGCATCACACCCTTTGATGATGATGTTAGACCGCCTTCGCCAAAACGGAATGTCCGTTAATGAGATCAATCTTCAGCCGCTTGGTAAAAATACTTTGAATCAAATGGTGGCGGATGTTTTGGTGACTGAACCTGCAAAATCCGCCGGACTTTCAGACCTGATCTACCGGAAAACTAATGGAAATCCTTTCTTTTCCAGGCAATGCATGCTTACCCTGTATGAAGAAAATGCGATCTACTTTGACAGCGCCAATCGTTGCTGGAGCTATGTTTTAGAAAAAGCTGAAAATGCCGCCATCAGTGATAATGTGCTTGAATTGATGCTGGGACAAATTCAGCAACTTTCGCCTTCAGTTCAGGATAAATTAAAAATTGCTTCCTGTATCGGAAATGAATTCAGCATTCAGCTTGTCAATCAACTATCTGATGAAGAAATGGAAGCTACCACCGCGGAAATATTAATTGCTGTTCAGAAAGGCTTGATACTAGCCGTTTATTCATGGAACTCTGATGAAATTGAAAAATACCGGTTTCTGCATGATCGTGTTCAGCAGGCAACCTCGCTTTTGTTAAATGAGGAAGAAAAAAAGTTAATCCGGCTTAAAACAGGAAGAATTCTTTTGGAAAATGTTTCTTCCTTTGATACCGAAGATAAGATATATGATATTGCCGATCATCTGAATGATGCCAAAGATCTGATTTCAGATAGGGAGGAGATCCAGAAATTGATTGAAGTGAATCTTGCTGCCAGCACAAGAGCTAAAAATGCTACTGCTTATGAACCGGCTCTGCGGTATATCAAACAATCAATGGAACTTATTCCCGATTCCTTAGCGGAACACTCTGTTCTTAACAGCAAAATACTTTTGCAAAGAGCAGAATGTGAGCATCTGACAGGAAATAATGAAACAGCAGAATATTATTATGAACAGGCGATTGAAAGAACTGATGGCCTTTTAGATAAGGCAAGAGTTTATCAGAGAAAAATCCATTACTATAATAATCTAAGAAAATTTCAGCAGGCTTATCAAACGGGAAGAACCGCTGTCGGATTACTTGGTGTTAGTCTTCCTTCCAAATTTATTCCACCTGATTTTTTAAAAGATGTGGTGCTTAACAGATTTTTATTAGGAAGAAAAAAGATCGCAGAGATCATCAACATGAAGGAGATGACGGATGAAAATCTTAAGATGGCCATCCTGCTGATGGCTACTTTCGGACGATCTGCATACCAGATAAAACCTGAATTATGTATTGCAGTTTGTACAAAGATGGTCAACATATGTTTGGAACATGGCAATGCGGATGGCGGCTTTATCGGCTATCTTGCTTTTGGTCCGATCTTCATGGGCGCAATCCTGAAACGGAAACAAAGTGGTTTTGATTATGGTCAGCTGATCCTTGCTCTTGTTGAAAAATACAAAAGCCAGTTTTATAAAGCAGAAACGCATTTTGTGGTCGGTTATTTTGCCATTCCATGGCGGCGTTCCGCAACAGAAATGGAACGTTACTGGCAAATTGCTTACGAAGCGGGACTTGAAGTGGGTGATTTCTTTCACACCAGCTGCGCGATCTGCGGCACCATCCAAAGTTATTACATGCGTGGAATGGCTTTTCAGGAAATTGAAAATGCTGCCAACCGGTACCTTGAGTTTTTGAAAAGAATCAAAAATACTGATGGCATTCTTACGCTCGCTTCGATACAGCAATCGATTAAAAACCTGAGAGGAGAAACAGAATCACATGTTTCTCTGAATAGCAAAGATTTTGATGAAGAGGATTACATAAAACAGTTGCCTGGCTTCGATTCAAGGCATTTTGCACATTATTATTATATCAACAAAATGCAAACGCTTTATCTGTGGGGCGAATATCAAAAAGCGTATGACCTTTCATTGATATCAGACCGTTACCTGAAAGATTCACCGGGAATGCTGCACACTGCCGAACATTTTTTTTACAAGGCATTGATCATCTCTGCACTTTACAAAGATTCTAAAGGAAAGCAAAGGTTAAAATGGAAAAGAACCTTGCAGAGCATCTGTGGTAAATTCAGGAATTATTCCAAAGGATGTCCTTCCAATTTTATCCATAAATGGCAATTAATTGAAGCTGAAATCAACAGGCTGGAAAGTAAAAATGATGTGGCCCAGAATAAATACTATGCAGCCATTGAGTCAGCTACGAAATATGGATATACAAACATTCTTGCACTGGCTCATTCCCTGACAGGAAGCTTTCATTTCAATGGAGGCCGTAGTCGCCTTGCAGGATTTCACCTTCGTGATGCAGGATATTCTTTCAGGGCAATGGGTGCCACAGCATATGCTGATTATATCATTCAGCGCTACCCGGGTCTGGCAGAATTTGAAGAAGGAGAAAATATCGCAGGAAGTGAAGTAGATGCGGTGAAGAAAATGAAGCCTGCGAATCTTGATCTTTCGACGATATTAAAATCTTCTGAGGCTATTTCACGGGAGATCCGCCTTCGGGATTTGTTGGGAAGCTTATTGAAGATCATTATTGAAAATGCAGGTGCTGAAAGAATGGTGTTAGTGATCAATAAAGAAGATGGGTTGGTGGTTCAGGCAAGCTTTGTTGCCGGAAAGGAAGAGGTTGAAATACTTCCTGAAATTCCTTTGGAACAATATAAGTCTTTATCAAAACCTGTGGTTAATTATGTAGCCAGAACTCACCAACCGGTTATTTTGGACGATGCTGCTGTAGCCGGAGACTTTACAAATGACTTGTATTTCCAGGATATGAAAACGAGGTCGATATTGTGCGCACCACTGGTGCAGCAGGGAAAACTTACCGGCATTATTTATCTTGAAAATAATCTTACCAATGCCGCATTTACAAAAGAAAGAATTGAACTGCTGATTCTGCTTAGCGGACAAATGGCCATTTCTATTGAAAATGCGTTGTTGTATGAAAATCTTGAAGGAAAAGTGCAGGAACGAACCCGCGAACTAAACGAGGAAAAAGATAAATCTGAATCGCTTTTAAGAAATATTCTTCCGGTGGAAACAGCCGAAGAACTGAAGCGAACCGGCACTTCAAGGGCAAAAGATTTTTCGCAAGTGAGTGTTTTATTTACTGATTTTAAAAACTTTACTTCCATAAGCGAAAAGCTGAATGCCCAGGAACTCGTCAGTAAAATCAATCATTGCTACAGCGCCTTCGATAACATCATCAGCAAATATGGAATTGAAAAAATAAAAACGATTGGCGATAGTTATATGTGTGCCGGAGGTTTGCCGGTTGAGAAAGCCAGTAATCCTTTTGACACCCTCAGAGCCGCGTTAGATATTCGTGATTTTATGCTGGAAGAAAAAAGAAAACACGAAGCCGATGGCCAACCCTTTTTTGAAATCCGGATTGGCGTTCATACAGGACCGGTGGTTGCCGGAATTGTGGGAATTAAAAAATTCGCTTATGACATTTGGGGAGACACTGTAAACATTGCTTCAAGAATGGAAAGCAGTTGTGAGCCCGGGAAAATCAATATTAGTGGAACCACATTTGAATTGATAAAAGATCAATTCAATTGCTCTTATCGCGGAAAGATGGAAGCAAAAAACAAAGGTATGATCGATATGTATTTTGTCGATAGCCTGAAAGAAGTTGAGGAGTTGATAGACAACAAATTGGAAACAGTGAACAAAGAAATAATGTGATTTTTTTAATTATCATTCATAAATGCCAATCAACTTTTTAACCAAAAACCAAAATTAAATGAGCTATCTTGATGTTCCGAGAATTCATTTCGCGGGCCGGTTTTTTACTGACCCATCTACCGTAAATAATGATCCAACGCATTATAATGACGATGTAACAACGCCGTCGCCATGGCAAAATCCTGATGGTCAGCACAGGTTTCAACTTCGCGATTGTCAAATTACTTCTGCGGTCGACCCTTCAGGGTTTGTAAATAATGATCCCGTTATTGGCGCCGCTTTTGAAACAAATGATCAGCCTGATCTCCCTCCGGGTCCATCGAATCCTGCCAAAATAGTGGACATAGATGTATATCAACAAGCGGTTTCCACCATTTACGGAATGCAGGTAAAACTGACGGTTGGTGGCGTCGCTATCATTGGAATGGTTGATCCGGCTTCGCTCAATTTATGTTGGTTTAATTCAGTATTGCCAACCAGAAGCTGGGAGCCTGGCGATTACGACCAGGATAGTTTTGGCGGCGACATGAATGCGTGCGGAAGTTTTCAGACAGTGATCCGTTTTAATCCTTCAGACTGGCCAAAAACCTCTTCAGACATTCTGAATTCACTTCGTTCTGCAACTACAACTATCAATGGACAATTGGTAGTTGCTTTCAAGTTCGTAGTAGATGGTTATAGAAATGTACCAATAGACCAGGATTATCAAACAGGGAGGATCGTTGGAACCATCGGGCCTTTATTTTCCAATGAACCTATGTACAATCCCGGACAACGCTGGCTGATGCCAAGAGCATTTAGCGAAACAGATCAATGGAATTTTCCTTCCTTTAATAATTGCCCATTTAAGGTTGACAGCAACCGAAGCAAATTAGTTCTTGATCTTGCCAACAGTATTTGCAGGCAAACAGCCGGAGGTCCACCGGTAGATCTTGGAACCGTGAATGCTATTGTTTCTACTCCTGATCCTGTCACTTCTAATCTTGGCGTTGTTGATTATTCAGAATTTGCTTATCAAAATAATGCCCATATCACTGAAATGGATCTGAATGAAGCGCAGTTAAAAATGTTGGAAACAGGTTATCTGAATATTGGAATGTCAAGAAATGATATTGGTAACCCGACTATTTTTACTGAACCACAAATTGATGTTCAATTTGGCGTAGAAACAAGAGTGATCCGAATGGAAGGAAGCCCGGGAACTGTTGCTAATACTACAGTTTATGTAAGCAAAAGAGGATTGCCACTTGCCGGAAAACAACTCCAACTTTTCATAGAAAGTGTTCATGGATACACACCCGGATCAACCGTTCCTTGTACGAATCCCGGTGATACTCCACAGGCTGATGGTGCTTTGGGTGGAACGATTTCAGCAACAGATCAAAATGGCTTTGCTACGATTACTTTTACCGTTTTAAAAGATCCCGGACAACGAACACCGGAACTTGACGGGCAGTTGTATTACATCGTAGTTTATGATCCCGATTACCCGCATCCTGATTGGAGTAAACCAAAAGGTCCTGTGCCACCACAGGATCAGATGATCTCCTGTAAAGTGTTTTCGCAATATACCGTGAATCAAAATCCCTCATGGCCTGAAATTCAATCAATGATGGCTCCTTACATGAAATTGTATCCGGGGATGAGAAAACTTATTGATCTTTCCGATCAACACACTTTTACCATATTCGGCAAAAATCCTCCATGGGTTGCTTATGGAGAAAATAATGCCGGGCCGTTGGGGATCAATGCCGGTGCCATCGCTTATTATATGTCAAGGGATTTTGATGATCCGCGGTTGATGCCTGTTTCCAGGGATCTTTCTGATGCCAAAACGCTCACCATTATGTATTTTATTAAAAACCTGCAATCGCAATCATAAATGCGGTTCAAAAAAAATATCAGCATGAGAACTTTCAGTTCATTATTTTATTCAGCAGTAATCTGCCTGTCAGCAACTTTTCTTTTTAGCTGTGGGAATGAGACCAATACTCATTCAGTTAAGACTGACAGCAACATTGCATCCAATGCTGAGGCAAATGCATTGCCTTATAACCTGGATTTTGTTGCACAAACTTATGCGGGAAAACCAGCGCTTCCTTGCCTGCAATCTTATGTTTCTGCCATGTCGAAAGATGGATATTTATTGGTGATCGGAGGACGCAGACAAGGTTTGCATACATTCAAGGGATATCCTGCCAATAACTTTATTGCTGACAGTGCCAACAATTTTATGTTTGTTATTAATCCTCAAACCGGCGATTATTGGTCTTTTAATGTTGATAGTCTTTCGCCGGAACTCTCAGCTCCTTTACAATCGACCAATCAGCAATTTTATCACGACCGCTCAACAGATCAATGTTATTTAATCGGAGGGTATGGCTGGAATGCGGCTAAAACCAATATGCTTACGTTTAATACAATCATCAGTTTTAAACTGGAAGATATGGTAGCATTAATAAAAAACAAACAGCCAGCTGCACAATTTGCGAAATATATGCATGAGTCACACGACGACAGGTTTGCAGTTACCGGTGGCTCGTTATTTAATATGAACTCAAGATTTTACCTGGTTTTCGGACAAAAATTTACAGGCCAATACAGAGCTTTTGGAGGATCGGATTTTAAACAGGAATACACCCAGCAGGTGAGAATATTTACTTTGGATCCGAATTCTTTAAAAATCCTGAGCTATGGCGCAACCACTAACAGTGAGCCGGACAAGCCTTTTCACCGCAGGGATGGAAATATCATAGATGGAATGGATCCGGCAACCGGCAAACCGCGGATTGCCGCTTTCGGAGGCATTTTCCAGGATGGCGCTATTGCTCCCTACACTTACCCCATCTATATCACAAGCCCCGCTACGCCGGTTTTGGACAGAAGTGTGAATCAAAAATTCAGCCAGTACAATTGCCCGGTAATTTCTGTTTATGATAGCAGCAGCAACGACACCAGCAAAGCAATGTATCACACTTTTTTTGGAGGGATCGGACATTATTATTATTTCCAGACAGCGTCGCAAAAAGCGGCTTATGATACGGTAAGCAAGGAAGGGCGCAATGATGGTTTTCCTTTTGTGGAAGATATTTCGACATTAAAATTATCGCCTGACGGAAGCTGGAAAGAATTTATCCATACAACGCCAATACCCGGAAACCGGTTGCTGGGTACCAGCTGTAATTTTATGCTGAACAATGATCTTATTACAGATGGGATCGCTTATCCAAATGGAATTATCAACCTGGCTAAGATAGCACCAGGGAAAAAAATCGCAATCGGATATATTTATGGAGGAATTGAAGCCCAGAATCCTTTGCCGTTAGCACCCAATACCGGAACGTTTGTTTCGAATACGATCTTTACTGTTTATTTGACGAAAGGGCCTACTGCCGCGATTCCCGCCAGTTATGGACACGAAAGTATCAAACGCGATTCTAAATTGCTGCGCGGGTAAATTGCGCGCACCCTATTATAAAGGAAAGTAAGCAGGAAGACTGGCGGCCGCACTATATCACTTCCATCTTAAAAGCCTGGATTTTAGGGTCAGGTTCAGGAGAAAGAGAAAACCATATTTTGATATTCGCTTTTTCACCTTTTACAATAAAATAACCTCGTAATTGGTTGGTAGCAACCACATCAGAAACGGATACAATTTTACCGGCTTTTTGAAACGCTTCTGCCGATTGTTTTTGGAGTTGCGTAATAAAGTAATCCTCAAAAAAGTTTTCCGCAAATATCCCCGACTGTTCCGCGTTCTTCCAGGATGGCAGCAACGCCACTATCTGCTGTTTCCTTTTTTCCAGGATTCGGGAGGCTGGTAAAACGCGCGGTTCCAGTTGCGCCCAATTTAACAGGGAATCAATGGCAGCAGTCAAAGGTGTACCCATAGGGGCGTAGGTGAGGTTGCCGAAAACGACCATGCCGATTCCATAATCAGGAAGGATGCGCCATTGGCTCCCAAATCCGGGCAAACCGCCACTATGCGTGATGATCCTTAAACCATCGCAATCAAGGTATTCGTGCAATCCATAACAGTAAGAATCCATTATATCACAATCCTTGCCTTTTGCATTTTTTTCACCTGTCCATACCCGCGAGAAATTCCATGCATGCTGCATTTCCCTTAGCGAGCTTCTTTTTACCGGGCCATTGTCGGCACCATCATGTGGCCATGCAGAAAGATGGAAACTCATATATTTTGCAAAATCCCCGATGGTAGTGATCAAACCTCCCATGGCTCCAAAGGCACCGCTGTGTAATAGAGGTTGGGCTATGAATTTCCCGTCTACATAGCGGTAACCAATTACCAGCTGGTTCTTAGGAACATCATCATAATCCCAATAGGTTTCCGTCATTCCAAGTGGTTTCAAAATATTTTCGGTGATGTAATCCTGGTATCTTTTGCCAGAAGCCTTTTTGATGATCAATCCCAAAGTGGCAAATCCCAAATTACTGTATTCGTAACCCGTGCCGGGAGTTGTAGAAAAGCTGATTCCCTTTGCATACAGGCTGTCGAGATACGCATCACTTCGCCCCAATTGCCTGTCGCCCCATGGATTGTCTTCCGGAAAGCCTGCATTATGGGTCAGCAAATGGCGAATGGTGATGAGTGGGGCATCGGTGGTAACTGTTTTCATACCTTTTGCCTCGGGAATATATTTTTCGATCGGATCATCAAGCGATAATTTTCCTTCATCTCTTAATTTTAAAATAGCCATTGCCGTGAAACTTTTTGTCATGGAGGCAATGTGGTAATCTGATAAAGCCGAAGCCGCAATATTTTTCTCCAAATTGATCGTACCTGAATAGAAAGAATGAACAAGCCGCCCATCTACCACCAACCCGAAAGAGATCGATGGGAAATGTTTCTCCGCTGCATATTTGCTAAACAATGAATCGAGCCTCGCGTAGGTGGCTGCAATCTTTTCACTCCTGTTTTTGTCAGTAAAAACGGGAGGTCTGTAGGATTGCGCAACCGCGCTCAAAACAACAACACTGAAAAAAAGCGTTGTAACTATTTTATGGATGCGGGCATCGGTTTTATATTTCTGGCTCATGCAGTAAAAATAATGATTTAAGCTATCAAAACTTCTATCCAGCTTTTCAATATATCGCTGCATGAAAAGTATGATATTTGCAAAAAAAACAGGACAGCGTCTTTATCAAACTACAATATTTGATATAAAAAGCGGCACCCTTGCAAAAAATTTATTATGTCTAAACTGCAAAAGTTATTTATGAGAAAGTTCATTTTCATTTGCCTTTTCTTTTATCTTCCCTTTCAATCAATGGCATGGGGCATGTTAGGCCACCGGATCGTAGGCCAGATAGCAGATAGCTATCTTACTCCAAAAGCAAGGCTTGCTGTTCAACATATTTTAGGAACGGAATCTATTGCGATGGCGAGCAACTGGCCGGATTTTATAAAATCGGATCCTGCGTACAGTTATCTTTCCCCCTGGCATTATATCAATGTGCCTGACAGCCTGGATTACAGCGGCTTTCAATCCTTTCTGAAAAAAGATACTGTTGCAGATGCCTATACAAAATTGAATTTCATCATTAAACAATTAAAGAATAAAAGGCTGCCAAAAGATAAAAAGCTATTTTACCTGCGTTTACTGATCCATATTGTGGGGGATGTGCACCAGCCTTTGCACGTAAGCGGCATAGCGCAGGGTGGAAACCAGGTTAAAGTACTTTGGTTTGGCCAACATACCAACCTGCATAGTATTTGGGATGAAAAGCTGATAGACTATCAGCAGCTGAGCTATACGGAATATACCAGGGCCATTAACCATACAACCGCTGCGCAAAGAAAAAAATGGCAACGGGAACCCATCTCCCAATGGCTTTACGAATCCTACGCCATCAGTGAAAAGTTATTTCCTGAAATTACCGAACCCGATCAAAAACTGAGTTACCGGTATAATTTTGATCATATTGCTACCCTGAATGAACAGTTGGTCAAAGGCGGCGTAAGGCTGGCTGGATTGCTAAACCAGATTTTTGGGAGACTGTAAAATAAACTGTGTCAAAGTTCAGAAGAATTAAGAACTTTAAAAACACAGTTTATAATATGGAAAACAAAAAAGAAGCCTTCGACTACGAAGCATTAAAAAAGAAGACCCTGGA
>Ga0157371_10002715_pt1 | contig 16705 bp, 38 predicted proteins | sample C45metaG_FD_113462 | JGI IMG/M metagenome (GOLD analysis project Ga0157371, IMG submission 113462) | Corn rhizosphere microbial communities from Kellogg Biological Station, Michigan, USA - C4-5 metaG | ecosystem: Host-associated > Plants > Roots > Rhizosphere > Soil | place: USA: Michigan...
AGGCCAGATGCGGCAATCCATTGGTCTCGTACCTTTTCAGCAAATTTCGGATCGTACTCTTTGCTGTCTGGGTCGAATACTGGAAAGTCATGTGCAACTTGTAGGGCTTCCATGTTCAAATCAGTGTTTAACGCAGTGATATGAGCATTAGCCTGATCCATAAGCCTCTCTTGGCGTAATACCTCGATTTGAGCTTGTGTCTCATCCATTCCACTCTCTTGCAACTGCTCCGCTGTCTGAGGCTGGTAGAATTGAGCATTTAATGCTTCAACCTGCTGCTTCAGTGCGCGGTTCTCATTTGCAAGAGACCTAATACGGTTCTGAGCCGAGTTCTTAGGTTTTGACTCATCATCAGGTTCTGTTTCATCGGCTTGTTCTTTTTCGTCGCCCTCGGGCTCCTCAGACTTATCGCCTTCTGTTTCCTCTTCTTGATTAGTCGTCTCGTCTTTGTTTTCTTCGGTTGACGAGTCCTCGGTGGTAGTTTCTTGAGTCTCTACCTCTGTTGGTGTCTCTTCTTCACTGAAGTCGAGAGCGTCCATTGGGTTTACGTCAGTTGTTGCTGAATCTAATTCAGGCATATGTTCTCCTTATTGTTTTACGTGCGTACGGGCACGAGCCGTGGAGCTGGATGATCTCCTTTCAATCCGTAGTAAGAGTACGAACTGAAAGCAAACCACCTATTGCTTTACGGCTTCAGCCATAGCTTTAAGTGCCTCCAGTTTCGTTTTAAGTTTCTCTACATACTTCTCGTTAGCTGTCGTAATAATCTGTACCTGTATCTGGGGCATAGCGGATGTGATACCGAGCTTTGTGATAGAATCCGCGTCGGCGATGTCTTGTTCGAAGTCCTCAATAAGGTCATTGATAACTGGGTATGAACTCTCAGCTTTGTTGATGTACTCGCGGTTCTCTTTCTCCTGTTCTGCTGGGATTGCAGATGGATCGAACACAGCTCCGTCGTTAGGAATAAAGTCTTCCACTACATACCTCCTTGTGGTTGCATAGATTGAGCGATTACCTGTAGTACTTCGTCATCAGGAATACCTTGGCGCATCATTACAATCGCCTGTTCGATAACGTCATCTGGTAGACCGCGGTCCTGGAGACCTTGTACGAGCATCATCTCGTGAGGTTCAAGCTGTTCCTCACCCTGTTCTTCAGGCTGATCTTGTGCCGTTTCAAGAGTCTGCATATCTGGTATCTCAGACATCTCTTCTTGAGGTTGTTGAGGTTGCATCTGTTGGTCAGAACCTTGCTGTGCGTCCTGAGGTAGCTGCTGACTCTGCTGAGCCATTTGGGACTGCATCATCTGTTGCTGTGCCGCTTGCTGTTCAGCCATAGCCTGTTGCTGTTTGATCTGTTCTGCAAACTGTTTAGCGTCTACCTGGAGTGCTTCAGCATCCTCTACACCAGATAGAGCGATAACCTTGTTGTATAGTTCGGCCTGTTTCTCTGGGTACTGCTGCATAATTGCCTGAAGCATAGGAGAGTTTTGTACACGCTCGAGAATAGTGTCGATATTCTCCATCTGCTTCTCGTCTGACTCTTTGTCTGAGGTAGAAGCATCGACAGTAAATCGAAGCATCTCAGTGTATTCGTCGTAGTTAATTGTGTACTTGTTATCATCGGTTACGAGCTCAGGGTCGATCTCACGTACCTTACGTGCTGTGTCGTCGTCGAGTTCAATCTCTTCAAGACCATGCTTGTTAGAGAAGTGGATATTAAGCATCGTCTCGCAGTTGTCTGACCACCACGCCTCAAACTGTTTGCGCATGTAGTTATCTGACACACCAAGCTTTAGCTGCTGTGCCTGTACGCCAGCCGACGTTTTAGAAAATCCTGGGTTGCCTACTTCAGATGAGGTGGAAGTGTCACCATTATTGTTGAGTGCAAGGATCTGAGACTTAAACAATCCATAGTCTTGGGTAAAGTTAGATAAAGCAGTAGTGTCGAGGGTTAATGGTTCAAGACTATTATTCTCGTCTGTACCGAGATCAATAATCGCGTTAGGCTGTAATTTAGCCTTTGACTTGTCCCAGTTACCATGCTTAATAAGAGGTGGAGCTAACATAAGAGCACGGTTGTACTGGTAGCTCTGTAGCATTGAGTCGATGACATTCTGCATACCACCAGACATCTCAATAACACCTCGGCCGAGTGGATTCTCGAAGTCGAGGGTTGTGTACATGTAATTAACAGGCATCTTGCCACGTGGGTCTTTGTTTACACGCTCACAGATAAACTCTTCAGGACCTGTAGCCCAAGAAAAGAACTTAGCACCTACGCCTTTTTGAAAGCCATGGATAACCTCAATAGCTTCTGAACGTGCACTACGTTCTTTCTCGCCTGATGACTTAGCTTCTTCAGCTTTCTCTTGGCACCAGTCTTTAAGACGTCTAAGTGCAGGTAGATTCCACTCCTCATCGTATGCTTCACCACGTTCACGAGAAGCCTTACGTTGCTTCTGCATACGGTCGATGATTGCTTCAATATCGCTCTTCTGATACCAAGCACGAACAAAGAAGTAGTCGCATGATTGGAATGTAAGCTTGCCCGATTGGAAGAACCCATCTTTTACATAGAAGTATTTAAAATCAGCACCATATGAGTAATCGTGCTTAGTGAATAAGTTCATGGTGCCAATAGCACCAAAGGTCATAGATTTAGATACAACTGCCCAACACTTCTGGATAGCATCAGCATCTAGGTTGGCGTTTGGGATAATGTCGTTGTAGAGTACGAAGTTGGCAACGATGCTCATCACCGTGCCTTGGGTGGTCTCTACTTTACCTGACGGTAACTGTTGGATAACACGTTTAGGAAGGCTATCAACGATACCAGCCATAGTCCCATCAGTATTCTTTGGGTATGACTTGTTAATACCTGGGTGAGGACGGTTACGAGCAATACGCTCGTATTCAGACAACGGATCAAAGAACGGCGTCATATACGCCTTGGAGCTCTCCCATCGTTCTTTGAAGTTGTCTTTTGTTAAGAAGGGCACTGACACATTCCTTAGGTTTGCGACCCTGTGTGTCAGTAGCCTTTTATGTTATATTAGCAGTCGTTTATTGGTAAAAATCAATTCATGTAGCGTGATGCAAAGTCTATACGCTGCTTATCGGCTTGCTGCTCGAACCATCTCTTGGTATACATCGGAGCCTCTGGTTCTACGCATAGCTGTCCATTCTCAGTGTCTATAAGGAACTTCTCTCGTGCTGCTATTGCATCTTCATATGAGGGAAACATACCAAGGTAGTGTCTTGTATTCTTTCTGAACACACGCAAGCGGTATCTACCATCTGGGTATTGGTAGATGTCAATTCCACCTTTAGACACGTCATACCTCCCACGTCTTGATTACGTAACGTTTGCCTTTACTAGATATATCCCGTTCAAACTTGATATGCTTACAACCTTTGTTTTCTTGCTGGAGTTTGATAAACATAGCTAACTCCTCAGAGTCTGAAGTTACTTCTTCGCGAGAGATATATCGTTCGATTGTGGTGGGTTTACTGTCGTAGTAGGTAGTCTCTACTAGCTTTTGTCCGTATTTGATGTTCATAGCGACGCCTCCTTAAACGACTCACCACGGTAAACGTAAAGGTGTTTCACCCAGGTTGTTTTGTTTTGTGAGTAGAGAAATTCGCCATTGTTTCTTAAGTTACGGCTGTACATGACAAGGTATTTGGTACAGCCTAGAATACCTTTGAATCGCAATAACTTAACTTGTACTAGTTCACCGTCCGATTCATCACCGATAACGGCTAGATATTTTTCACTCATCCCAATTCTCCATTCCGCACTTACATAGGTCACTATTTGTAAAGAAATGCATATTACTTCTTTGCCACCCGTATATTGCACTAGGATACCACTCGTTTCTGCATCTCATGAGTCAATGTCTCTTCTTACGTAGTTATTTTCTATTTAGTACATTAAGCTTGTTGTATCACCTGACGAGTAGTCGCTATCGTCGTCGTCTCTCGGGAAGTAAGACTCAAGAGCATAACGTATAGGGTCTAGCAAGTGGTTATCAATATCTGGTGCTTGGTTAATGAACTTATCCGTCAGCTTGTCTTTCATCCATATGTATCGTTCGTATTCCTTCTTAAGGTTTGTACTGCTCTTGGTAGCTGATATAGGTTTGGATTGCACAAAGTCGATACCAACATTAATACTGCCTTGACCCTTGTTAGCAGGGAGGACGTTAAGACCTAATAGCTTAAGACGAGCAATACTCTTAGGCTCGGAACTATCTGCGATGATTAGCTTGTTTGGGTCTGGTAGAGACTTAACAAACTCGGCAATATCCTCATTGCTCATACCATACTGGTAGCAACGTTCATCGAAGATAAACCCACCATTGTACTCGTAAACATCGACAATACCTGTTGGGTCATTTGTATACCCAAAGTCTAGCCCACGTTTAACAAAGCGTGCCTCATGTGGTATTTCATCAATCCACTTCCAACCTGTGTAGATACGTCCTTCAATCTCACCGAGTTGACCTTCACCATAGACCTTCCACCACCCAGCATTGCCTTTGTGGGCTTCGATCTTCATTACGGTCTTCTCATCGAGAGCCTCATTGTCCTTGTATGTGAGAGTGATGAAGTCGAACATTCCTGCATACAATGGGTTCTGCATAATCTCCGTATACGCCCAGTACTCCACGCTTGGATTCCAGTCGACCCACACAGTCTCGCGTGTACGAGTAGCCATGTGGTCGAAGATAGCGTATGGGATGTTGTTCCCCTCATTAACGTAGAGAATGTCACGGCGTGGACCGTGTGCTTTGCTAGGTGCATCAGCTGAGAAGAAGTGCATCTTAGTGCCGGTCTCAAACGTATAGGTTGTGAGTGTCTTATTCCACCGAGCTTCATCCCAATAGTTATGGGCTTTCATGATGTTCTCAAAGTCTAGCATTGCCCCGCCTCGCATATGGGGCATGGTCTCTGATACAACATCAATCAGGATGTTTTTACGTGACTGGGCTGTGTCAATAAGTACTTGTAGAATAGATATAGTCTTGGACGCAGAAGTACCACCAGCCACAAGCCTAAAGTCTTTCTTTAGGGCTAGCACTTTCTTAAGCGATGTAGTTGGTAGATAAGGCACTTATATCATCCTTGATGTTAAATATTGCTATTTTTGGTGGAATGGTTATACTAGGCCGTATATTTTGGCACTTCTATTTGTTCGATATATCATCAGGCGATTTATCAACGCTCATCCCGCCTAGGATTGGTGTAGGTAGGTCTTTGCCATTGGTGGTCATATCAATCTTGTCACCATACTTCTTAGGTTTAAGCTTTGATGCTGCCCACTTACGGGTATCAATAATAAGCCTTGCTCGAGCAACATCTATGCTGCTATCCCTAGCGATGTCCTCCATATCATCAGTGAGAGTATCGGCCTGTTCCTCCTTGGCACGCGCGTATTGTGCCGAAAAGTCTTCCTTCTCCCCAAGCCACTTAATAACAGAGGAAATAGACGGCATATCTTCGTCCTGGCATATAGATCGTAGTGATCGACCAATGACAATCTCTTCACATATCTTGTCCGCAACTTTTTTTGAGTAGACTGTGGGTCGTCCCATTTGGTTAGTCATTAGATATGTTCTCCTAGGTATTTAATAGGGTCGTCAGAGATTACCATTTGTTGAAGCTGATATTCCCACCAATCCAATTTTGCCCACCTGTGATGGCAAATGCAGTCGGCATAGAATGCAGGATTACGTTTAACTCTCTTACGACTTACTGGGCATCTACAGTATTCGACACCGCCCCATAGTGATTTAGCAAAGTCGTGGTTGAAGATAACCGGCATCCATAGCCCAGGTTCTACCTCTATTGCGTTCGTTACCCATCCCTGTAATCTAAATACGTATGGGTTGTCCCACCCACCATCAATAGCCTTCTGTATAGCTTTCTCAAGTATTTCTTTGTTAGTCATTTAGCTTAACCTTCCTCAGGTACCTCTGTTTAGGAGTACGATGGATCTTAGTGCCCTCGTACCATTCATCCCATGTAGTCTCTTGCCTGTAGATTTGATTAGTCCAGGTCATAGATACTAAAGACAATAGAGGAAGTAGCCAGTACCTCCAGAATCCTACTTTGATTCGATCGTTATCCATTACTTTATACCTGAGGCTTTCTTAGCGGCTCTCATCACATTGCCGCTGTCCCAGTTAACAGATAGCAGGCATCGGCATTCATGAAGTTCTGTAATGAACTTTTTATACCATTCCTGTCCGGTCATAAGGTCGTGTACCTCTTTAAATGTATCAACGGTAGCCTCCCGATAGATAATGACAGGCGTTTCCTTTACCCATCCATCGTCTATAAATGCTTGCTTAATGCGTCTTGCAGCCTTATCGACTCGATCACCCATAGGAGTTCCACCAAATGAGTCATCAAAATGCTCTGTTAAGTAGATTAGGAACTGTTCATGGTTTATATATTCGCCACCACTAATAAGTCCTTCGAGGTGTTTCTTGAGTTCTTCCTCTAAACTACTCATCTTCATCCTTCGGCATCTCTACCTCTTTAACTACTTTGGTTTGTAAGATAACTTGTTCGGGGTCTGATAAGGGAATACCTTGACGGAGTTGAGAGGCTTTGATAGCTAGGGTAATACTGTTAGACACTTGTGCCTCCTACGATAATTGGCGGGTTTAGAGCAAGCATCTGGTAATCGAGATAGGCTCTATGTAAAGCGTTAAAATCTTTTGGGGCGTTAGCTTTTGCTATCTCTATATCTAGTCTCTGTACCATCCCAGGATGAATCCGATAAAACTTACCAGTCTTCTTGTCAGGAACGAAATTACCCATCTTTACGCGCTTATCATAATGAAGCTCTATGCCGTATAAATGGGAAGGTTTGAATATTTCTTCTATGTTGCTCATTTCTCACTCTCAATCTCTGTCTTAAGAATGCGTAAAATATCAATAACTGATTCTATCTCTTGTCTGTCGAAATATATGAAGTCGCGTAAATAGCCTGTACCGACTGACAAGGCTACATTGTTGTTCTCTGAGTCGTAAACGGCTTTAAATCGACCTTCCTCTAAAGAAGCCTTGAAATACCTGTCGATCACTTCTCATCCTCCACAATCATCAATCCTTCAGGTTTACCCATAATAATTTCTTTACCTAATACACGATTGTCTTTAGTGATCTTGATTTTCCAGTGATGTTCGCCGTCTTCTTGCTGGAATGTAAGTACTTGACCCTGTTTAAGCTGGCTAATAGCCTCAGGTTTGAAGATGTTTGTCATATCTATGCTTTGTTTGTTAGGCATACACTCTCCGTGTTATGTTTGCTAATCAACTAATCTGCGAGACGCACGTGTTTACTTCCGGCCAGAAGGTTTGAAGAGGAATATAATGAAAAACCAACCCGTGGAGGGTAATATGGATTCCCTTTCTGATTTTTGATCGTGCGCTCGACGCAAGGTGCAGTCGTAGAACATACGACTCGCAGATTAGTAAATTGTTAAAGTAATTCACATCTCGTAACCACGGCCAAGGAGGTTAACTATTTATTCAGTAAGTTTTTAAGGGCTTCGATGAGTCTGCCTACTAGCAAATCATCGTCTTTATCATGCCTACACAAATTCTTTTTATCGCTCTTTGTGATCCTGTGTCTTCCAACATGCCAAAACATGCACTTGGTACACTTGTATACGTCAACTCGTATATTTGTATGCTTCTGGTGTGCATCAGCATGAGCTCGAGCAGACGCCCTTGTTATATGCTTAACTTTTGGTCTTTTCTGGTAGTGACAACTCGCCATTGCTAGAACCTATTGCGCCAGAATAGTTTGCCCCATACGCCAGTTCATCGAACCATCGGTGACGATTCTTGAATAGGGTACGCATTAGGGACTTGTATGCATTACGCTGTTCTATATCCTGGAACGCTGCGTCTACATGTGTTAGTACTTCGCCTTCTATGTAACTAAGCTGTGTGTGGATTGTATCTATTGATAAAACAGATACACCACGGTCTGATGCTTCACTCATCTAATCTTCTCCTAACTTAACTTGGCCGCGAATACGAGATGTGAATTGTAAATAAAAAAGCCCTCAGATAGGCTCACAAAAATACCCAAAGTTTGCCGCTTGGGATAAGATCGTGAGCCCGTTTGAGGGCTTGTTAAAATTGGGTTAGGATTTACTGTTTGTGGTAATAGTTATTTCTAGCATAGCGTACAATGCTAGTGTTTGTCAAGATTATACGCTATATGTAGCGTTAGAAGGGGATTTGAGACAAATCGATAGGCTTATCGTCAATGTCTTCTACTACTACATCGCTTGATTGGGATTCATGCTTACCTAACAGCTGCATAGCCCTACCTATAATCTCCACAGTGTATCGTTTGTTGCCAGACTTATCTTCCCAGCTACGTTGCTGTAGATTACCTGAGACGGCGATTTGCTTACCTTTCTTTACATACTTAGAGGCAATCTCCGCTAGCTTATCGAAGACAATCACATCAAAGAAGTTGGTACGCTCTCCTTGTGCATTGCTCGCTACGCTAATGGTGGCGATGTTCTTCCCGTTTTGAGTAGTGCGTAACTCTACGTCTTTAACAGCTCGTCCGATGATTGATACTTGGTTTAAATCCATCACTCCTCCGTGTCTTCTTTATTTAGCTTTTCAATAAGTTCTCGTTTAGATAGTGTTCCAATATCACCGTATAGATACTCAGCTAAGTCATCACCTGAACCATAGTTCATATCTTTGTGGGGTCCTCTACAAGTACATTCACCAGCTACGCATTTTCCCCATTCAAAAGAGTGTGGAGCGCCACAGCAATTACATCCTTCGTCCGTTACGTTCTCTCCTGTAATAGCCTCGAACTCTTTAAGTGCCGCACTGATGCTAGTACACTCTTTTTTAGCTCCCACGGCTAATGCACCAATCCAACGGTCATTCCCCACAGATTCCCAGTTATCATACTTCTTGTGACCTTTGCATGCATCTTCGGTATCACATACGACTTTTTTGCCATCTGGAATGCTGGAGAATCGCGAATGACAGAAATAGGTATCTCCCCATTTAACATCCCATCCCGCTTTCTCAAGTTTCTTCCAGTCGTCGTCTTTTAGCCACCATTCGCCGCCACTGTTATTAGAACGGTACTCAACAAACACCTTTGACATTACTCCTCCTTATGCTTCTCTCTTATTACGTAGACTAGATAGCCTAGTCCTGCAAGTACTATCGCTACAGTAATTGCTATTGCGTCTAAAACCCATAGGACTGTTGCTAGGCCTATGAGAGTTGTTTGATCCATGTTATTCCTCCCTAATAAAAAACCACTCGTAGGTAGTGGCTGAATGTTCTATTCTACTTTTATATTCGATAAAGGCTTCTTTGGGTCATATGGATCTGAATATACTCTAGCCATGAAAATACTCTTCCGAGCGATTCGCTTGCCGTCAATATCTACGAACCATTCACCGGTATTAGCGTACTGACGAAATCGCAAGTGATCTATTTGACGTGTACTATTCACAATCGTCCTTCCATCCATCTCACAAATAGCGCAACCGTAAACGCTAATAAATATATTGATGCTAATACATTCACAATATCATTGGATTGGGATGTGTATATTGAACATATGATTACCGATACTAGTGCGATGCTGCTGGTTATAACTGGGCGCTTGCTCTTCATAATTACTCCTTATACCCGAACATCTCTATAACTGCATCTGCAAAGCTCTTAGCGATAATAATTATGGGTAGTCCAATCACTCCTGATACAGCGATCAAGAACATAGCCTCTTTTATATCCATTATTGTAGTGAGCCATGCAAATGTGATTATTGATGCTATGAGGTATATAGCCACTAAGAGTTTGTTACTCATCTTCTATACCTGAGACCTCGATAGAGCGATAGCTGTTATTGATATAAAGCCTAATTGAATCGTTCGATTTATTACGGGCTTGGACCATCCTTTGTATACACGTTTTTTTATCTATATAACCCTTGCCGTAGTCATTAAATGGCTTAAAAGACTCATCTTGAAACCTGAACAGCTCTTTTTCAAGGTATTCTTCTAGCTTCTTATCTAAATCTGACATCTTCTATACTCCTATATCGTATTTACGGTTCATACTTACTCTTCTTTCTGCGATTTAAGAGGGTGTTCATTAAAGCACTTCTTGCATATCGCATACGCGCTTTCTGATGGATATTCACCGTCTCCGTCATATGTGTAACCAGCACAGCCCTCGTGGAACATCGCATCACAGTTCTCACACAAGCACTCGTCATTTATTGGCAGGAAGTCGTTACATTCATCGCACCTATTCCAACCTTGCTCATCTAGTATTTCTTCGAGTGGCTTTCGTGCTTCAAAGGCTATGCGTTGGTCACGAGCTTTGATGGCAGATTTAAACTCTACGCGGTATCGGTCAAGAAGCTTATTAGATGCTTCGACTACTTCCTCGCTGCTAAACAGGTCTTCAGAAGATGCAGCTGTGGTCACGGCGATTTGTTTAGCATTGATAGTTTTATTGAATAGAATATCTAGCTCTTCATCCTCCGGAGATTCCCGGAGCATGGATTCATCCACTCCACCAACCACTTTGAGGTCTTCCTTAAGGGGGTTTTCACGAGACTTATAGAAATCTAACATCTTCTCTATTAGCCGCATGAAGTGGCTTGGCTGGCGGCTACTATATACCTTAAGCACTGGGTCAGTCATAACAAACTCGGTCGCTTCTACTAGTAGTGGGTCTAGCCCGTCCTCTTTATTAGGTGTGTCTGCCATTACAAACTCCTCAGATACCTTTCAAATGATTCATTGGCAAGACAAGCGTCACTACGTCGTGACCGCAATAGACTAATTGCTTCGTCTGCCGTTTTGCCGAGCTTCATCATCGCTCTAGCAGCTATCAGACTACTTCTATTGAGTCCTGCTTGACAGTGAACAAGTGTTGGGCCGTCTTTCATACAAAGTGCTACCCAATCTGCAATTGCCTCTACCTGCTCGAATCCCTGGTCTTGACTATCAAACATCTCAACAACCATGTAGCTCTTAAGATCGCTTTTGATGGTGTATTGCTCCCATTTATACAAGCTAATGACATGCTTAACATATAGCGGAAGTATTAAACCGTTTTGACAGCCGCCTTGGTAGAGATTTCCTTCGATGTGACTCATAAATGGCACATCAAAAGACTTGTTGCCTTCTCTTGTTACGCCTGACATCCGCTGAATAGTTGGATCGCGATCTGCTTTTACATTAGTCTGTAATACTATTTTTGTAGGGTCTTCTTTACTCACGTCATTAACTCCCATAAGATTTGATTAGGCAACCTTCACCCATCCTAAGATTGCACCAAGGAAGATGAATAGTAAGAAGAACGCAGCTGGTATGATTACGAATACCCATGCCATAAAGCAATAGCCGTCCCACATACTATTTCCGGTCCAGTTGTACCATTTAGGTTTACTCATCGCTTATCTTCTCCCTGATTACTAATTTCTACTATTCTCCAGGATGGATACCACCTAATTTCAGTAGTTATGTATTCATATTTTCCTATGTGCTTGATCCGGTAGGCTGTAAGTCTTAAAAACCACTTTTCGCGTAATACGGTACATTCTACAAGCTGTTTATCCCATAATCTTACATGCGTGATCATTCATTCTTCTCCTGTGTGAGGGTAGACCTTTCGGCTTCGTCTAGCTCTGTGTAAATAAGCTGCTTCACATTCCCGAATGTTCTGTCTGCCTCATATTTTAACCTTTCGAGGAGCGATGTTTTCTCAGATGCTATGAGAGCCTCTAGCTGCTTACCGCGTGGGCAATCACAGTATTTTGTTTTCTCGTCATTCCCTTGAGTTCCTTTACCATAACAGTTGCGACAAATACCGTAAGCTTGCTCGATCTTGAATGTTTCAGATACTATGCAAGCCTCCACCCAATCGTATCTTTTTAGAAGACTGGCCACACTTGAGGCACTATTCATACCAAGCTTTTTCGCTATGTAGGGCATCGATCTATCATTATCTCGCATAGACCTTGCTTGCAGATAGAGGCTATAACGTTTAGGCGGATTCGTGGTTTTCTCTACATTAGATTCTTTACTCATAGTCTTTTCTCACTTCCTCGATGGTCCTACTTACCTTGTCACGCTGTAAACTAGCGCGATTAAACTGGGTTACTTGATAGTAGGTGCGGTTTTCTTCGTCTATCTTATCTAACACCGCTTGTACCTCAGAGTCGATGATTTTCTCAATAGCATCTACACGCCTTGGCATGTCGTCGTAGTCCCCTAAAACCGAGTAGCTGAATCTATTGAATTCGTCACATATCCTCTCTCGTAATTCATCTTGCTGCTTACTCATAATGACTCCTTAGCCATTCCGATCAGTTCAAAATTGTTATTATCGTTCCAAAATGGGTTATTCTTACATCTTTGATGGAGTTGCTCATATCCACAACTACAATAATCGCTAAAACAATGGCTATAGCCGCTATCTCGACTGGTCATATCGTATAGTTCACCAACCGTGTGTTGCTTCAAAAAGTTTATTAGATTTTTGCCTCGGCCATAAAACCATCCGTAGCGTGGACTACTGCCGTACTCAATATCACCATTACCGCAGAGTATATTGATAAGTAGCCACGTTTGTTGTTCGCCTAGCATCTTTTCAATCTTCTGATAGTCATAGGTGTAGTTATCGCCACTCTCGTTCCATTCAACAGCATCTGATAGATTCTTAAGAACTTTGAGGGTATGTTCTTCACCCGTACCGTATCCATAGCCGAAGGCTTGACTCTCCCAGTCGCAAAAGAAGTCTTCAATTGTCTTACTAGATATAGAGGTAGCATCGCTCATTTCAATGCCTCTAGTTCTTTCTTTAGGTAGACGACCCGGTCGTAGAGATCTTCCATCCTCTTTTTATTCAAGCCACCCTTAATGAGTTCATCAGCCCTATCTACCTGCTCTTTTGTGCCTTCGTCAGTGAGCACTGCTAGGAATAGATCGACAAACTCTGGGTAGGGCCACAGCCCGCTCTGGTGCAGCCCATATGCTACGATATTCCGCAGCTCTTCATCGTCTTGTTTAGGTTTGTTGTTAGGCATCCTGGTCCTTCCTATATTGCTCATCCAACACCTGACGAGCCCGTTTGGCTGCTTTACGAATGCTTGTGAACTCCTCATACTCAATTGACCATTTACGAGGTGCACGTTCTTTACCATCAATCTCGCGTCCGTCAGGTTCGTTGAGTATTACTATCTCGCCCAAGGTAAATACCGGTACTCTAAAGTCGAGCTCTCTAAAGTTTTTCTTGCCCTTTAGTATCTTATTCATGTCATCGTAAGTGAGGGGATATGGGGTGCGGTCTGCTTTAACCTCTTTGCCGTTGCGAAACTGATAGGTATCGTTTACTAGGTATAGGTCACTGTCTGGATACCCATCCATCGCGAAAGTAGCAGTGCATAGGTTACCATTCTCTTTAGCGTTGTCAGGGACACTAGTTATCACACAGTAAGTATAAAAGCCCATTGAGTTTAGCGCTGCTCGCTTCCAATAGTAGAAATCTTTGCGCTTTTTATAATATAGCCTTACCAACTTAGTGCTCATATCCCTTACTCCTTCTCTAGTTTTAAATTGTATTTGGAGGCACGGAGACGCTGTTGCATCTGTAAGGATGTCTTTATATACGCTTCTCTATATGTGTCATGCTCGCTCGTCCAAGTATTATCAACCCTACCTGTTAGACCGATCTTTATCCCTGGGGACATCACCAAAGATAGTTCATCCTGGCCAATAATATCCCTAACCATCGCTTCAATGGAGGCTTTAGCTTCAGTAACATAATCCCTTATTTCGTCATGGTCATAGTAATTAACGCTAGCTAAACCGGCAGCCTCATCAGCGATATTCATTAGTATCTTTTCAATGCTTTGTGGTTCGTTCATAGATTTTCCTTTTGAGATTGCAACTGCTCCTGGCGCTTATACAAAGGGATTTGATAGCCTTCGTCTGGTTCATACCAAGCCCCAAGTTCATCGCCTATCTCGCATACTGTGATGTGATTATGCTCGTCTATACGTCCTTCTAGCTCACGACGATCGCCGTAGGATTCTACAGTAGTCAGGACTTCTCGTTTTGCTTTACGAAAGTCTATGTTAGTGAGTTCTTCATCGTCATGGCCCAGCATCCAGTCGATAAGGTTATCAAGTGCTTTATCTATGTCTTCTGGTACTGATGTAGTAGGTGAGTTACTCATTATCTTTCTTATCCTTTACTGGAATTATTGCCAATTTGAACTAAATACACTTAAGTCTGTGTAACGTATAGGTTTACGGGTAGGGTTGATAGGAAAGAACTCTACACTCTTCTGGCCAAACTTACTGTTCAGATAGCCCCAATAGCTTTTGCCTTGCTTATAACCGTTACTACCGTCTTTGCCGAGGAACTTGTATTTACGCATACTATTCATCTCCTAAGATTCTAGTAGGGTCTGGTTTAGTCCAGCCTGCTTTAAGGGCTTGTTGTTCCCATTGCTCTTCAGTCATCATCTTTGAATCTTTATTCGACTTAATCTGTTGAGCGACGACCTGCGATATTTGTCGAGCGGATAACTCTGCTGTTGCAATTGATTTAAGCCAGCTATTACCATTGCTATATATGAAGTTCAATTCATAAGGTGTAAGTTTGCTTGTGTCCATTCTATTCTCCTATATAATCTTTACTTCGTTTCTTCTCATTACACTCAGAGCATACAGGTGCTAAGTTATTAGGGTCTGTACGACTCTCTGGATGTCTTGCTTTAGATAGTTTGTGTTCAGCTTCTAGGTAGGGAATCCATTTACCACATAAGTAGCAGGTATAATAGCCTTCATGATTTGGTTCCTGAGTCTTCTTCCACTTGGCAACGGCTGAGGCTGTTTTCTTACCTTGCTTACCAATCTTGTTAATTGGTTTAGGTGGCTTGGCTTTACTCCTTTCCTTTTGGCATTTAGCACATCTTGTTTGGGCTGAGTTCCATATGATGATGGAACGGCCACAGGACTTACACATCTTTTGTGTTGGCATGTTCCTCCTTTTGTGAACTTTTATGGTCAGCTAGTAGCGGCCAGCACTGACATATCGTCACTTATCGTAATTACTCTGGTTACTACTAGCTGTATTGAAGTGGCCGTGACCACATATTAGCTTTAAGCCTCTATCCGCAGCTCCTCACGGAGACCGCTGCCCTTCAATATGGTTGACGAGATAAGATTCCTGCGTTAGTGCACTCAGCAGAGCGTTAGGCTTTCGCCCGCTTATCTCGCCATAAAAATTCACAATGGATTAAAGATAGATGGAGAGGGGCGCTCTGTGCTCAGGTAAGCATGTCATGACAGGAATCCTTGTCACTCCATGGATTTGCCGCCTGAGGCTGGTGTCCAGCCCCCCAGCTATCTTCAAAACTCATAGACTGTAAAGATTTGTCGTGCGTTAAGTTGAGGTAACAATAGCAGTCAGAGGGTATAACGCTACCCCTCGTTGCTTTCATCGGGGCGACCGAACCGCCGTAACTCATTACCTCAACTTAACGCACGAATTATTAATCTATACATTGGCGGCTCTCGCATAGCCGCCAACTGGTTGTTAAATACTCTTTGCACTTTCTACAGACTGCAAAAACAAATCTGTAGCCTTATCTATGTCGTCTAGACAAAGGCAAGCAGGGTAATCCTTCTTACAGCCTTCACACCACACAAACCCGTTATATTTACTCCAATCTAACCAATGTGACCTGGATGATAGGTAACTATCAGGGCACTCGAGCCCAAGTTCCAGAGGGGTCTTTGCCTGTTTATCTTCAGCAAGCCCCATAACTGCTCTTACTTTATTCTTGTTTGCCATTGTTCTTCTTTCGTAATTTCTTGAAAAATGAGAGGACGTCTATATAGTCCTCCGTGTATTCGTAATGGATTTTCAATCTAGATAATTTAGATTCACTATTCGTCATCTAGTAGACTCATAGCTTTCTTATCTGCTGGGTCGACTGTACATAAAGTTCCTACGGTCGTACCCATTCTGCTAATCTTAGTGCCGGTCTTTTCTACGAATCCGAACTTCTTTAGTTCAGATAGCCTGCCAGTGATTGAATTGATCGGCCAACCTAGCGCATCAGCAATATCCTGAGCGCTCGGTCGCATCTGTTCCATAATCTTCAGCTGGTCGTACACAAGCCTCTGCTTTCTCCCCAAGTCTTTCAACTCGTGGTATGATTTCTTGCTTAACTCTGATACCCCCATAACTACCTCCTAGCTATGTTTAACCCTGTCTTGATTCATCAATGTCTCCAGGCTTGGCATTTCAAATACCTTGCCTGTAGCTATTACGAGATGCGCGCATAGTACGTCGATTGCATCACCGATTTCTTTCGTCGTTAGTTCTTTAGTAGAGCTCTTGTTGTACATGGCCATAATGATTGGCCTTAGTAAGTACTCCTTCGCGGCTTCAGGTGTCCACGGTATCTCTGCATTGTGTTTTAGCACTCGCATCATAGATAAACCGCTTTCATTTAAACCATCGGCTATGTGATTCATAAGTAGGTGAAGTGAGCGGTTCTGTCGTAGTGTTCGTTGTTTCACCACCATTTGTGAGCTATCCAGAAGCTCCGCGCGTTCTCCCATGTCCCGTACCGTCCTTTCATATATTCAGTAAAGTA
>Ga0157371_10002721_pt1 | contig 16651 bp, 16 predicted proteins | sample C45metaG_FD_113462 | JGI IMG/M metagenome (GOLD analysis project Ga0157371, IMG submission 113462) | Corn rhizosphere microbial communities from Kellogg Biological Station, Michigan, USA - C4-5 metaG | ecosystem: Host-associated > Plants > Roots > Rhizosphere > Soil | place: USA: Michigan...
GGACTGGGCAGCTACGTCCATTGGGACCGCCGGCTGGATTCGCGCCTGGCTGCTGCCCTCATGGGCATCCAGGCCATCAAGGGCGTCGAAGTGGGCGACGGCTTCCTCACGACGACCCGCCGCGGTTCCGAGGCCCACGACGAGCTCTTCCCGTCCGGGAACGGCATAACCCGTTCCAGCGACCGCGCGGGCGGCACCGAGGGCGGCATGAGCACCGGCACGCTGCTGCGGGTGCGGGCGGGGATGAAGCCCATCGCCACCGTGCCGCACGCGCTGCGCACCGTCGACATCGCCAGCGGCGAGGCTTCCGAGGCGCACCACCAGCGTTCCGACGTCTGCGCGGTTCCGGCCTCCGGCGTGGTCGCCGAGGCGATGGTCGCCCTCGTGCTGGCCAATTCCGTGCTCGAGAAGTTCGGGGGAGACTCGATCGAGGAGACCAAGCGCAACCTTGCCGGGTACCTCGCGGCCATCCCCGGCAATCTGAAGACGGCATCCGTATCGGACTCGGGCCTGTCCGGGACAGGGCTGCCGGACTAGATGACCACCGCAGGGCCGGTTCGCGCGCGTCTCATCCTGATCGGCGCGCCCGGCGCAGGCAAGACCCGTCTGGGCAAGCGGATCGCGCGGCTCCTGCGGATCGGATTCGTCGACACGGACAAACGCATCGTCGCCGAGCACGGCCCCATCGCGCAGATCTTCGAGGAGCACGGCGAGGCGCATTTCCGCAGGCTGGAACGCGAGGCGGTCGCGGGCGCGCTTCGTGAGGCGGCGGTGGTCTCCCTCGGAGGGGGAGCGGTGCTCGATGCCGACACGCAGGCGGACCTTGCCGGCCAGCACGTCGCTCTTCTCACCGTGAGCGCAGAGGCGGTCGCGGCTCGCATCGGCGGCGGCAAACGGCCGCTGCTGAAGGGCGGGGTCCAGGCGTGGAGCGCCCTGGCCGAAAGCCGCAGAGAACTGTACGAGAGTCTGGCTTCGCGCACCTGGGACACTTCGACGCTTCCCCTCGACGACCTAGCCGACGACATCGCCGACTGGGTGCGGCGGGACGCGACATCGCCGGGCCTCGTCGACGCGGGCGCCGCAGAGGCAGGCGCCGCGAATGAACGCACCGCACGGAGCGAATCCGGGCAGAAGGAGCAACAGCAGTGACAACCACCACCATCACCGTCGGAGGAACCGACCCGTACGACGTGCTGATCGGCCGCAACATCCTCGATCAGATCGCCGGACTGATCGGCCCGGACGCGAAGAAGGTGCTGATCGTCCACCCGCCGACGCTCGGCGCGCGCGCCGTCGCACTGAGGGAGAGCCTGGCCGACGGCTACGAGGTCCTCATGGCGGAGGTTCCGGACGGCGAGGCGGCCAAGCGCATCGAAGTGGCCGCGTTCTGCTGGCAGGTCATGGGGCTCTCCGACTTCACCCGCACGGATGTCGTGCTCGGCTTCGGCGGAGGCGCCGTCACCGACCTGGCGGGCTTCGTCGCCGCGACCTGGTTGCGCGGCGTCCGGGTGCTCCAGGTGCCGACCACGCTCCTGGCGATGGTCGACGCGGCCGTCGGAGGCAAGACCGGGGTCAACACGGCGCAGGGCAAGAACCTGGTCGGCGCGTTCCACGCTCCGGACGTCGTGGTGGCCGACCTGGATGTGTTGGAGGGGCTCAGCCAGATGGAGATCCTCGCCAGCTTCGGCGAGGTCGTCAAGTACGGCTTCATCGAGGACCCCGAGATCCTCGACATCATCGAGCGCGACGTCGACACCGCGACCAACTCCCAGAGCGACGAGTTCCGGCGGCTGGTCGAGCTCTCCGTCGGGATCAAGGCGCGCATCGTCGGCAAGGACTTCAAAGAGGCGGGCCTTCGCGAGGTCCTCAACTACGGCCACACCCTCGGCCACGCGGTCGAGTACGCGGAACGGTACCTGTGGCGGCACGGTGCGGCGGTCGGGATCGGCATGATGTACGCGGCCGAACTGGCCAGGCTCGCCGGGCGCCTGTCCGACACGGTGGTGGACCGGCACCGCAGCATCCTCGAATCGCTCCAGCTTCCGACGACCTATCCGGCCGGCCGCTGGGAGACTCTGCTCGGCGTCATGCAGCGCGACAAGAAGACCAGGGGAGGCATGTTGAGATTCATCGTCCTCGACGATGTGGCCCGCCCCACGGTTCTCGCCGGCCCCGACCAGAGCCTGTTGTTCGCCGCCTACCAGGAGATCGGGGTCTAGCGTGCGGGCGACCGTTATGCTCGTCAGTCATGAGTAGAGTCCTCGTCCTCAACGGGCCCAACCTCGGGCGGCTGGGTTCGCGCGAACCCGAGGTGTACGGCAGCGGAAGCCTCGACGAGCTGCGCGCCCAGCTCGAACGGGATGCCGCGCCGGGCGTCGCGGTCGAGCTGCGACAGACCAACGACGAGGCCGAGCTGATCGGGTGGCTGTACGAGGCGGTCGACACCGCGACCCCGGTCATCCTCAACCCGGCCGCCTTCACGCACTACTCGTACGCGCTGAGGGATGCCGCGGCGCTGGTCACCAAGGCCGGCCTGGTGCTCGTCGAGGTGCACATCTCGAACCCGCACGCGCGGGAGGAGTTCCGCCACAGCAGCGTGATCTCCGGTGTCGCCACCGGGGTGATCGCGGGTTTCGGATTCGACTCCTACAGCCTCGCGCTCGACGCCATTCATCGGAAGCTCGGCTGAACCGGTAAACTTGGGGCTTCTGCGTCGTCCAAACCGATGCGAAGACGCGACAACACCCCCAATCGAACGGATCACTACTCGTATGGCTTCAACCGCTGACATCAGGAACGGCATAGTTCTCGACATGGACGGCGGCCTGTGGACCGTCATCGAGTTCCAGCACGTCAAGCCGGGCAAGGGCGGCGCGTTCGTCCGCACCAAGTTGAAGAACGTCCGCACCGGCAAGACGGTCGACCGCACCTTCAACGCGGGCGCGAAGATCGACATCGAGACGGTCGACCGCAGCGAGTTCCAGTACCTGTACAAGGATGGCGACGGTTTCGTCTTCATGGACGTCTCGGACTACGACCAGATCACGCTGAGCGAGACCCAGGTGGGCGACGCCGCCAACTTCATGCTCGAGAACCAGAACGTGACCATCGCCCTGCACAACGGCGAGGCGCTCTACGTCGAGCTCCCCGCATCCGTCGTGCTGGAGATCACCTACACCGAGCCCGGCCTGCAGGGGGACCGCTCGACCGGAGGCACGAAGCCCGCGACCGTGGAGACCGGCTACCAGATCCAGGTTCCCCTGTTCCTCGAGCAGGGCACCAAGGTCAAGGTCGACACGCGCACGGGGGACTACCTCAGCCGCGTGAACGACTGACCCGGGCCGCGAACACCCACCGGAAAGCGCCATCACATGAGTGCACGGACCAAGGCGCGCAAACGCGCGCTCGACCTGCTGTACGGGGCTGATCTGCGGGAGATCTCGCTCAATGCGGCGATCGCCGTCGAGGCCGCCCGCGACCTCGACGACCCGAAACGATCCTCCTCCTGGCAGTACGCCAGACAGATCGTCGAGGGCATCGCCGAGCACGGGGACGAGATCGACGAACTGATCGAGACCTATGCGCAGGGCTGGACCATCAACCGGATGCCCGTCATCGACCGCGCGATCGTGCGGATCGGCATCTGGGAGATCCTCTTCAACGACGAGGTCCCGGACGGCGTCGCCATCTCGGAGGCCGTCGAGGCCGCGAAGTCCCTCAGCACGGAGGACTCCGCCGGCTTCGTCAACGGACTGCTCGGGCGGATCGCGCAAACACGCGGCTGAGCGGACCCGGCGCCGGACATCCGCTAGGCTCGAACCATTAGGCATCCTTTAATTTCCGTCCAGAGAGACGGGGAAGGAGGTCAGATTGCCCGCACGCATCGTGCTTCAGCAAGCTGATATCACCCGGGCGTTGACTCGGATCTCGCACGAGATCCTGGAGTCCAATCGGGGTCCGGACGGGCTCGTCATCCTGGGCATTCCGACCCGCGGCGTCACGCTCGCCCGTCGGATCGCCGCCCAGCTCGGCTCGATCTCCGGGTCTGCGGTGGGGCTCGGCTCGCTCGACGTCACCCTGTACCGGGACGACCTCGGCCGTCATCCGACCAGGACGCCCGCACCGACCTCCGTTCCGGCGGACGGCATCGACGGCAGCACGGTCGTCCTCGTGGACGACGTGCTGTATTCCGGACGCACCATCCGCGCGGCGCTGGACGCCCTCAGCGACATCGGGCGGCCGCGCATAGTGCGGCTGGCCGTGCTGGTGGACCGCGGTCATCGCGAGCTGCCGATCCGCCCCGACTTCGTGGGGAAGAACCTCCCCTCCGCCCAGCACGAGCGGATCAACGTGCACCTGCAGGAGATCGACGGGGACGAGTTCGTGAGCATCGACGAAGCGCAGGCCGCGAAATGAGGCACCTGCTCAGCACACGCGGACTCAGCCGCGAGGAGGCCGTCGGCATCCTGGACGTCGCCGAGGACATGGCGGATGTCGCCCAGCGCGAGGTGCGCAAACTCCCGACCCTGCGCGGCAAGACGGTGGTCAACCTGTTCTTCGAGGACTCCACCCGCACCCGCATCTCCTTCGAGGCCGCGGCGAAGCGGTTGAGCGCGGATGTCATCAACTTCAGCGCGAAGGGATCGAGCGTCTCCAAGGGCGAGAGCCTCAAGGACACGGCCCAGACCCTCGCGGCGATCGGCGCGGACGCCGTCGTCGTCCGCCACCCCGCATCCGGCGCCCCCGCCGTGCTCGCCCAGAGCGGCTGGATCGACGCCGGAATCGTCAACGCCGGGGACGGCACCCACGAGCATCCGACTCAGGCGCTCCTCGACGCGTTCACCATCCGGCGCCGCCTGCACGGTGCCGCGGCCAGAGGGAGGGCGCTCGACGGGGTGGCGGTGACGATCGTCGGCGACATCCTGCACTCGCGGGTCGCCCGATCGAACGTCTGGCTGCTGACGACCCTGGGCGCATCCGTGTCCCTGGTCGCGCCGGCGACGCTGCTGCCGTTCGGATCGGAGGACTGGCCGGTGAGCGTCGGCTACGACCTCGACGACGCGATCGCGGCGGGCCCCGACGTCGTGATGATGCTCAGGATCCAGGCGGAGAGGATGCACGCGGCATTCTTCCCCAACGCGCGAGAGTACTCCAGGCAGTGGGGTTTGAACGACGAACGGGCGGCCCTGCTGCGCGAGGCTAGCATTGTGATGCACCCCGGACCGATGAATCGCGGGCTGGAGATCTCCTCCGGAACGGCCGACTCGCATCGTTCCACGGTGCTCGAGCAGGTGACCAACGGCGTTTCGGTGCGGATGGCGGTGCTCTACCTGCTGCTCTCCGGCGCGACGGGGTCGAGGGGATCGCAGAGCGATTCCGCAGCGACACCGTCGCCGAGCGGTATGAACCAGAGCGGTCCAGAGCAGAGCGGTCGTGAGAAGTGAGGAATGGCGTGGACAGCAGTCTCCTCGTTCGCGGAGCCGCTCTCGCGGACGGCAGCGGCACCGACATCCTGGTGCGGGACGGCCTGGTGGCCGAGCTGGGCAGCGCGCTCTCCTCGGCGGGCGCCACCGTCATCGACGCGGCGGGGCTGTTAGCCCTTCCCGGCCTGGTCGACCTGCACACCCACCTGCGCGAACCCGGGTTCGAACAGAGCGAGACGGTCCTGAGCGGCTCGCGTGCGGCGGCCATCGGCGGATTCACCGCGGTGCACGCAATGGCCAACACCTCGCCCGTCGCAGACACCGCCGGCGTGGTCGAGCAGGTGCAGTCGCTCGGCGATGCCGCCGGGTACGTGACGGTTCGACCGGTCGGCGCGGTCACGGCCGGACTGGAGGGCGTCCGGCTCGCGGAGATCGGGGCGATGGCGCGCAGCCGTGCCGCCGTGCGGGTGTTCTCCGACGACGGCAAGTGCGTTTCGGATGCGCTGCTCATGCGGCACGCGCTCGAATACGTGAAGACGTTCGGGGGAGTGGTCGCGCAGCACGCCCAGGAGCCGCGGCTCACCGAGGGCGCGCAGATGAATGAGGGACTGCTCTCCGGGCAGCTGGGTCTCGCGGGCTGGCCCGCGGTCGCGGAGGAGGCGATCATCGCCCGCGACGTGCTCCTGGCGGAACACGTCGGTGCACGGCTCCATATCTGCCACCTGTCCACGGCGGGATCCGTCGATGTGGTCCGCTGGGCCAAGGCCAGAGGGATTTCGGTGACGGCGGAGGTCACTCCGCACCACCTGTTCCTCACCGAGCAGAGCGCCGCGGGCTACGACTCGCGCTTCAAGGTGAACCCTCCCCTCCGGCGTGCCGAGGACGTGCAGGCCCTGCGCGACGGCGTCGCGGACGGCACCATCGACATCGTCGCCACCGACCATGCTCCGCATCCGGTCGAGGCGAAGGACTGCGAGTGGGACGCGGCCGCGTTCGGCATGGTCGGCCTCGAATCCGCGCTCTCGGTGGTGCAGGCGTCCCTCGTCGACAGTGCTGTCGCGGGGTGGACGGATGTCGTCAGGCTGCTCTCCTCGACCCCCGCGCGCATCGGCCGGCTCGAGGGCTATGCCGAGTGCATCGCGGTCGGATCGCCGGCGAACTTCACCCTCTACGACCCGGCCGTCAGCCGCACCTTCGGCACGGACGCGTTGCGGGGCAAGGGCGTCAACTCGCCCTACCTCGCGACGGTCCTGCCCGGACGGGTGATGGCGACGGTGCATGACGGGTACGCCACCGTCCTCGATGGCGAACTGGTCGACGCGGACGTCGTCGCGGAACGGGCAATGGCACGGCGTACGGGTTCACCCGGAACGCAGTCACACACAGCAGGAGCGCAGCATGGATAAGGTCTTCCCCACCGTCGTCGTCGGTATTCTGATCGTGCTGGTGCTCGTCGGCATGTACTTCGGCTGGCGGGCGAGGCAGAAGCGGCAGGCATACCTGGTCGGGACGTTGCCCGTGCCCGGCGATATCGGCACGGAACTGTTCGCCAGCGAGCTGCTCTACGTCGCGACCACGATCGCGAATGAACCGCTCAACCGGGTTGCGGTGTCCGGCCTCGGATACCGGGCGCGGGCATCCGTCGTCGTCGCAACGGGCGGCATCGTCCTCGACCTCGCGGGCGAACCGGAGGCGTTCATCCCCGCGGAGAAGGTCATCGGGGTCGGTCGCGCGAACTGGACCATCGACCGGGTCGTCGAGAACGGCGGACTGGTCGTCGTGAACTGGATGCTCGGCGAAACCTCGGTCGACAGCTACCTGCGCCTCGTCGAGCCGCCCGATCCCTCGGAACTGATCGCGGCCATCCAGCAGATCGTCGTCGGCGCTGCCGACCAGGAAGGGGCCCTCTAGTGGCAAGCAGTGAACCGGCCGTACTCGTGCTCGAGGACGGGAGCCGTTACCGCGGTCAGGCGTACGGAGCCCGCGGGCGCACCCTCGGCGAGGCCGTGTTCGCCACCGGGATGACGGGGTACCAGGAGACCATCACCGACCCGTCCTATGCGGGGCAGATCGTGCTCATGACGGCACCGCACATCGGCAACACCGGTGTGAACGAGGTGGACAGGGAGTCCACGAGGATCTGGGTCGCCGGCTTCGCCGTGCGCGATCCCTCCAGGATCGTCTCGAACTTCCGGGCCACGGGCCGACTCGACGACCAGCTCGTCGAGCAGGGGGTCGTTGGGATCAGCGGCATAGACACGAGGGCGGTGACCCGGCGGCTTCGGGACTCCGGGGCGATGCGTGCCGGCATCTTCTCCGGCGCGGACGCCGCACTGCCCGACGAGGAGCAGCTCGCCCTGGTGCTCGGCTCGGCCGAGATGACCGGCCTCAACCTCTCGGCGGTGGTCTCCACCCCGACGCTGTTCAGCATCCCGGCGGAGGGGGAGCGGATCGGTTCCGTCGCCGTCCTCGACCTCGGAGTGAAGGCGTCCACCCTCAACTACCTCTCCGCCCGCGGTTTCGAGGTGCATGTCGTTCCCCAGCAGGTCACGATCGCCGAACTGCTCGCCCTGCAGCCCAGCGCGGTCTTCTTCTCCAACGGCCCGGGCGATCCGGAAGCCTCGGACCGCCATGTCGAACTGCTGACGGCCGTGCTGCGCGAAGGGCTGCCGTTCTTCGGCATCTGCTTCGGCAACCAGCTGCTCGGCCGCGCGCTCGGCTTCGGCACGTACAAACTGCCGTTCGGCCACCGCGGCATCAACCAGCCCGTGGTCGACAAGGCCACCGGACGAGTCGAGATCACCTCGCACAACCACGGTTTCGCGGTCGACGCCCCGACCGAGGGCATCGTGCAGTCGCCTGCGGGCTTCGGCCGGGTCGAGGTGAGCCACGTCAACCTGAACGACAACGTGGTCGAGGGCCTGAACGCCCTCGACATCCCCGCCTTCTCCGTGCAGTATCACCCGGAAGCCGCGGCGGGTCGCACGACGCGAACTACCTCTTCGACCGTTTCCGCGACATGGTGGTTTCCCACCGGAAAGGCACCAAGTAATGCCGAAACGCGACGACATCACGTCGGTCCTGGTCATCGGCTCCGGCCCGATCGTCATCGGGCAGGCCTGCGAATTCGACTACTCGGGCACCCAGGCCTGCCGGGTCCTCCGCGAGGAGGGGGTGCGGGTCATCCTGATCAACTCGAACCCCGCGACGATCATGACCGATCCCGGCTTCGCCGACGCCACCTATGTCGAGCCGATCACCTGGCAGGTCATCGAGTCCATCATCGCCAAGGAGAAGCCGGATGCCATCCTGCCGACCCTGGGCGGCCAGACCGCGCTCAACGCGGCGATGGAGTTGCACGAGCACGGCATCCTCGAGAAGTACGGCGTCGAGCTGATCGGAGCCAAGTTCGAGGCCATCCAGAAGGGCGAGGACAGGCAGATCTTCAAGGAGCTCGTGATCGAGTGCGGGGCGGATGTGGCACGATCGCACATCGCGCACACCGTCGAGGAGGCGCTCGGCTTCGCGGAGGATCTCGGCTATCCGCTCGTGATCCGGCCATCCTTCACCATGGGCGGCCTGGGCTCCGGTTTCGCGTACACCCCCGAGGATCTCGTGCGCATGGTGGGCGACGGGCTGCACCAGAGTCCCACCACCGAGGTCCTGCTCGAGGAGTCCATCCTGGGCTGGAAGGAATACGAACTCGAGCTCATGCGGGACGCCGCCGACAACACCGTCGTGGTGTGCTCCATCGAGAACGTCGACCCGGTCGGCGTGCACACCGGCGACTCGATCACCGTCGCACCCGCGCTCACCTTGACCGACCGCGAGTACCAGAACCTGCGCGACATCGGCATCGACATCATCCGCGCCGTGGGCGTCGACACCGGCGGCTGCAACATCCAGTTCGCCATCGACCCGGCGAACGGCCGCGTCATCGTCATCGAGATGAACCCGCGGGTGTCGCGCTCCAGCGCCCTCGCGTCGAAGGCCACGGGCTTCCCGATCGCCAAGATCGCGGCGAAGCTCGCGATCGGCTACCGCCTCGACGAGATCCCGAACGACATCACCAAGGTCACGCCCGCGAGTTTCGAGCCCACGCTCGACTACGTGGTCGTGAAGGTGCCCCGCTTCGCCTTCGAGAAGTTCCCCGCCGCAGACCCGACGCTCACCACGACCATGAAGTCGGTGGGGGAGGCGATGGCGATCGGCCGCAACTACGCGACGGCGCTGCAGAAGGCGCTGCGTTCGCTGGAGAAGCGCTGGTCGAGCTTCCACTGGCACGGGGTCCCCGGAGACAAGGCCGAACTGCTCGAGCTCTCGAAGGTCCCGACGGATGGCCGCATCGTGACGGTCCAGCAGGCGCTGCGGGCCGGCGCGACGATCGCGGAAGTCTTCGACGCCACCGGCATCGACCCCTGGTTCATCGACCAGATCGTGCTGATCAACGAGGTCGCCGATCGCATCGCCTCCTTCAGCCCGCTCGATGCCGAGCTCATCCGCGACGCCAAGAACCACGGCTTCAGCGATCTTCAGATCGCCGAGCTGCGCGGGATGGACGAGCTCGACGTCCGCTCGATCCGGCACGCCTTCGGGGTGCGCCCGGTGTTCAAGACGGTCGACACCTGCGCCGGGGAGTTCCCCGCACTCACCCCGTACCACTACTCGAGCTACGACCAGGAGACCGAGGTCGTGCCGAGCGATCGGCGCAAGATCGTCATTCTCGGCGCCGGGCCCAACCGCATCGGCCAGGGGATCGAGTTCGACTACTCCTGCGTACACGCCTCGTTCGCCCTCGCGGATGCCGGTTACGAGACCATCATGGTCAACTGCAACCCCGAGACGGTCTCGACCGATTACGACACTTCGGACCGGCTGTATTTCGAGCCGCTCACCCTCGAGGACGTGCTCGAGATCATCCACGCCGAGAGCGCGAGCGGCGAGCTCGTCGGAGTGATCGTGCAACTCGGCGGCCAGACGGCGCTCGGGCTCGCGAAGGGGCTCAAGGCAGCAGGCGTCCCGATCCTCGGCACCTCGCCCGAGGCGATCGACCTGGCCGAGGAGCGCGGGCTGTTCCAGGGCATCCTGGATGTCGCCGGCCTGGTCTCCCCCCGCAACGGCACCGCGATCGACTATGCGGGGGCCGTCGCCGTCGCGGAGGAGATCGGCTATCCCATCCTGGTGCGCCCGTCCTACGTGCTCGGCGGCCGCGGCATGGAGATCGTCTACGACAGCCCGTCGCTCGAGGACTACTTCTCGCGGATGGACGGGCAGGGGATCATCGGCCCGTCGCATCCGCTGCTCGTCGACCGCTTCCTGGACGACGCGATCGAGATCGATGTCGACGCCCTGTACGACGGCGAACAGCTGTACGTCGGCGGGATCATGGAGCACATCGAGGAGGCCGGCATCCACTCCGGCGACTCGAGCTGCACCCTGCCGCCGGTCACCCTCGGGCGCGATCAGCTCCAGCGGGTGCGCGAGGCGACCCTGGCGATCGCCCACGGTGTGGGGGTCCGCGGACTGCTCAACGTGCAGTTCGCCATCGGCGCCGCGGTCCTCTACGTGCTCGAGGCCAACCCGCGGGCGTCCAGGACCGTCCCGTTCGTCGCGAAGGCCACCGGCACCCCGCTCGCGAAGGCCGCGGCGCTGGTCATGGCCGGGACGAGCATCCAGGAGCTGATCGACCGCGGAATGCTCCCGAAGCACGATGGAGCGCTCATGCCGATGGACACCCCGGTCGCCGTGAAGGAGGCCGTGCTGCCGTTCAAGCGGTTCCGCACCCGCGAGGGGAAGATCGTCGACTCGATCCTCGGGCCGGAGATGCGCTCCACGGGCGAGGTGATGGGCATCGACTCGAACTTCCCCCGGGCGTTCGCGAAGAGCCAGCAGGCCGCCTCGGTCCGGCTGCCGTCGAGCGGCAGCGTGTTCGTGTCGGTCGCCGACCGGGACAAGCGCGCGATCGTGCTGCCCGTCCTCCGGCTCCAGCAGCTGGGGTTCACCATCCTGGCGACGCTGGGCACCGCGGAGGTGCTCAGCCGCAACGGCATCGCCGCCCAGGTCGTGCGCAAGTACGACCAGGGCGAGGCCGCCGGGGACGGCGAGCCCTCGATCGTCGACCTGATCAACTCCTCGAAGGTCGACATGGTGATCAACACGCCGAGCGGGCGCAGCGCCCGGGCGGACGGCTACGAGATCCGCGCCGCCGCGGTCGCAGCCGACCTCCCGCTGTACACGACCATCGCGCAGGTCGGCGCCGCGGTCGCCTCGATCGAATCGATGCGGGAGGGTTTCACCGTCAAGTCGCTCCAGGACTACGGGATCGAGCGCGCGGCGCGGCTGGAGCTGCAGGCGTGACCGTGGGCTTCGGCGACCGGCTCGCCGCCGCCTTCGACGCCCACGGGCAGCTGTGCGTCGGCATCGACCCGCACGGCTTCCTGCTGGAGCAGTGGGGGCTCGCAGACACGGCATCCGGCCTTCGCGAGTTCGGTCTGCGGGCGGTGGATGCCGCCGCGGGCGCGGTGGGGGTGGTCAAACCGCAGGTGGCCTTCTTCGAACGCCATGGTGCGGCCGGCTACGCGGTACTGGAAGAGGTCATCGCCGCCGCGCGTGCGGCAGGACTGCTCGTCATCGCCGACGCGAAACGCGGAGATGTGGGGAGTTCCGTCGAGGCGTACGCGCAGGCCTGGCTCACGCCGGGGGCTCCGCTCGAAGCCGACGCGATGACGATCTGCGCCTATCAGGGCGTCGGCTCTCTCGCGGCGCCGATCGCCCTCGCCCACGACACCGGCAAGGGTCTGTTCGTCCTGGCCGCGACCTCCAACCCGGAGTCGTTCGCACTGCAACGGGCGGTGCTCGGCGATGGCCCGGGAGCGGGCAGGACGGTGGCGGCGAGTATCGTCGAGGATGTGGCCGCCGTGAACCGCGAACGACAGGACGCCGACTCCCGTCGGGAAGAGTCGAGCATGGGCTCGATCGGAATCGTGCTCGGCGCCACGGCAAAACTTGGAGAGTACGGGATCGGGCTGCAACAGCTCTCCGCCCGCCCTGCCGCACCCGTCCTCGCTCCCGGATTCGGGCACCAGGGCGCACGGTACGAGCAGTTGCCCGAACTGTACGGCCCCGCAGCACCATACGTCCTCGTGAGCGCCTCGCGCAGCATCCTCGCGGCGGGGCCGTCCGGCATCGCCGACGCGATCCGGGTGCAGGCCGCCGAGGTGGCCCGATGGCGCGGCTAGCCCCTCCCGAAGTGGATCGCGTCGCGGCCTCGCGCGCCGCGGTCGCGGCCCGGCGTGCGCGGGCTGCGGTGAAGGCCGCCATCCACAGCAGGGAACGGAGCGCCCTCGACGTGGCCGAGGCGGGCTGGGCCGGCGATGTCTCCGCTCCGGAGGCGAGCCTCAGGGTGCGCGAGCTGCTGACCAGCGTGCCGAGCATCGGTCCCACCCGAGCCGCGAAGGTCATGGCCGAGCTGGGGATCGCCGAGTCCAAGCGCGTCGGGGGCCTGGGCATCCGGCAGCAGGCCCGGCTGCGCGGCTGGTTGGTCGAGAGGGAGCACCGGCCGCAGGAGGCAGCGCCGTCGAGGCTCGTCGTCCTCGCCGGGCCGACCGCGGTGGGCAAGGGCACGGTGTCCAGCTACATTCGCGAGAACTACCCGCAGATCCATCTTTCCGTCTCGGCGACGACCAGGGCGCCGCGACCCGGCGAGGTCGACGGCGTGAACTATTACTTCGTCGACGATGCGGAGTTCGACCGGCTCATCGAAACAGGGCAGATGCTCGAGACCGCGACGGTGCACAACGCCTATCGCTACGGCACGCCGCGCGCCCCCATCGACGCGGCCCTGGCCGAGGGCAAGAGCGTGCTCCTGGAGATCGACCTGCAGGGCGCGCGCTCCGTTCGCGCGATCATGCCGGAGGCCGTGCTGATCTTCCTCCTGCCGCCGAGTTGGGAAGAACTGGTGCGCAGGTTGATCGGCAGGGGCACCGAAGAGTCTGCGGAACAACAGCGCCGGCTGGAGACCGCCAAGGTAGAATTGGCGGCCCAGGACGAGTTCGACCACAAGGTCGTCAACCGCGAGGTCAGCCAGGCGGCGCAGGAAGTCGTAGACTTGATGGCAATCCCACAAAATACTTGAAGTATGCGCGCGCCGGAGAACAGGCGCGGGCCACCGGCAACACGAGCTGTCGACGCGAACAGCTGTCGACACGAACACCGAGGAGCACACCGCCATGGTTGAACGAGCAAAAGGCATCATCGACCCGCCGATCGACGAACTCCTGTCGAGGGTGGATTCCAAGTACGCCCTGGTGATCTTCGCCTCCAAGCGGGCCCGCCAGATCAACGACTACTATGCCGACCTCCACGAGGGAAGCCTGTTCGACAACGTCGGTCCGCTCGTGGACTCGACCATCGATGACAAGCCGCTCTCCGTCGCCATGCGCGAGATCAACGAAGACAAGCTTGTCGTGAAGCCTCTCGCCGAGGCAGCGGTTTAGCATTTCCGCTTCGCAGCTCGCCGCTCCTGTGGGCGACCGCGGTTTCTAGGGAGTCCTGAGTGAGTCGTCGCCTGAACGTCGTCGTCGGCATCACCGGCGGAATCGCGGCATACAAGGCGGTCGGCGTGGTCCGGCTTCTGGTCTTGGCCGGTCATGACGTCCATGTGGTGGCGACGGACGCCGCGCTGCGCTTCGTCGGCAGGCCCACCCTCGAAGCGATCAGCCGCAACCCCGTGCACTCCGAACTCTATGAGGGTGTGGCCCAGGTGCGCCACGTGTCCATCGGGCAGGCGGCGGATCTGATCGTCGTCGCCCCGGCCACGGCGAACACCATCGCGAAAATCGCCGCGGGGCTCGCGGACGACCTTCTGGGCAACACGATTCTCGCCAGTACCGCTCCCGTGGTGCTCGCGCCGGCCATGCACACCGAGATGTGGCAAAACCCGGCCACGGCGGCCAATGTCGCGCTGCTGCGTTCGCGCGGCGTCACGATCGTGGGTCCGGCATCCGGCCAGCTGACGGGGACGGATTCGGGGCCCGGACGCATGGTCGAGCCGGAGGACATCGTCGCGGCGGCGGTCTCCGCCGTCGGGCCGCGCGACCTTGCCGGCAAGCGGATCGTCGTCTCCGCCGGGGGCACTCGCGAACCGCTCGACCCCGTGCGGTTCATCGGCAACAGGTCCAGCGGCAGGCAGGGCCTCGCGCTCGCCCTGGCGGCATCGGCACGGGGCGCCGAGGTGACCCTCGTCGCGGCGCATCTCGAGGTTCCCATCCCGTCATCCCTCTCGGTCCTCACCGTCAGCTCCGCGCAGGAACTTGCGGATGCGATGGCGGAACAGTCGAAGACGGCTGACGTCGTCATCATGGCGGCCGCGGTCGCGGACTACCGCCCGGCGGCCGTCGCGGAGTCGAAGATCAGGAAGGAGCTCCAGGGGGACGCGTTGGAGCTGCGGCTCGTCAAGAACCCGGACATTCTGCAGGGCCTCGCCGCCGCGCGGCGGCCGGGGCAGATTATCGTGGGCTTCGCCGCGGAGACCGAGTCGGACCGCGAGGCGCTGATCGAGCTGGGGCGTGCGAAAGCACTGCGGAAGGGCACGGATCTTCTCGTCCTCAACACCGTCGGGTGGACGGAGGGTTTTGCCACCGAGAGCAACACGATCATCGTGCTCGACAGGGCCGGAGATATAGTGGGCGAAGCCACCGGAAGCAAGTCCGTGGTGGCCGATCGTATTCTCGATCTCCTGCTCTAAGCTGTCCACACCCACGTTCGCGAGGCCTCAATTCCATGACCGATTCCCTCCGTCTATTCACCTCTGAGAGTGTGACCGAAGGTCATCCAGACAAGATCTGCGACCAGGTCTCCGACAGCATTCTGGACGCGCTGCTCGAGCAGGATCCGCATGCCAGGGTCGCCGTCGAGACGCTGGTGACGACGGGGCTCGTGCATGTCGCCGGCGAGGTCACGACGACCGGGTACGTCGACATCCCCGCCATCGTGCGGGAGCGCATCTCAAGCATCGGCTACACCTCGTCGGACGTGTGGTTCGATGGTCGATCCTGCGGGGTATCTGTCTCGATCGGCGGGCAGTCGCCGGACATCGCGCAGGGCGTCGACAACGCGATCGAGAATCGCGAGGGTTCGAGCACGGATGCCGGGGACATCCAAGGTGCGGGCGACCAGGGCATCATGTTCGGTTACGCGACGACCGAGACGCCGCAACTCATGCCGCTGCCGATCTGGCTGGCACACCGGCTGTCCGAGCGGCTCGCCGCGGTCCGCCACGATGAGGTGGTCGACTTCCTGCGTCCGGACGGCAAGACCCAGGTCACCATCGGGTACGACGGTGCGGTGCCCCGCACCGTGGAAACGGTCGTCGTCTCGGCCCAGCACTCGCCGTCGATCAGCACGACGGATCTCCGCGCGGCCATCGAGGAACTCGTCATCCGTCCGGTCCTCGAGACTGCGGGACTCGACTCCGCGGACGCGCGCATCCTGATCAACCCCACCGGCGTCTTCCACATCGGCGGCCCCCAGGGGGATGCGGGGCTGACCGGCCGCAAGATCATCGTCGACACCTACGGGGGTGCGGCCAGGCACGGCGGCGGCGCTTTCAGCGGCAAAGATCCGTCGAAGGTCGACCGCTCGGCGGCCTACGCCATGCGCTGGGTCGCGAAGAACGCGGTGGCCGCGGGACTCGCCGACCGGCTCGAGGTGCAGGTGGCCTACGCCATCGGCAAGGCAGCACCGGTCGGCCTCTACGTGGAGACGTTCGGCACCGGGCACGCCGACGACGACACGATCATCACCGCGATCCGGGACGTGTTCGACCTGCGCCCCGGTGCCATCATCCGCGATCTCGACCTGCTGCGGCCCATCTACGCGCAGACGGCAACCTACGGTCACTTCGGGCGCGAGCTGCCGGACTTCACCTGGGAGAAGCTCGACCGCGTCGACGCCCTGCGCAGCGCCGCGAAGGTGTAACGATGGCGGCGGCATCCATCGCCCGGGTGCTCATCGACTCCTCGCTGCCCCAGCTGGACCGGCTGTTCGACTACCGGATTCCGCCCGAGCTGGCCGGCGAGGCCGTTCCCGGGGTGCGGGTGCGGGTGCCGCTGCGCTCCGCGGGCCGCGTGGCCGACGGACTCATCGTCGAAGTCGCGACCTCCGTCGACTACCCGGGACCGCTCAGCGAACTGGACTCCGTGGTCTCCCCGGTGCGGATCCTGACCCCC
>Ga0157371_10002722_pt1 | contig 16650 bp, 12 predicted proteins | sample C45metaG_FD_113462 | JGI IMG/M metagenome (GOLD analysis project Ga0157371, IMG submission 113462) | Corn rhizosphere microbial communities from Kellogg Biological Station, Michigan, USA - C4-5 metaG | ecosystem: Host-associated > Plants > Roots > Rhizosphere > Soil | place: USA: Michigan...
GAATACATTTATAACAATTCCTGGCTTAAGAGGGATGGCTGCCAAGGAGATCAGCGTGAAAAATCTTGCTGCAATCATCCAGGCACGCATGAGCGAAATAATGGATTTTGTTTCTTATCATTTGAAACAGGTGGGGCTCGATAACCGGATGTTGAACGGAGGTGTAGTACTGACCGGTGGAGGATCTCAGTTGAAACATTTAATTCAGCTTACCGAATATGTTACAGGTTTGAGTGCGCGCATTGGCTATCCAAACGAACACTTGGCACCTGGCCATATTGAAGAGCTTGCTAAGCCTATGTATGCTACTTGTCTTGGATTGATCCTGAAAGGATACAACGATTATGAAAATAAACGTAAACAATTTGAACAGCAATTTGCAAAAGTGAAAATTCCAAATGGGTTACAACAGGAATGCTTAGACGAAAATGAACTCGAAGTTGTCGAAGAAAGAACCCATGTAGTGAAACCACGAAAAACGTTGAAAAGTTTTTTGGATTCCTGCAAAAACGGTTTGATCGAAATGTTCAAGGATGAAGAAGATTCAGAATTATAAAATAATCTGTAGTGTTCAGATTTTAAAAAATAAAAAAGTACAACCATTACAAATCCGGGAAATTCCCTAAAGATTTCCGGATCAATTACTAACCAACAAAATAAACCTTACTATGATTCAATTTGATTTGCCCAAAGAACAATCGTCGATTCTGAAAGTAATAGGAATCGGCGGAGGTGGCAGCAACGCTGTTAACCACATGTTCAACCAAAATATAGATGGAGTAAATTTCATCATTTGCAATACAGACGCGCAGGCAATTACCACAAGTAGAGTGCCTAATAAAGTGCAGCTTGGCCCCCATTTAACACAGGGACTTGGTGCGGGAGCAAACCCAGAGATTGGCCGTGAAGCTACTGAAGAAAGTCTTGAGGAAATAAAAAAGATTCTTGAAGTAAACACTAAAATGGCTTTTATAACAGCCGGGATGGGCGGTGGAACCGGAACCGGAGGAGCACCTATCATCGCTAAAATCTGCCAGGATCTGGGAATTTTGACAGTAGGAATTGTTACTACTCCGTTTGCTTACGAAGGCAAAAAAAGAATTGCGCAGGCTGAAGATGGAATTAGAAAATTGAAAGATCATGTAGACACTTTGTTGGTGATCAGCAATGATAAATTGCGCCACCAGTTCGGAAATCTTACAATGAAAGCGGCATTTGCGAAAGCTGATAATGTTTTGGCAACGGCAGCAAAGTGTATCACAGATGTAATCAATAGCACAGGCCAAATCAATGTCGACTTTGCCGATGTATGTACTGTTATGAAATCCGGTGGTGTGGCTATTCTTGGCAGTGCCGAATGTGAAGGCGAAAACAGGGCACAGAACGCGATTGAACAGGCATTAAATTCTCCGCTGCTTAATGATAATGACATTCGTGGAGCAAAATGGATCCTTATTAATATTAATTCTGCCGAAGGCGAGAGCGAATTTACAATGGATGAAGTTGAGACGATTCAAAATCACTTGCTGAGCCAGGCTGGGGAAGATTCTGATGTTATTCTTGGGTTGGGATATGATAATTCTCTTGATAAAAAAATTGGGATAACGCTTATTGCAACTGGCTTCGAACATAAATCACCTTTCAACAAAAAGCGGGAAGTTGTTGTACCTGAAGAGAAAAAGGATAACGAAAAAGTAGTAGTGGTTTTAGAAGAAGAAAAAAAGAAGCCAAGCCAGCCGTTATTTCTGTTTGATGAAAAAAATGAAACCCTTGTTAATAAAAATGAATTAGTTCAGGAGGAAAAGAAGAAACCAGAAGTAAATGCATTTCAACGGTTGCAGGAAAAGAACATGAAACAGTCTACAAAAAAGCAGCAAGAAGAAATTGAAAAACTTGCTCCAAAAATCGTAGAAATACCTGGTGAGGATAACGTAGAATTACCATCAATCGAAGGGAAAATTACTGTTGATAATTCTTCTGAAAACATTATTCGTTTAGAATTATCTTCGGATTACAATCCGACATCTTCGAAAGCTAACTTTAAACAGAACGAAAAGTCTGAAAACGTAAACAACTCAGAAACAAAAATTAATAAAGACGCTAGCACCGCCACGTCGTCAGGCGGTTTCCTGGCTAAACCGAAGCACATTTATGCTGAGGAAAAGCCACAAACAGAATCCGAAATTCCAGATAAACCTAACCCCTTGCCAATTTGGAAGCAGGAAGACGAGCCTGTGGAAGAAATGCAATTGGTGGTTAAGAATTCCGGTGATGCGGTGGAGAAAAATCAGGAGGAGAAAGTACGCCAAACGAAGCCTATCATGATGTCAACTGTTGAGGAGCCGCCAATGGTGGACGAAACAGAAGAACTAAAGCGCCGGGCTATGGATCGCATTGCGAAACTGAGGAATTTATCCTTTAATGTAAACGCTGCGGATCCTAACAATGAGTTTGAGTCTGTTCCGGCATACCTTCGCCGCAACACGGAATTGCAAAATTCAATTGCCGATATTGAGAGCTTTTACAGCAATTATACTGTCAGATCGGATGAAAATAATAAAGCCGAAATAAGCACAATCAATACTTTTCTTGATGGTGAAAAACCTGATTAAATTAATTCCTCACAGGAATTAAAATCGTCGTTGTTGTGTGTACTATTGTAATGTTTACTTTCCCCGGAGACTTTCAAGTTGGCCGGGGTTTTTATTAGAAATACCCCACTCAATATGTTACAGAAATTGAATTAAGTTTGAGAAGACAAATTATTTCTAAAAATTCTTATAAATTAATTCAATGACTCCTTTATTTAACAAGCTCAATTTTAAAAAGCAAGAAGAAATTTGCATAATAAATGCTCCGGCAGAATTTGACCAGGAAATTGTTGTGATGAAAACAGAAACGAAAATTAATGAAAGTTTGAATGATTGTAAAGCAGATTTTGTGCTTGCGTTTGTAAAAACAAAAAAAGAGATAGAAACTATGGCTGCTGCTCTACAAAAGAAATCAGGTGATCCTGTCATCTGGTTTGGTTATCCTAAAAAAACTTCAAAAAAATACCAGGTTGAAATAAACCGCGACAGCGGCTGGGATAGTTTAAGAAAAATTGGTTTGGATACCGTAAGAGCCGTTTCTATTGATGATGATTGGAGCGCATTGCGTTTTAGAAAAGAGAAATTCATAAAAAAATAATAAAGCACTTAATTAAGACAAAATAAAAAATGAATTTTTTTCTGTGTTTACTGAGGCAATAATTTTTAAGAAAACAAAATAGAAATCTTTAATAGATCTTCGTTTACTGGCATTAACTTTTTTAACTTCATCGTGTATTTTCTATTTTCAATTGTAATCGAAAGAAACATCATTCATGATCTCAAAAACGCTGAACTCTTTTTTAATAATAGTTTTAATTATCGTCTGCAGTTGTAATAATCAGCCGAAGAAATACGACCACCCAACGATTGACATTCAAACTTATTTTGGAGACATTATTATTGAGCTTTATCCTGAAAAAGCCCCTAAAACCGTGGCCGGTTTTCTTTCTTTTGTCGATTCCGGGTATTTTAAAAACACTTCCTTTTACCGGATATTAACAAAGGACGATGAGTCGATGAACGCGGCAAAAACGAATCTTATACAGGGCGGACTTTGGCAAACCAAACTGAAATTGCAGCAAAAACTTCCGGGAATTCCTTTGGAAACCACCAAACAAACGGGCATTCTTCATAAAGCAGGCGTGCTTTCCCTGGCCAGGGGAGAAGAGGAAAATTCAGGAAACACTGAATTTTTTATTTGTTTAGATGATGAACCCGATTATGATTACGGTGGTGATGCCAGCCCGGATAAAAAAGGTTATGTAACTTTTGGAAGAGTTATCAGTGGAATGAAGTATGTAAAACAATTACATGAACAACCGGAATTTGAAACAAATTTTCTGCCTCCTATTAAAATTATTAATATAAAAAGGCTTAATTGAACGATCATATCTTTAATTTAGTTAATTTAATTATTTCAAATTTCAAAAGTTATAATTTGATGGTCGATAAATCGTTTCATTCTACATTTGCAAAATTATTCATGAATGAAGGATAATTGAGGAAATTGGTTTGCAGAAGCATTTTAAAATTAAAGCGTGCAGAAAAATATTAATAAAGTCAGTGCCGCCGGATTACTTATCGCGTTAGGAATTATTTATGGCGATATTGGTACATCACCACTTTATGTTGTTAAAGCTATAATCTCAGATAAAATTATTTCTCCGGCACTGATCCTTGGTGGCTTGTCTTGTATCATATGGACGCTTACACTTCAAACGACTATCAAATATGTTATCCTTACTTTAAAAGCCGATAACAACGGTGAAGGCGGCATTTTCTCTTTATATGCTTTGGTGCGGCGACAAAAAAAGTGGTTGGTTTTTCCGGCGATGATCGGTGGGGCCGCTTTGATAGCCGATGGAATGATTACCCCAACAATTTCTGTTACATCAGCCATTGAAGGATTGAAGCAACTTCCGTTCCTGAATGAAATTCCCCAGGCAATTGTTGTTTATATTGTTATTGCTATATTGTCCGCCCTCTTTTTTGCACAACAGTTTGGTACGGCTTCTATTGGTAAATTGTTTGGACCTATCATGCTGATATGGTTTGGTACTCTTTTTATTCTGGGAATAACCCATCTTTCGGCTGATTGGGCCATTTTAAAAGCTTTCAATCCTTACTATGCTATCAAACTTCTCACGGTTTATCCGAAAGGTTTTTGGATTTTAGGCGCCGTTTTTCTTGCTACTACAGGTGCCGAGGCTCTGTATAGCGATCTTGGCCACTGTGGACGGGGAAATATCCGGGTTTCGTGGATTTTTGTGAAGACAGCTTTAATTGCTAATTATCTGGGGCAAGGTGCCTGGGTTCTTGCCAATTATGACGGCCAGATAAAAACAAAAGCGATGATTGACAATGGCTTTAATCCATTTTATGGAGTAATGCCACATTGGTTCCTGATCTTCGGAATTTTTATTGCAACGGTAGCCGCGATTATTGCCAGCCAGGCTCTGATCAGTGGTTCTTTTACGTTGATAAGTGAAAGCATGCGATTGAATTTGTGGCCAAAAATGAAGATCAATTATCCGACGGAAGAAAGAGGACAGTTATTTGTTCCTGGCATAAATTCAATGCTTTTTGTAGGTTGCATCGGTATCACCCTATACTTCCAGACTTCTTCAAACATGGAAGGAGCTTATGGCCTTGCGATCACCCTTACAATGATTGCCACTTCATTATTATTTGCCAATTTTCTCGTTTCGCAACGAACAAGAAAGCTCTGGATCTACCTGTACCTGGTGGTTTATCTCACTATTGAATTTGGATTTTTAACTGCAAACCTGGATAAGTTTCCACATGGTGGATTCGTTACTTTGATTGTAGGAGGTGGATTATTTACGATTATGTATGTATGGTTTAGGGCAAGGAAAATTAAAAACCGGTATGTTGAATTTGTGCGTCTTGATCAATATTTGCCAACAATACAGGAATTGAGTAATGATATGAGTATTCCAAAATATGCAACGCATCTGGTTTACTTAACGAGTGCAAATAATCCCAAGGAAATTGAACACAAGATCATTTATTCTATTCTAAACAGAAAACCTAAGCGAGCGGACATTTATTGGTTTGTGCACGTAGATACCCAAGATGATCCTTATACAGCCGAATATACAGTCGACACGATTGTGCCGAATGAAGTCATCCGCGTAGAAGTCAGATTGGGTTTTAGAATGGAACCGCGTATCAATTTGATGTTCAAAAAAGTGGTTTTGGATATGGTAGCCAATAAAGAAGTGAATATTACCAGCCGGTATGAAAGTTTGCAAAAAAATAATGTGGTTGGCGATTTTCAATTTATAGTGATGGAAAAATTCTTGTCGCAGGATAATGAATTGCCATTATTTGAAAAGATGGTTATGCGGGTATATTTCTGGATCAAAAAAATAAGCCTTAGTGAAGAAAGAGGATTTGGACTTGAGCAAAGTAATGTTACGGTTGAAAAATTCCCACTCATTGTTGCGCCTGTACGCAAACTTAAATTAGTCCGTGTCTTTACGGATGAAGAGGAAAGCGGACGAGAGTAAAAATTAAGATTTTAGAAGCGAGAGCAGTAAGCATAGAATTAATTTGATTTGCTGTTTTAATGAATATGAAAAGATCAGCAGAAAAACCGATGCTTTCTACAGGAAGAAAGATTTACAGGGTCACAATAGTCTTTACGCTTGTTTATTGTTCTGTTGGAATAGCTTTATATCATCTGCAGGAAAAATTGTTATTCCATCCAAAGGCTTTGCCAAAAGATTTTCAGTTTCGGTTTGACATTCCTTTTAAAGAGGTAAATATCCCAATGACTGAAACTGAGAATTTAAATCTGATTGAATTTTTCCCGAATGATTCTTGTCCAAAAGGAGTTGTTATTTATTTTCATGGCAATTCTGATAATATAACGCGGTATGCAAAACACGCGACGAATTTTACCAAACACGGTTATGAAGTGTGGATGCCTGATTATCCCGGTTATGGTAAAACAACCGGCAAATTAACTGAAGAAAATTTTTACAGCCAGGCAATAGAAGTTTATAAACTGGCGCATTCAAAATTTTCTGCTGACAGTATTATCGTGTATGGTAAGTCGTTAGGTTCAGGAGTCGCATCACATATTGCTGCAAACTTCGAATGCAAAGGATTGATTTTGGAAACGCCGTTCTACAGTATACCGAGTTTGTATAGTCATTATGCGCCAATCTATCCGGTAAAAAGAATGTCGCACTTTGAGTTTCCTGTGGGAGAAAATCTAGCAGAGGTAAAGGCGCCGGTTACTATTTTTCATGGAACCGATGATGGAGTTATTCCTTATAATAACGCTTCAAAGCTAAAGAACGATTTAAAGCCTGGCGATGAATTTATAACGGTTCAGGGAGGCGCTCACCATAACCTGGTTACTTTTCCTCTTTATCAATCAAAGCTCGATTCACTTTTGAATTTGTAATACAAAATAAAATCCCCGTTTAATTCTTTGTTTACTATCTTTTTAAAGTTAAAAATGGATTTGATTGGCGTCAATTTTAAAATCAAACCTTCCTTTTGTGATTAAAATACTGTCACCTATTTTCCCGTCAAATAAACCGGAAAAAGAATAAGTCGGTGAAAGACTGTTGAGAGGCAAATTGTAGTCGACATTAATGAAATAAAGATTCGATTTTCCTGCCAATGCAGCTGGATAATTGTAATAGGAATTGATAGCAATTGCATTAGTATCGGATGCAAATCTTTTGCCATTCATTGCTAAAAAATCATGCGCAGTAAAATTTTTTGAAACCGGTATTAATAAAGAAATTGAATGATACGGCTGATTGTAGGAATCGCTGCTATCGTTTATTTCAATTTGCCACGAAATACTCAGCGTGTCAAATGCGCTGTTGGTGGAGATTCGATTCACTGTTGGTAAGCCATTAGTGATACCTCCGAAAACTCGTTTACGGTACACGTTTATATAAGGAACATTATTGATGTACATCGTAGCTATGTTATATCCTCTTGAAGTTAAACGGCTCAAGCCCGGATCATCTCCATCAGGGAAAAAATTTCTTTTTCCGCAGCCAATCAAAAGCATGATGAACCATGTGAGGAGTATTGTATATTTCCTTTTCATTTGTTGTAATAAAACTTATAGCCAAAAGTTAGTTGCACAGGAGCAATGTATTTGTAAGACAATAAATAGTCTCGGTTTCCTTTTAACAAAGGCGTTTGCAAATGGAGGATGATCATCATATCCTGTTTTGTTTTATGAAAATAATAAGCCGGCGCTATTGACATTACAAATCCTGTCTCACTAGAATTTACATCAGGATTTAGCACCTCGTAATTTCGTGAATCAAAATTTTTATAAGAGACTTTTATATTCTGATTACAAATGCCAAGAGGTAGAATGTTTAGATAGAAACTGTTATTATCTTTTGTGGTTAATAGATGGATTCTGAAACCAACAGATCCTGTAAAAATGTAAGGAAGAATATTTTCCTGTAAAGTAACTTTCTGTGGAAGTGTCGGATTTAAAGTGTACGCATCTCCTGATGCTTTACCAGGTAAAGGGATATCGTAATCAAGTTCTATAAAAAGAGGCGAGTTCTTTTGTTTCAATGGTTTCCAAATCAGCGAAAACGGGATATGATGAAATGAATGATTCGGATTGTTTAAATCAGCGGAAAAGCCGGTAGAAAGAGAAAGGAAAGATTGTGCGTTTGTTCCGGCACTAAATAAACAAAAAAATAATAAGCCGCCGATAGTATGGTAAAGTTTCATAATTAACAGAAAGAATGGTAACGCTTTTTTTCTTTAAATAGTATGACTATTAAATAGGATCAAACGCTGCAATCAAGAAAATATAAATTTACCTTAATTGTGTGTTTACTATTAAAGTTCTTTCAACTCAACTTTTCCCTGCTGCACTTTCAATTTATATTTTGCACCAATTTTCAACGCATAATTTTCTTTTTCATGGCTCACAGGAAAATCGAAACAAACCGGGAAATCATATCCTTTAACTAAATCCTTTATTGCTTCTTTAATTGTTTGCCCAAATGGAATGGTTGTATCTTTCATGTCAGAAAACTTTCCAATAATGAGTCCTCTCAAATCATCTAACTTTCCAGATCTCTTTAGTTGATGCATCATTCGGTCAGCCGAATAAATATATTCTCCAACTTCTTCAATAAACAAAATTTTATTTTTTGTTTTTATGTCTGATGATGTGCCGAGCAAATTCACAAGAAGAGATAAATTTCCTCCGAGTAAAATGCCATTTGCTTTTCCTTCCTGGTCAAAAGAGTTGCCGGTGGTTAAATAATTTGCCTTCTTCCCGAGTAATGCACCATGAAGGCTTTCGATGTATTGATTTTTAAATTCACCGTCATTAAAAGCTGCTGCCATCGGCGCATGCAAAGAGGCGATTCTAAAATTGGAAAGTAAATGGCAATGCAAAACAGTAATATCACTAAATCCGATGATCCACTTTGGATGCTTCACAAACCTGGTAAAATCAAGTCGATCGATGATTCTTCCCGTTCCATAGCCGCCTCTTCCGCAAAAGATTGCATCAATATTTTTATCGTCCAGCATTTGTTGAAGATCCTGTAATCTTTCTTCATCGGTTCCGGAAAAATAATGAAACTGGTTTCCTAAAGTTTTCCCGGTGATAACTTTAAATCCCCATGCTGTAAGTGTTTCAATACAGGTTTGTGCTTTCTCTAAAGGCAGGTAACCAGCGGGGCAAACAATTCCTATTGTATCGCCGGGTTTTAAATATGGTGGTATAATTGTCATTTAATTTTTAATCACACAGTGAATCAACAAATAATCGCATTTTTAAATTTGCTCTAAAATCGTTGCTCTTTCTGATACTTGTAACATGTGTTGCAGGCCGCACTTGAGAGCGTAATTTTCTGTCACATGCCCTACAGGAAAATCAAAACAAACAGGATAGTGATAATCCTTTACTTTTTCCATTACCATATCTTCAAGAGATTTTCCAAATTCTTCGCCTGGATCATCCATTTTTATCCTGAATTCACCGATAATTAATCCTTTTAACTTTTCCAATCTTTTGCTGCGCTTTAAGTTCCACAACATTCCATCAATCTTGTATGGATATTCGTCGACGTCCTCGATAAAAAGAATCTTTCCATCCGTTTGTAACCTTGAGATACTACCATCAAGCATTTCAATTATGGACAGGTTTCCCCCAACCAACGGGCCAGTTCCTTCTCCAAAACGGTTATTAAAATTTACCGGTCTTTCATAAGTCATCTTTTCACCAGTAAGACAGAGGCGGATGGAATCGATAGAATCAATTTGTGGTTGAGTTGCAGTTGAAAAATCATCAGGAAAACTATTGCACATTTTTGAATGAATGGTACCAATCTTATAGTTGTTATTGATATGGCAATGGAAAACGGTTGCATCGCTGAATCCAATTATCCATTTTGGCTTCTTCACAAAATTAGAAAAGTCGATCTTGTCAATGATGCGCACTGCACCATAGCCTCCACGCCCAAGCATTATTGCGTTTATGGAAACATCGTCAATCATCTCCTGCAATTCTTTTGCTCTTTCTTCGTCTGTTCCGGCTAATGAAAAATTCTTTAATCCAACGGTATTGCCTACACGAATATTAAATCCCCATGCCTGCATTTTATTAATAGCCGGCCGGCATTCTTCTAAACTTATATACCCCGAAGGACAGGTTATACCTATTGTGTCGCCTTTTTTTAAATATGGCGGAATCTTTTTTAAAACAGGGTCATTTTCCAATGAGGTGTTTTCTCGAAAAGCAGTTGCAACAGAAACGAGCGGAACTACAGCAGACAAAAAATCTTTTCGGTTCATAAATTAATTCTTCAAACAAGATCCTATTCAAAATAATGCATTCCTGCCTTAAGCGCTTTTTTATAATTGTGGAGGTCAAATTTATAATAAAACGGCGCCTTGTGGGCAACGCCTTTTTTGGTTTCATCTAATCTCTTTAAAATATCTGTCGCCAGTATTTTTCGTTGAAAATTCCTTCGGTCTAATTTTTTGCCTAAAATGGTTTCATACAATATTTGCAATTCAGGCATAGTAAATTTTTTGCCTAATAAATTATAACCTACAGGATGAAAGTTAAGTTGCATCCGCAGATTTTGTAAAGCCTCTTCAAAAATGTGGGGATGATCAAGAATCATTTCAGGAAGTTGGTAAATACTGAACCACTCACAAGCATCTGAAATATTATCAGGAGAAGGAGTAACTTTTGTAAAATCTACAAGGGCGTAATAGCCAATAGTAATAAATCTTTCAAACATCCAGCTGTCGCTGGCAGATACACCAATATTTTTCAAAAACTGCTTGTTTATTTTTTTTGTGGAACGATCAGGATCCCCAAAAACGTGAAATTGTTGAAGGAATATTTCCTCGAGGCCAGTTCTCTCTTTTAGGATTCTTTGGGCAGCAGTATCCATATGTTCATTTTTTAAAATAAAGCCTCCTGGTAATGCCCAGCGACCATCATATTTCGTTTTAAGCATTAAAACTTTCAGATCATTTTGATGAAACCCAAAAATGACGCAATCCACAGAGATATGCCTTAGGTATTTTTCATGGCCTTTTAAATAATGATCCTTTATCTCTTTATCAAATTTCATCTCTAAAAGTAATTATGATTATTGGCATTAAAAATTTTAAAAACCAAACATCAAATAAAAATAAAATAAATGAAATAAAAATTTTACATTGCGTCACTACAACGCAATGAATAATTAAAATTGTCCAAAATGAAAAAAACGTTTGCTTGTTTGCTTGTTGCGCTAGCGGCTTCTTACGCTTCTGCACAAAATAACGACGCTGCAAAAGCGAAGGAAATTATTGGGAAAATGACACTTGAACAAAAGGCTGAATTGGTAGTGGGTAATGGCTTTCGTATGCCGGGTATGAAACCTCAGGGTCCTACTATAGGACAAACCCAGGATAAAGTTCCCGGAGCTGCCGGTACAACTCATCCTTTTCCCTCCTTTAATGTTCCTTCCATTGTTCTTTCTGACGGACCGGCTGGTGTAAGAATTTCTCCTTACAGGAATGGAGATAGTTCAAGAAGTTATTTTGCTACTGCCTGGCCTGTGGCTACTCTGTTGGCTAGTACATGGGATACTTCTCTTGTCAAAAAAATGGGTGTTGCATTCGGTAGCGAAATCCGTGATTATGGAATTGATGTAATATTAGCACCGGCTTTAAATATCCATCGCAATCCTTTGGGTGGAAGGAATTTTGAATATTTTTCCGAAGATCCGGTAATTACCGGGAACATGACAGCTGCTCTTGTAAATGGAATTCAATCGAATCATGTCGGCACCTCTATCAAGCATTTCGCTGCGAATAACCAGGAAACTGATCGCAACACAGTAAATACAATTGTCAGTGAAAGAGCTTTAAGAGAAATATATTTGAAAGGATTTGAGATCGCTGTTAAAAAATCACAGCCGTGGACAGTGATGAGTTCATACAATTTAATAAATGGAACTTATACTTCACAGGACTATGATTTGCTGACGACTATTTTAAGAAAGGAATGGGGATTCAAGGGATTGGTAATGACAGACTGGTTCGGGGGAAAGGATCCTGTAGAACAGATGAAAGCCGGAAACGACTTATTAATGCCTGGAACTCCTGCTCAAACGAAGGCTATTGTAGATGCAGTTAAAGATCGAAAACTGGATGAAAATGTACTTGACAGGAATGCAGAAAGGGTTCTCGAACTTATTTTCAAGTCTCCGGCGTATGATAACTACAAATATTCGGACAAGCCTGATTTAAAGAAAGATGCACAGATATCCCGCACGGTTGCTGATGATGGAATGATCTTATTAAAAAATAATGAAAGGGCGCTCCCTTTTAGCAATAGCACCCATAACGTTGCTCTTTTCGGTATAAACAGTTATCAGTTGATTGCTGGCGGGACCGGCAGTGGCGATGTAAACAAAGCATATACAATTTCTCTCGAACAAGGTCTTTCAAATGCAGGTTATAACGTGGATGCTGACGTGAAGAATAGTTATGTTAATTATTTAAGGGAAGAAAAAGCAAAACGACCTAAACAAAGTTTCATGGAGGAATTTATGCATCCCACGCCGCCAATTGGCGAATATCCTGCCACTAATGATCTTATCAACAAAGCAGTTTCAAATTCAGATCTGGCAATAATTTCAATTGGCAGAAATGCCGGCGAAGGAAGAGACAGGAAATTGGAGGGTGATTTTAATTTATCTGACACTGAACAGGCACTTATTAAAAATGTTACCGACATCTATCATGCACAAAATAAAAAAGTGATTGTAGTGCTGAATGTTGGAGGAGTAATTGAAGTAGCAAGCTGGCGAGATCAGCCGGATGCGATTCTTCTTGCATGGCAACCAGGTCTGGAAGGAGGAAATGCAATAACTGATTTGTTGAGTGGAAAAGTGAATCCTTCAGGTAAACTTGCAGTAACTTTTCCAACGAAATATGATGATGTTCCATCTGCTAAAAATTTCCCGGGAAAAGAATTTCCGGAGCAGGCAACAACTGGTAATTTCGGCCGGAAATCAATTCCCGCAGAAGTCACTTATCAAGAAGGGATTTATGTAGGTTACCGTTATTACAACACTTTCAATGTAAAACCGGCGTATGAATTTGGTTACGGTCTAAGCTATACCAACTTCTCATTAAGTAATTTAAAAGTCAGCAATTCTGTTTTTAACGAAAAAATTACGGCCACGGTTGATGTAAAAAATACCGGATCAGTAGCAGGAAAAGATGTTGTACAACTCTATATCAGCGCGCCGGGAAAAGATTTGAAAAAGCCATCTGAAGAGTTAAAAGCATTTGCAAAAACTAAATTGCTGAAGCCGGGTGAAGCCGAAAAAGTAACCTTTACACTTAACGCAAAAGATCTTTCTTCTTTTGATACAAAATCAGCCTCATGGATTGCGGAAGCAGGAACATATACTTTAAAAATTGGTGCTTCTTCAACAGATATTAAGCAAACTGCAAATTTCAAAGTAGCAAAAGATATGATGGTTGAAAAAGACGAAAATGTTTTAAAACCGCAAGTGGAGATTCCTGATTTCTCCAAATAGAAGTGAATCTATCGAAAAACTACAGTGGCTTCCGTTGAATATTTGCTCTACTGGAAAGCCTTTTCTTTATTAGCACATTGCAACTTTATAGCAGTAAAAAAACTTTTATTAAAGTTTTTTATTTTTCAAATTGTATTTGTCAAAGCTTAACATAACCTGTGAAACTATATTGAAAGTGACCGGTTTTGAAAAATCGATTTTCGATCCTTCTTGTTTTAGATCAAGAACCAATTACCTTTGAAGAATCTATGAACAGCCTTTTATACCAGTTTTTCGAAAAAGATCACCGGCGCCTTGATGATCTGCTAAATAAAGCAACAGAAAAGCCGGATGAAATACAGCTCGAGCATTACCAGCGCTTTCGGACAGGATTGTTGACCCATATTAAAATGGAAGAGAAAGTTTTATTTCCGGCTGCGCAAAAAGCAAATGGTGGTATTCCTCTCCTTGCTACTGAACAGCTTCGTCTTGATCACGGCGCACTTACAGCGTTAATGGCTATTCCCGCAACGTTAGCGATGATAAAGGTTTTGCATTATATTCTGGATAAGCATGACCTTGTGGAAGAAGAGCGTGGTGGAATGTATGATTTGTGTGCTACTTTAACTGAAAATCAAACACAACTTCTTTTAGATCAGCTTGCGAATGTTTCTGAAGTTCCCGTTCATGAACCTAATCCCTCGTCTTTTGTTTTTGAAGCCTGCAAGCGCGCACTAATCAGAGCAGGATATGATTTTGATGTCCTTTCAAAGTAGTAATGTTTTCCAGGCTTAAGATAGCCTTTGATTCCCGGCTTTAACATTTGTAACTCTTCACTGCTTTGGTTCTTTGGGCATTGGCTTGCTTTGCGGTATTTTTGCAAATTCAATTTTGAGAATATATGAAAGAATTTAAGAGATACTTGCTCACGGCAGCACTTCCTTATGCTAACGGGCCGGTTCACATAGGTCATATGGCCGGAGTTTATTTGCCGGGAGATATTTATGCACGTTATTTAAGAGCCAAAAAACTGGATGTAAAATTTGTTTCAGGAAGTGATGAACATGGCGTTCCTATTACGATTCGCGCCATGAAGGAGAATGTGACCCCAAAAGAAATTGTTGATAAATATAATACTATCATCAAAGATAGCTTTGGGCAAATGGGGATTTCGTTTGATATTTATTCACGTACTTCCAATGAAATTCATCACAAAACTGCGCAGGATTTTTTTTTAAATTTATACAACAAAGGCCTGTTTGAAGAAAGAGAAAGTGAACAATATTTCGACGAAGAAAAACAAATGTTTTTGGCCGACAGGTATATTGTTGGTACTTGTCCTGTCTGCGGAAATTCAAATGCTTACGGTGATCAATGCGAAAAATGCGGCTCTTCTTTAAGCCCTGAACAACTCATCAATCCAAGAAGTGTTTTAAGTGACGCGGTACCGATTAAAAAGAAAACGAAGCATTGGTATTTCCCTTTGCAGGATTATGAAAACTTCCTACGGCAATGGATACTCGAAGATCACAAGGAGTGGAAGAACAATGTGTATGGTCAGTGCAAAAGCTGGCTGGACAAAGGTCTGCAGGCGCGGGCGATGACGCGCGACAGCAACTGGGGAGTAAAAGTTCCTTTGCCGGATGCCGAAGGAAAGGTTTTATACGTTTGGTTCGATGCTCCTATCGGATACATTTCTGCCACTAAAGAACTGACAAATAACTGGAAAGATTACTGGTGCAAAGAGGATACAAAACTGGTTCATTTTATCGGAAAGGATAACATTGTCTTTCATTGTATCATTTTTCCATCAATGCTGCAGGCACATGGAGATTTTGTACTACCTGAAAATGTTCCCGCGAATGAATTTTTAAATATTGAAGGACAAAAAGTTTCTACCAGCCGCAACTGGGCAGTTTGGATTGATGAATATTTGAAAGATTTTCCAGGCCAGCAGGATGTTCTGCGTTATGTATTATGTGCGAATGCGCCGGAAACTAAAGACAACGATTTTACCTGGAAAGATTTTCAGGACAGGAACAACAGCGAGCTCGTTTCCATATTCGGAAATTTTGTGAATCGCACATTTGTCCTGATGCATAAATTATGCAAAGGAAAAGTGCCACGATTGCATTCTGAAATATTGGACGATACGGACAAATCTTTGATTAACGAATTCACTCTAACAAAAAATAAAGTTGAAGGATTGCTTGAGCAATTCAAGTTTCGTGAGGCATTGTTTGAAGTGATTGATCTTGCAAGAAAAGGAAATAAGTACATGCAGGATAAGCAGCCGTGGATAGTAGCAAAACAGTTAAATGAAGACGGACAACCGGCAACTGAAGCTCAGAAACAGATAGATAACTGCCTTCATATTTGCTTACAGCTTTGTGCGAATCTTGCGATTTTCATTAATCCTTTTCTTCCATTCACCGCTAAAAAAATGCTTCATATGATGAAGGTGGTTGAAAAAATGTTAGAATGGGAAAACGGCGGCAAACTTAAATTGTTACGGACCGGTTATTCTTTAAGGGCACCTGAATTGTTGTTCCGAAAAATTGAAGACGCAGAAGTAAAAGCCCAGGTCGATAAACTAGAGAATAATGCAAAAGCCGCCGCCGCTGCCATTGAAAAAGGAATTTCCCGCAAACATGAAAACGAGAAACCGGAAGAGAATAAAACAGAATTTCAGCAATTGAAGCCGGAAATAGCTTTTGATGATTTTGCAAAAATTGATCTTAAAGTTGGAACCATAATTTCCGCAAAAAAAGTAGAAAAAGCAGATAAGCTATTACAACTTGAAATTGATTTGGGTTTTGAAAAAAGAACTATTCTTTCCGGTATTGCAGCTCATTTTTCTCCTGGAGAAGTTACAGGAACACAGGTTGTGGTGGTTGCAAACCTTGCACCAAGGAAGATGCGGGGAATAGAAAGCAACGGAATGATCTTAATGGCCGAAGACCAGGAAGGAAAATTACATTTTGTAA
>Ga0157371_10002725_pt1 | contig 16642 bp, 20 predicted proteins | sample C45metaG_FD_113462 | JGI IMG/M metagenome (GOLD analysis project Ga0157371, IMG submission 113462) | Corn rhizosphere microbial communities from Kellogg Biological Station, Michigan, USA - C4-5 metaG | ecosystem: Host-associated > Plants > Roots > Rhizosphere > Soil | place: USA: Michigan...
ACGACGACTGCGAGCGAACGCTCCGAAGCGGCGGCTCCAAGTCTCAATCGCGTACGAGACGTCGAAGCTATCCGGAGCAAGGCCGTGGTCGTACCCGTCGCTCGCGTGTAGGGGCCCCGTTCCCCCGACGAAGTGGCGCGCCGGCAACCGGACGGCTCGTGGCTCTACGTGTTCGGCCACGGCTCGCGGCCGACGATCGCGAGGCGTAGGCGCTCCACCCGCGAGCTCGGCCTGCTGGATCACTCGTGCATCGGTCTCGAGGGACCCACTCAATCGCCTCGCGACGATCGTGACGGTGAGACCTGATCGCGGGGGCCGCCGACTCCGCTGCCGTCGAGACGGTGAGCGCGGGTGGGCGGGCGTGAATCGACCACTAGGGTGGGGAGGCGCATGGCAGAGCAGGTGAGGGTGACGCTGTACAACGACGCGGGCTGCCCGTGGGGTTACTCCGCGAACCCGGCGTTTCGGGTGCTCGAGTGGCGCTACGGTGCGCAGCTGGGGTGGCGGCTGGTGCTGATCGGGCTCACGGACGTGGCGCAGGAGTATGTCTACCGGGGCTATACGCCGCTGCGCTCGGCCGAGGGGTATGCACGGCGATTCCGCCGGTTCGGCATGCCCTTGGCGCCGAACCCGCGGGCACGGATCGTCGGTACCGGTCGCTCCTGCAGAGCGGTCGTGGCGGTGCGCTTGCAAGCTCCGGGGCGGGAGTGGTCTGCCTTCCGGGCCCTGCAGTTCGGGTTCTTCACGACCACGCTGCTCCTTGACGAGGACGAGAGCATCGCGGCAGTGCTGCGAGGGGTCGACGGGATTGATGTCGACGCAGCGATCGCCGCGATCGACACGCCGGAAGTGGAGGACGCCTACCAGCGCGATCGGGCCGAAGCACGCAGCGCCGCAGGTTCGCCGACGCAACTGCAGGACAAGCATGCGACCACCGATGGCCCCGTTCGATACACCGCCCCGTCGCTGGTGTTCGAGGGCGCCGGGCGGCGCCTCGAGGCCGGTGGCTGGCAGACGATCGAGGCCTACGACGTGATCGTCGCGAACCTGATCCCGGAGGGCCGGCGCCGAGGAGTGCCGGACGACCCGCTTCAGCTGCTGACGGCATTCCCGGACGGACTCACGACCCAGGAGGTCGCACAGCTTCTCACGCGCGGCAACGACGCTCCCGACCGGGTCGCGGCCGAGGTGACAATGCTGGGGCTCGTCGCAGACGGAGCCGCGATACGCACACCGCTGGGCGACGACGCGCTCTGGCAGCCGATATAGCTCGGCTACGCCGCACGGTTCGACTTGCGCGCCGGCTGATCGTCCGGCGGATCAGACCTGAGGGCGGAATGCCAGGAGCTCGGGTCCGTGGTCACGCAGCCAGTCGCGCTGCCGGCGCCAGTGCGGGCGATGTCCCTCGACGAGCGCCCAGAACGCTCGCGAATGGTTTGGGACGCGCAGGTGACAGAGCTCGTGCACCACCACGTAGTCGAGCACGTCGAGCGGCGCGAGTACGAGCCGCCAGTTGAAGGAAAGCGTGCCGCGCGGAGAGCACGAGCCCCAACGTGTGCGTTGCCCTCCGATACGGATTCGGCGATACGCGACGCCGATCCGCTCGGCCTCCGTTTGGGCCAACATCGAAACGAGCTCTCGCGCGGCCGTACGCGCCTCCGACTCGCTGACCGAGGAAGGCTCGAGACAGAGTCGGGGCACCTGACGCCGCCGCTGGTCAACGATCCACGGGCGCTTCTCCTCGAGCACCCGCTCCACATCGGCCCGGCTTGCCCCTCGCGGCACGGTCAACCGCGGCGCCTCTCCCCACGGCACCTCCAGTCGCCAACGCCGCGCCCTCGCCGACCACCGCACTTCGACCTCGACCTCGACCTCGCCCAAGGCCGACGACGTTAGCTACCAGGTCGGGCGGCGATGCCGACTCCGCCTACCTCACTCGGCCGTCGGGTCGCCGAAGAGATGGTCGAGTCCGGTGATCTCGAACGCCCGCCGGACGGGCGCCGGGGGTGGGAGAACGACGAGCGCGCAGCCGTCTGCCGTCAATGCCCGATGGGTGGCTACAAGGAGCCGAAACCCGTGCGAGTCGACGAACTCGACTGCGGAGAGATCGAGGACGACCGTTGCGGGATTGTGCTCGCACTCCGACTCGACGATCGCTCGAACCCGTGCGACCGCGGACATGTCCAGATCACCGGTGAGCACGATCCGCGTCACGTCGGGATCGCGAACCACCTCGGCTACGCCTTGCTCGAACTCGTATGGCCCGGAGAGAGCTCCGTTGGCCCGCGTCATCTCTCCTCCTCTGAGACTGCTAGCATCTACGACGAGTCAAGTGCGATAAGTGTACCGCGAAACAGAATATACGAAAAATTTGTCCTCAAACGCAAATCATGCCAATGGCAAGCCCTGGCGGTTCCTGACGAACCACACCCAGGTGCTTCTCTGCGTCGCGCGAGACCCGAATGTCCGGACGCGAGACATCGCCGAGATGGTGGGCATCACCGAGCGCGCGGCCCAGCGGATCGTCGCCGATCTCGTCGAGGCGGGCTTTGTGATGGTCAAGCGCGTGGGCCGGCGGAACCGCTACGCGATCAATCGGGACACCGCGATGCGCCACGAGGCACAGGCCGGGCATCCCATCTGGGAGCTCCTCGACGTGCTCGAGCTCGCCTCCGACCCCGGCACGGGTGAGACATCGTCCGGCGCCTGATCGACCGTCTACCTCGACGCCTTCGGCGCTCTACGATCGGTCCCATGAGCGAGTTCGTGCCGCCCGACTTCGACCCGCCTCTGAGGCTCGAGACCCCGCAGCTCGTGCTCGAGCCTCTCGGGCCCCAGCACAACGACCGCGATTACGAGGCGTGGACCTCGTCGATGGACCACATCGGCGCCACGCCCGGGTGGGAAGGGAGCAGCTGGCCGCACGAGATGACGCCGGACGAGAACCGGGCGGACCTGCAGCGGCATGCCGATGACTTTCGCAACCGGGCGGGGTTCACGTACACGGTTCTCGATCCGGCCGGCAGCGACGTGATCGGATGCGTGTACATCTATCCGCGCCGCGATAGCGACGTCGGTGCGCGTGCGCGCTCCTGGGTGCGGGCGAGCCGCGCGGAGCTCGACACCCCGCTCTGGCGCGCGGTGAGCGAGTGGCTCGCGTCCGATTGGCCGTTCGGCAGCGTCGAGTACGCACCGCGCGGCTGACGACGCTCAAGCGCCGTCCGACCCTCCGTTGCGATCAGCCGGACGTCTTCGTCTCAGCCGAGCGCGGACCCGGGCACGATCGGCGGCACCACGACCACGGGGCACGATGCTTCGGCGAGAACGCTCGTCGAGAAGCTGCCGAGCACCGCGGCACGCACCGCTCCGAGGCCGCGCGAGCCGACGACGATCAGCGCCGCGTCGAGGTCGCGGGCGAGCACGACGAGCGCGGAGGGCTCGCTGCCGTCGCGAACCGTCTGCGTCTCCTCCTCGGGAATGCCGAGCTCCCTGGCGACGCCGGCGAGCAGCTCCTCGGCCTTCTGCTCGTCGACCTGTGCCAGCTCCGCTCGTGCGTCCGGCACCACCGAGACGCCGGGAATGGGACGCACCGTGTAAGCGTGGACGAGTCGGAAGCCGCGCTCGAGGCGGCGGTCGAGCGCTAGAGCGATGCGAGCTGCGTCCAGGGAGAACTCCGACCCGTCGATGCCTGCGACGATCGGCCCGTGCCCGAACGTGGCGGACGGCCCGACGACGAGGACCGGGGAATGCGCACCGCCCGCCAGCGCGGCGGAGACGCTGCCGAGCAACGCCGAGGCAACGGCCCCTCGGCCGCGAGAGCCGACAACGATCAGGTCCGCGTCGAGCTCGGCGCCGGCGGCTATTAGCTCGGCGGCGGGGTCCCCCCGCCGCCTGAGGGTGACCGCGGGCGTGCCGGTACGGGCGACCGCGGCACGTGCCTCGGACAGAAGCTCTTCCTGCTCGGGATCCTCGACCTCGGGCGAGCCAGCGAAGTCCGGCTCACCGAGCGGCTGCACCACGTGTGCGATCGCGATGCTCCCAGCCGGGCCGAAGACCTGCGCGGCGAGCTCGAGCGCCCGCTTCGCGCTGTCCGATCCGTCGTATGCGACGAGCGTCCGCATGCCTTCCCCCAGCAGGCTAGCCGCGCCTGGCGTCTCCGCTTCCCGCGGACCGTCCTCGTCCGGCCCGGGACGAAGCCAGGCCGCCCTCGCGATGGCGTGCCCCGAGAGCGGGGCGGTGATCAGGACGAACACGAAGAGCAGCGCGGCGCTCGTGACGATGTCCGCGCTCCGCGTGGTGAGCGCGGCGAGCAGGATCACTAGCACCGCGGGGCCGGTGACGAGGCCGGCCGCGTGGAGCTGGTCGAAGATGTCCGGCATCCGCAGGACGCCGTAGAGGCCGACCGTGGCGAGCAACAGCCCGAGCCCGAGGAGGCATGCCCCGAGCACGTCGAGCGCCGTGCCCATCACGACGGCCTCCCGCGGAGCACGTGCCTGACGGCGACGAGGGTGGAGACGAAGGAGAGGAGCCCGAGCGCGAGAGCGCCGTCGACGTAGTACGAGACGTCGCGGAGGTAGGAGAGGATCGTCAGCAGCGCGACGACGATCGAGACGAGAACGTCCAGCGCAAGAACGCGGTGGAGCGTGTCGCGAGAGCGCAGGAGCACGACACCGCCGGCCAGCAGCAGCAGCGTCGCCCAGGCGAGCCCGACGGCTGCGACCGCCTCGGGCACCGGCTAGTGCACCACCTTCCGCTGCCACCGCTCGTGCGCGGCGGCGTGCCGGGCCCGCACGGCGTCCGGATCGCCGGCGTCGACGAGATGGACGATGAGGGTGTCGCTCCGGGCGTCCACGACAACCTCGTCGGGGGCCTCCCCCGTGAGCACGCCCCAGAGCGCGGTCTCGTGCCGCGAGCGAGCGTCCCGGGGGATCTCGACGAAGCCGGGTGCGTCACGATCGCCCAGGCAGAACCGGGCCACGCGCCAGCTTCCGCGCACCATCTCGACGGCGGTTTGCAGCCCGACGACGGATGCGGCCACGAGGCGCTCGGACAATGGAGCCGATGCTCGGTTCGCGCCGCGTCCTCGAAGCGCCAGTGCGATCCCGAGCCCCAGCATCGCCCCGACGAGCACGTCGCCGGGAGCCAGACTCGTGAGGACGAGCAGGTAGATCGCGGCGAGGAGCGCGGCGCGCACGAGGGTGCGGGTCACCGGCCGCCTCCGGCCAGGAGCTCGGCGGCGGCGTGGCTCAACGCGAGCAGCGGCTCGGGCCACACGCCCGCGGCGAGGACGAGCAGCGCGAGGGCGGCGACCACCCCCTGCTGCGGCAGCGTGCTGCGCTTACCCGTCCGCTCGCCGCGCCAGAAGTCGTACTGGTACGTCTGGAAGGCGTAGACAAACGAGAGCGCGCTGCCGAGGACGAGCAGCGCGATCAGCTCGGGATCGTCCGCCGTCGCGCGGAAGAGCTCGAGCTTGCCGACGAACCCGGCCGCGGGCGGCACCCCGGCGACGCTGAGCGCGCCGATCGCGAACGCGGCGCCCACGATCGCGCCGCGCATCTGCGCGGTCAGGAAGAGCAGCGTCTTGTTGAGTGCGTTCACGACCGTGTAGAGGATCGCCGCGGCGAAGCCGACCGGGCCGCCGACACCGATCGCGACGAGGACGTAGCCGACCTGGCCGATCGCCGAGTAGGCCAGCATCTCGCTCGCGCTACGCCGCGAGATGGCGAGGATGCCGCCGTAGACGATGGAGGCGCCGCCGATCAGGATCAGCGCGCCGGCCGCGAGGTCGAGCTCGTCCGGCAGAAGCTCGCCGCCGAACCGCAGCAGCCCGTACGCGCCGATGTTCGCAAGGCCGCCGCTCAGGATGGCCGCGACGGCGGGTCGCGCACCCGTGTAGACGGTCGGCAGCCAGAAGTGGAAAGGAAAGAGGCCGAGCTTCACGCTGAAGGCGACGAAGAAGCCGACCGCAATGAGCACGGCGGCGTTCGGGTCGACGTCGTCCATCCGCGCCGCGATCCCGGACATCTCGAGCGTCCCGGTGACGTGGTACACGCCGGAGACGGAGAGCAGGAAGATGAACGTGCCGAGCAGGTTGACCGTCGTGAAGACGAGCGCCGCACCGAGCTCTCGCCTGCCGCCGCCGTACGTCGCGAGGACGTACCCGGCGGTCATCGCGAGCTCGAAGAAGACGTAGAAGTTGAAGAGGTCGCCCGTCAGGAACACGCCCGTCAGCCCGGCGGCCAGCAGGACGACGAGGCCGGGGAACGTCCGCTCGCGCACACCGTCCAGCACCTCCACCACGGTCGCGGCAAGGAGCGAGAGCGACGACAGAAGCGCGAAGAGCACCCCGAGCGCGTCGGCGCGGAGGGTGATCCCGATGCCGACCGGCCAGTCGCCCGTCGTCACCACGACGGTGTCGTCGGGCAACACCGCGGCGGCCAGCGCGACGAGGGCGCCGAGGTTCACCGCGAGGGCCGCGACGGCGACCCAGCCGATCACGCGCCGTCGCCCGTCGAGCAGCGTGAGCAGGAGACCCGCGGCCCAGGGAACGACGAGCGACAGCGACAGGGCGGTCACCGGGCTGCCGCCTCCTCCTCCGCATGCTCCCGCTCGTGGAGTCGCTCGAGACGGGCGTCGCGCTCGGCCTCTTGCCCCGCGAGCTCGCCGAGCTCACGGGAGCGATAGGCCTGGACGACCCGGAGGACGAGGGCGAGCAGGAGGGCGGTGACGGCGAGACCGATCACGATCGCCGTCAGCGCCATCGCCTGACTGAGCGGGTCGGCGATGGAGTCCCCGCTCAGCGGGTAGATCGGCGCAGCGCCGCGGCTGAGGCCCGAGGCGACGAGCGTCAGCACCGCGGCCTGCGAGACCAGTACGACACCGAAGACGACGCGCACGAGGTCCCGGTCGAGCAGCAGGACGGCGCCGGTGCCGAACAGCACCGCAGCCGCCAGCGCGAAGACGAGATTCACGGCCGCGGCTCCTCGACCAGCCGCGTGAGCTGGTGGATGAGCTCGACCAGCGAGCCGGCGACGAGCAGGAAGACGCCGACGTCGAACGCCACCGCCGTGGTCAGCTCCAGCGTGCCGACGTGGACGACCGGTTCGCCGGACCTGGGATAGTGCGTAAGCAGCGGCTCGCCGAGGAGGATCGGGAAGAAGCCGATCGCGAGCGCGAACAGGAGCCCGGAGACCGCTACGTCGGGCGCGTAGCGGAGCACCGGAAGAGTCCGCTCGGCGCGCTCCGCTCCGAGCGTGACGTAGCGAAGCGCGACCGCGAGCGCGACCACCACGCCGGCGCTGAACCCGTCGCCCACGTCGCCGTACCCCTTCACGATGATGGCGGCCGCGACCATCATCGCCGGACCGAGCAGGCGCGGGCAGACCACCTCCAGGATCACGCTCACCAGGCTCTCCCGCGGCTGAGCAGGCTCGCGACGCCGACGACCGCGACGGCGAGAACCGTGATCTCGACCATCGTGTCGAGCCCCCGGAAGTCGGCAAGGATCACGGTCACGACGTCGCCGCCGTGTGCGTCAGGCGTCCTGTCGATGTGCTCGGCTGCGACGCCGGCGGTCGCCGCCGGGCGGGACAGCGCACCCCAGATCGTCGCGAACGCGGCCGCGCCGGCCGCAACGCCGATTCCGGCGTTGCGCGCGCGCCGCCGTGGACGGCGCAGGGTCGTCGGCGGCAGCCGTGCGAAGACTCCGACGAAGACGAGGGCGAGGACGGTCTCCACCAGGACGGCGACGAGCGCGACGTCGGGAGCGCCGACCATCGCGTAGACGCCCGCCAGCGCGAAGCCGAGCACCGAGAGCGCGAGGACGGGCTGCAGCCGGCCCTTGTCACGCGCTGCCGTCACCCCCGCGAGCACACCGAGACCGAGCAGGACGACGATCGGAAGATCCCGGAGAGCGACCGGCCCGACGTCGTAGGACCCGCGGGTCGGCGTCACGGCGAACGCGATCGCGATCAGCGCAGCCGCGGGCACGAGCACGGCGGCGATGCTGTTGCGCAGGTCGCGGACCTCCTTGTCGTGCGCCCAGTCCGAGAGGCGGTTCAGCCCGAGGAGCGAGAGGGCATACCAGCGACGGGGGCCGGCGATCTGCCCAATCCGGCCGAACGCGCGTACAACCGGGTCTCTCACGCGCGGCGTGAGCAGCACGAGCGCCCCGAGCGCCCACGCGGCGAGCGCCATGACGTTCGCGGTGCCGGTGTCCAGGTGGTACGCAGGCGCGACGTCGACCACGCCCGCCTGCGTGACCTCCGCCGCGTCCTCCGCCAGCCGTGCGAACGGCTCGACGACGAGGCCGCCGACGAGGGCCAGCACGGCGAGCACCGCGACGGGCGCGAGCAAGAGCGGCGGAACCCGCCCCCTGGGCCTTGCCCGCAGCGGCCCGGCGAAGATCCCGAGCCAGAAGCGCCCGATGTACGCGACCGTCAGCGCCGCCGCCCCGACGGCGAGCACCTGGACGAGCCGGCCGTGCTCGCTGGCGGCCGAGAAGAACAGCTCGTCCTTGAAGAAGCCGAGCGTCAACGGAAGCGCCGCCACCGTCGCCGCCGCGATACCGCTCACGACCGCGAGCGCCGGTAGCCGCCGCCCGAGGCCCCCGAGGCGAGAGAGCTGCGACTCGCCGGTCGTCACGGTGACCGCACCGGCGGTCATGAACAGGGCGCTCTTCGCGATCGCGTGAGCGAGCACGTAGAGCGCGGCAGCCCCGGCCGCGGTCGCGCCCCCGATCCCGTAGAGCGTGACCACGTAGCCGTACTGCGAGATGGTCGAGTGGGCGAGGATCTGCTTCAGCTCGTCCTGCGCCAGCGCGAGCACGCCCCCGACCGCGATCGAGACGAGCCCGACGACGAGCAGCAGGTCGAGCACGAGGTCGCTCTTCGCGAGCAGCGGATGGACGCGCCCGAGCACGAGCACGCCCGCGGCGACCATCGCCGCGGAGTGCAGATAGGCGGAGACGGGTGTCGGAGCGGCCATTGCGCGCGGCAGCCAGAAGTGCAGCGGCGCCTGCGCGCTCTTGGCAAGCGCGGCGACGGCGATCAGCACGCAGGCCGCGGTCGTCGTCGGGCCGCTCTCCGCACGCTCGAAGAGCTCCGGGAGCGAGAACGTGCCGTAGGTGTTGTAGAGGAGAACGGCCCCCACGAGCATGAGAACCGCGCTGACGCCCATCACGAGCAGCGCCATCAACGCAGCTCCACGCGCATCCCGGTCGCGGTCGAAGCCGATCAGGAAGTACGACGCGACGGCCGTCAGGTCGAAGAAGACGAAGAGCAGCACGAGGTCGCGAGCGCAGGCGAGCCCGACCATCGAGCCCATGAAGAAGACCATCCAGGGCCAGAACCGCCACGCGTCGCCGGACGGACGCCGGAGCTGCTCCAGGTGCCACGGCAGGTAGCCGGCGCCGTAGACGAAGACGAGAACGCCGATCCCGGTGGCAAGCAGGGCGTAGAGGGCGGCGAGCCCGTCGAAGGCGAGGTCGAGACGGAGATCGATCGTCGGGGCCCAGGCGACCTCGACCGCGCCTCCTCCGGCCAGCCAGCCCGCCAGACAGGCAACGAACGCCACCGCCGCGCTCGCCACCGCCGACCAGGCGAGCACGTCGGCGCGTCGAAACGTCACGCGACGAGGACGTAGATGACGAAGACGGCGTAGAGCGCAGCCCAGACCGCGATCGCGAGACTGGTGAACCTCCGCTGGACCTGCAGCGTCACGATCGCAACCAGTCCGCCGGCGAGCGCGAGGCAGCCGGCGAGGATCGAGTACGTGTCGAGCTCCCACGAGGTGAAGGCCAGGCCGACGGCCATCGGAATCGTCGACTGGAAGACGAGCGCGCCGGTGATGTTGCCTAGCGCGAGGGAGTCCTTCCCCTCGCGCACCCAGAAGAAGCTGTTCGCCTTCTCGGGCAGCTCGGTCGCGAAGGGAGCGAGGACGAGCGAGAGGACGAGCGGCTCGAGGCCGACGGAGTCTGCGACGTGGAGCACCTGCTCGACGAAGAGGTGCGCGCCGCCGACGATCGCCCCCAGCGCGACCACGAGCTGGAGCACGACGATGCGCATCGTGGGCGGGTCGCCCCGCGTCGAGTCGAGGACGAGCGGCCGCAACTCCTCCTGCGCTTCGACCGAGCCGCTGTTCCGGAGCGTCCAGCGCACGTAGACGCCGTACGCCAGCACGAGCACGACCGCCGCCGGGATCTGGACCTCCGTCGGCGCGCCGAGTCCGAGCAGGAGCCCGACCGCGAAGCACCCCATGAAGAAGGCGAGGTCTCGCTCGAGCGTCGGGAAGTGGACGTCCAGCTTCAGACCGGACTCGCGCCGGCCGCGGTAGAGCACGGCGCCCAGCCCGACGAGGGCCATCGCGATCGTCGCCAGAAGCAGCGGCGCGCCGATGATCGCCCCCACGGCGACGTCCTCGGACCCCTTGCCACCCTCGATGAGCGCGACGATCGGGATCAGCGATTCCGGCAGCGCCGTCGCGACGGCGGCGAGGAGACTCCCGACCGCGCCCTGGCCGAGCCCGACCATGCTGCCGAACCACTCGATCGCGTTCGTGAAGAGAAGGGCGCCGGCGAGGAGAATGGCAAAGCTCGCGGGCAGCAGGACGGCGGAGCTCACGGAGGCAATCCTGCCCGTCCCGGCCGCGCCGTGAACATAGGGACCGCGGACGGGTCAGTTCTCGCGGGCGATCCGCAAGGCGGCCCGGAGGCCCAGCCCCGAGCCGCCGTGCAGGAGCCCGAGCGCGTAGACGCGGCCGGCGAAGCGGACGAGCGCATAGATCGCGGCGAGCACGAGGACGATCGCGAGCGCGTGTTGCCAGAGGGGGACGCCGACGAGCGCGCTCCGCGCAGGAAGCACGAGCGGCGCGGTCAGCGGGAAGACGGTGAGGACGGTCGCGAGAGTGCCTTCGGCATTTGCTGCCAGGACGATGTACGAGGCGAAGTAGACGGTGAGCAGCGCGTAGGTAACGGGCTGCGCGGCCGTTTCCGCGTTCTGCTGGTTCGAGGCGAGCGCGCCGGCGACCGCGTAGGCGACCGCGTAGAGCGCGAACCCGAGCACGAACCACGGGACGACGAGCGCAACGTCCGCCCCGAGCGATGCAGGAACGTCGAAGACGCCGGTGACGAGCAGCCCGACGGCGAACCCCACCACGAGCACGAGCTGCGCCAACCCGAGCGTGCCGATCCCGATCACCTTCCCGGCCAGCAGGTCACGCGGTCGCACCGCCGACAGGATCACCTCGACGACACGGTTGTTCTTCTCCTCGACGACGCCGCTGATGACCCACTGCCCGTAGAACGCGAGCGACATGAACAGGAGCAGCGAGCCGGCGTACGCGACCAGCACCGCAGCGTCGCCGGGCTCGTCGTCCGGCGGGTGGAGCGTGGACGTGGTCAGCTCCGGCTCCGGCGGCAGCTTGTTCCGAACCGCGCGCACCGCCGCGTCGGCGGCCGCCGCCACCTGCGCGTCCACGTTCTTCCGGAAGACGAGGCGGTCGTTCGACACGAGCAGCAGCGCGTCGACCTTGTCGTCCTCGAGGAGCCGGCGTCCGGCCTGCGCCGAGTCGACCGTGTGAAGCTTCACCTTCGCCTCGTCGAACGGCTCCGCCGCCCGTTGCAGGGCGACGGCGAGCCCCGGGGGCGCGGGAGCGGTGACCGCGTAGTCGAACGTGCGCTGTGGGTCGAAGAGCCGCCCGATCACGGCAGAGACGGCCAGGAGCGCGAGGATCAGGAGCGTCGAGGCGATGAAAGCCTTGCTGCGAAGCCGCTCGCGAATCTCTCGCGTGGCGACGAGGGTTAACGCGCGTCTGCCACTCATCGCTCCACGAGCTCCAGGAAGAGCTCCGCGAGCGACGGCGGCCCGTAGCTGAACCCGATCACCGGCGCGGTCCGCTCGGCAGCTGCGAGCACGGCCTGCGGATCGACGTCGCGATCGACCAGCAGGCGGAGGTCGCCGTTCGTGCGCTCGACCACGTCGGCGCCTCGAATCTCGGGCTCCCACCCCGGGGGCGCACCGTCGAGTCGCAGCGCAATCCGCCGTCGCTCCGAGGCACGCCTCAACGCATCGAGGTTTCCCTCCGCGACGATCCGGCCGCGGTCGATGATCGCGACCTCCTCGCAGATCTCCTCCACGAGATCGAGCTGGTGGCTCGAGAAGAGCACCGCGACCCCTCGGGCCGCCTCGTCGCGGAGGACCTGGGCGAGCGTTCGCACCGCAACCGGATCGAGACCGGCGAACGGCTCGTCGAGGACGAGCAGCTCCGGTGTGTGCACCAGCGCGGCCGCGAGCTGGGCGCGCTGCTGGTTGCCGTGCGAGAGCTCGACCACCTTCGCGTCGGCACGATCGGCGAGACCCAGCCGCGTCAGCCATTCCGACGCCGCGGCGTCGGCGTCGCGCGCGTTCAGGCCGTGGAGGCGGCCGAGGTAGGCCAGTTGCTCGCGGACTCGCATCCGCGGGTAGAGCCCACGTTCCTCCGGCATGTAGCCGAACCGCAGGCGCTCGACAGGGCCAATCGGGCGTCCGTCCCAGAGGACGGCACCGGTGTCGAGCTCGACGAGGCCGAAGATCGCGCGCATCGTGGTCGTCTTCCCGGCGCCGTTGGGGCCTAGGAAGCCGAGCATGCGTCCGCGCTCGACGTTGAACGAACAGCCGTCGAGCGCCGTCACCTCACCGAACCGCTTGCCGATGGCGTCGATGCTCAGCATCGTCGATGTCACGTTACGTCGCGGCGTGCGACGAGCGTCGCACCGGCCGCGACGACCACCAGCGCGTATGCGGCAAGGAGCAGCGCGCCGAGCGCCGGCGCGAGCAGATAGTCGGCGAAGCCGGCCGTGACTGAGTCGCTCGCGCCGACCGGGGTGAAGCGGCCTACGTCCGGGAGGAGTGCACGGATGAGGTCGTCGACGAGGAGCGCCCAGACGATCACACCGATGACGGCGAACACCTGGTTTCGGACAACCGCGCCGATGCCGACGCCCATCGCCGCCCAGAGTGCCGTCATGAACACCGTGCCGACCACGAGCAGCACGACGTGACCCGTGTCGAGCGCGAAGTCGATCCCGCGACCCGTCAGAATCGCGTACCCGACGCCGAACGAGATGCTGATCGCGACGAGCCCGAAGACGATCCCCATGAGAAGGCTCGCGACGACCTTGGCCGCGATCACACGGCTGCGGCGCGGCGTGACGAGGAACGTGGAGCGGATGGTCCCGTGCCGGAACTCGCTCGTGATCGCCATCACGCCGATGAGCGAGGCGAAGAGCGCGCCGGACGTGCCCGCGGAGAGCAGCAGGTGCTGGTTGTCGTGGCCTCGGCCGGCCCTCGGCTCAGCGCCGGGAGCCGACCGATCCGCGATCGCTCGGCAGTCGAGAATCGACGCCGTAGAGATAGGAAAGCGGAGCCATCAGCACGATGAACGCAACAACCAGAAGCGCACCCATGTCTTTCACCTCCTACAGAGATCAACGGCTCGGAGCGTCGGAAGATTCCGGCCGCGCGAGGAAGACGCTGCCCGCTCGGGGGTGATCCGCCGGAGACGGCACGGACCGCCGTCGCGCCCGGTCCGGAGAGTCGCCTTTACCCGAAGACAACGCCGGCTTCACCGGGACTTCCCGCGCTCTCACGTCTCACACAGGTCTCGCTGCTTTTCTGGAGAGACCCACAGTTCTTCCACGTGCAAAGGAGCACAGATGAGCGAGACAGGAAGCACTCCGAACGGGCGGCCGCGCCGGGCGCGGATCGCCGTCCCGTTCGCCGTCGGAGCGATCGCCGGCGCGACCGTCATCGGCGGCGTCGCGCTGGTGGCGCACGACGACGGGTCCGGCGCCGGGGTCGGAGCGCTTGCCGCCGCGACGCCCGGAACGGCCATCGCCTCGAAGGCTCAGTCGCTCTCGGCGGAGCAGATCTACCGCCAGGACAGCCCCGGCGTCGTCGACATCAGCGTCACGACCGGCGCCGCCTCGCAGAACGGCGTCTCGCCGTTCGGCCCGAGCGGCGGCAGCGCGCAGGCGGAGGGCACCGGGTTCGTGTACGACACGTCCGGGAACATCGTCACGGCGAGCCACGTCGTCGACGGCGCGACCGCGATCCAGGTGCGCTTCGAGGACGGCAGTGTCGCGAAGGCGACGCTCGTCGGGACGGACCCGTCGAGCGACACCGCGGTCATCAACGTGAAGGTGGCTTCGTCGAAGCTCAGGCCGCTCGCGCTCGCGGACTCGGGCGACGTCCAGCCGGGGCAGGGCGCGGTCGCGATCGGCAGCCCGTTCGGCTACGAGGAGAGCATCACCGCCGGCATCGTGAGCGCGGTCGACCGTTCCATCGAGGCGCCGAACGGCTACTCGATCCCGAACGCCATCCAGACGGACGCGCCGATCAACCACGGAAACTCCGGCGGTCCGCTGATCGACGCCGGCGGCAAGGTGATCGGCGTCAACGTGCAGATCGCCGCAGACGATTCCGCCGGCAGCAGCCAGAACGCGGGTGTCGGGTTCGCCGTGCCGTCCAACACCGTGAAGCGCGTCGTCGACGATCTCGTCGCCGGCCGGACGGTGCAGCACGCCTATCTGGGCGTCTCGATCGGCACGAACGCGAACGGCACCGGCGCGGTCGTCGGCACCGTGCGGGCGGGCGGCCCCGCCGCGGCAGCGGGCGTCAGGTCCGGAGACGTCATCGTCTCCGTGAACGGCAAGCCGATCTCGAGCGCGAACGAGCTGACCTCGGCGGTCGGGGCACTCCAGCCCGGCGACAAGGCGACATTGAAGGTGCAGCGCGGAGGCTCGACCCTCACGCTGACCGTGACGCTCGCCACGCGCCCGGCGACGGCTCCCACGGCCTGACGCATCGCGCCTCCGGCGATGGGGCCGACCCGGCCCCATCGCCGAACCGCAATACTCCGGCGAGATGAACGCGGCCGCGTGCTCACATCTCGACCAGGTGACGATCTTCGATCCGCCCGGGCCGATCGACGGGTGCGAGGAATGCCTGAAGACCGGAGACCGGTGGATGCACCTGCGCATGTGCCAGACGTGCGGGAAGATCGGCTGCTGCGACTCCTCTCCCAACCGGCACGCGAGCCGTCACGCGGGTGAGGAGGGACATCCCGTTGCCCGCTCGGTCGAGCCCGGCGAGGACTGGAGCTGGTGCTACGTCGACGAGGTGATGTTCCTCCTGTCCTCCGGCTGAGCTAGCGCGGGTCCGCTCCGTTGGGCAGCGCTGCCGCGTCGGCGGTGCGTGTCGCCGAAGACTCGCTGCCGCAGCCGTAGGCGTACGGATGGTTGAACGCATCGAGCGCGCGGGCCGGGTCGACGGCGATGCGAAATGCCTCGTTCGTCCGCGCGTCCTCGACCGCGACGTAGACCTTGCCGCTGCGCGCGCTCCAGAGAAGCGTCACGTCGAAGCCGTCGCCGCGGCGGTGATCCAGCTCACGAAGCTCGGAATGCTCGGCGTGGGTGCCCATCGCGATCCTCCTCGGTCGTCGGCTTGCAGCGTGTCCTCTGGAGACTGCCACGCAGCTCGTTCGGGGACACGGCGGTCTGCCGACGCCCGAGGGTGCGGGAAACCGGCGGATTCGTCAGTCGCCGACGAGCTCGCGGAACCCGGGCTCCTCGCGGATCGCATCGAGGTCGGTGTCGTTGTTCGCGAAGCCCCGGAAGAAGTCGGAGCCCTCGATCGCCGCTCGGAGGTGCTCGAGCGCCTCGGTCCGGCGGCCGGTGAGGCTCTCGACACAGGCGAGGTTGTAGGCGAGGAGCGGGTACTGGGGATGGTCGGCGACGAGCGGCGTCAGCGCCTCGACGACGGCCTCGTGCTCGCCCGCCTCGTAGCGGGGCCGGATGGGCGACCAGAGCTCCCAGCCGACCGCCTCGTACGGCTTGCCCGCCGTCGCCCCGACAGCGACGATCGTCGTGCCAGGCTCCTCCGCGAACGCGGTCCGCTTGGCCTCTGGCTCGACGGAGACGAACGTCCCGGCCGGCGCGTCGACCGGCTCGCCATCGAGCTCGAAGCGGGCCCGCCCTGCGAGGACGAGATACAGCTCCTCGTTGCGATCGTCCGTGTCGTTGTCGGCCTCGTCGTGCTCGTTCAGGATGCGGTCGCCGACCTCCTTCCCCGTCCAGGCCGTGACGCCGAACGCCGTGATGCCGAGGTGATGGCGGACGGCCCGGTACGGCTCCCGCCCGTCGTCGATCTCCTCCATCTCGTCGAGCCGTGCGATGCGGTACTTGCCCATCGAGCTCTCCTCCTCCGTTCGCGGCGCGGACCGGTAGAGGATGCCAGCGACGGTCGCTCAACCCGGCGGCAACGGAAAGCGGACGTGCATGTGGTTCTCGTGGTTCGGATACGGAACGACCACGCCGGAGGGGCCCGAGAGCCCCGCCGAGAACCCGACGAACACCATGTGCGCGCCGGCGGCGACGAACCGGTCGAGCAGATCCTGCGCGAGCCGGTGGTCGATCTGGCTCGTCACGATCGGCGCGCTCAGGTGCCCGTCGCGACGCGGGTAGTAGACGTCGACGTCGAGCCCGTTCTGATGAGAGGCGTGCTGATCCAGCGGACCGCCGCCGCGGCGGCTGATGTCCCCGATCACCACCCGCGGTGCCTGAGGGTGCGCGGATCGGTAGGCGGCGATCACGTCGACGAGTGTCCTG
>Ga0157371_10002730_pt1 | contig 16626 bp, 12 predicted proteins | sample C45metaG_FD_113462 | JGI IMG/M metagenome (GOLD analysis project Ga0157371, IMG submission 113462) | Corn rhizosphere microbial communities from Kellogg Biological Station, Michigan, USA - C4-5 metaG | ecosystem: Host-associated > Plants > Roots > Rhizosphere > Soil | place: USA: Michigan...
AGCCGATCTCTCGGCCATTCCCGCCGACCTGGAAAAGCTCGCCGTGCGGGTGATCCACGCCTGCGGCATGGTCGACGTGGTCCAGGACCTGGCCTTTTCCCCGGACGCCGGGGCGGCCGGTCGTGCGGCCCTGGCGGCGGGCGCGCCCATCCTCTGCGATGCGCGCATGGTCGCCGAAGGCATCACCCGCACCCGGCTGCCAGCGGACAACCCGGTGATCTGCACCCTGCACGACGAGGGCATCCGTGAGCTGGCCATCGAGCAGGGCAACACCCGCTCGGCGGTGGCCCTGGAGCGCTGGCGCCCCCACCTGGCCGGCAGCGTGGTGGTGATCGGCAACGCCCCCACGGCGCTGTTCTACCTGCTGGAGATGCTCGACGCCGGGGCGCCCAAGCCGGCGCTGATCCTCGGCATGCCGGTGGGCTTCGTCGGCGCCCGGGAGTCCAAGGACGCCCTGGCCGCCGACAGCCGCGGCGTGCCCTATGTCATCGTCCGCGGGCGGCGGGGCGGCAGTGCCATGGCCGCCGCGGCGGTCAACGCCCTGGCCACGGAGGTGGAGTGATGGCGGGCCGCCTGCTCGGCCTGGGCGTCGGCCCCGGCGATCCGGAACTCATCACCCTCAAGGCCCTGCGCCTGCTGCAGGGCGCGCCGGTGGTGGCCTATTTCGTCGCCAAGGCCAAGGCCAACGTGGGCCAGGGCGGCAATGCCTATGGCGTCATCGAGGGCTATCTGCTGGACGGCCAGCAGCGCCTGCCGCTGGTCTATCCGGTGACCACCGAGAAGCTGGCGCCGCCCTTGTCCTACGAGACGGTGATCGCCGACTTCTATGACACCGCCGCCGCCCAGGTGGCCGGCCATCTGGACGCCGGCCGCGACGTGGCGGTGATCTGCGAGGGCGATCCCTTCTTCTACGGGTCCTACATGTACCTGCACGACCGCCTGGCCGAGCGCTATGAAGCCCAGGTGGTGCCGGGGGTCTGCTCCATGCTCGGCGGCGTGGCCATGCTCGGCCTGCCGCTGGTCTATCGCAACCAGACCCTCACGGTGCTCTCCGGGGTGCTCTCCGCGGATGAACTCAAGGCGCGCCTCGCCAGCGCCGACGCTGCCGTGGTGATGAAGCTAGGGCGCAATTTCGACAAGGTGCGCCAGGTCCTGCGTGAGCTGGGCCTGGACCAACGTGCCCGCTACATCGAGCGCGCCACCATGGACAACCAGCGCATCGTGCCGCTGGACGAAGTCGAGCCCATGGCCTCGCCGTATTTCTCGCTGGTGGTGGTGCCGGGGGTGAAATGGAAGGGTTGAGCCCGGCCATTGTCATCCTCGGCCCCGGTGCCCTGGCCACTGCGCGCCGGCTGCAGGCTGGCTTGCCGGGTAGCCGGGTGCATGGTCTGGCCGGACGGGTCGAGGGCGATGTCAGCTACACGGCCTTCGGCGATCATCTCCGCGAGCTCTATCGGCAGCAGCGGCCGCTGGTGGTGCTCTGCGCCGCCGGCATCGTCATCCGCAGCCTGGCGCCGCTGCTGGACGACAAGACCGCCGAGCCGCCGGTACTGGCCGTGGCCGAGGACGGCAGCGCCGTGGTGCCGCTGCTGGGCGGCCTGGCCGGCGCCAATCGCCTGGCCCGGACCCTGGGTACGCTGCTGGCGGTGGCGCCGGCCATCACCACCAGCGGCGAGTTGAGATTCGGCACCTGCCTGCTCGATCCGCCGCCCGGCTATGCCCTGGCCGACGTCGACGTGGCCAAGCACCGGGTGGCCGATCTGCTGGCCGGCGCGCCGGTACGCATCGAGGGCGAGGCACCCTGGCTGGACGCCGTGCCCCTGGCCCGCGACCCCGAGGCGCGACAGCGCATCCTGGTCTCGCCCCTGGCCAGCGCCGACGACCACACCCTGTTGATCCATCCCCGCGCCGTGCTGGTGGCGGTACGGGCCGATGCCACCGCCGCCGCCGTCATCGAGCTGCTCGCCAGCACCGGCTATGCGCCGGGTGCCATGGCGGTGCTGCTGGCGCGGGCCGAGGACATGGCCGCGCCCGCCCTGGCCGAGCTGGGCCAGGCGCTGGACGTGCCCTTGAGATTCGTCGACGCCAACACCCCGGAGTTCGCCCGGGCGGCCGTGGAACGGGCCCAGGTCCAGGGCCTTGCCCTGCACCTGCATGACCGGCCGCTGGACGCCAACGAGCTCGGCCAGCGCCGCGGCCGCCTCAGTGTGGTGGGCCTCGGCCCCGGCGCGGCCGAACTCATGGCCCCGGTGGTGCGCCGGGCCCTGGACCAGGCCCAGGACGTGCTCGGCTATGCCACCTACGTGCAGATGGCCGGCCCCCTGCGCCCGGATCAACTGGCCCATGCCAGCGACAACCGCGAAGAATTGCAGCGCGCCCGCCATGCCTTCGAGTTGGCCGCCAGCGGTCGCCAGGTGGTCATGGTGTCGTCCGGCGATCCGGGTGTCTTCGCCATGGCCGCCGCGGTGCTGGAGGTGCTGGAAGGCGCCGAGGACCCGCGCTGGGCGGCGGTGGAACTGGAGATCCTGCCGGGCATCACCGCGGCTATGGCCAGTGCCGCCCTGGCCGGGGCGCCCCTGGGCCACGACTTCTGCCTGATCTCCCTGTCCGACAACCTCAAGCCCTGGGCGGTGATCGAGCAGCGCCTGCGCCAGGCCGCCGCGGCGGACCTGGCCATGGCCTTCTACAACCCCATCTCCAAGGCCCGCCCACACCAGTTGGACCGGGCGTTGGACGTCCTGCGCAGCTGCCGCCCGGCGACCACCCCGGTGATCCTCGGCCGCGACGTCGGCCGTCCCGGTGGCGGTCTCGACTACACCAGCCTCGGCGCCCTGCGCAGCGACATGGTGGATTCGCGCACCCTGGTGATCCTCGGGTCCAGCCATACCCGGCGCTTCCCGCGGGCCAATGGCGGCGAATGGGTCTATACGCCGCGCTGGTATGATCCGGATTTGTTATAAAGTAACGCTTAGTGCTTGAATCCTGGTCGCCGCTGGCTCACCCTCGGCGACCTTCATGTTCCCTGGCGGGAAGCCGGTGTGAGTCCGGCGCGGTCGCGCCACTGTGAGCCTTCGAGGTGCTGTACGAAAAGTCGCTGAGCGCAGGCAGTTTTCGTACAGCACCTTGGAAGCGAGCCAGACCTCGCCAGGAGACACCCATCATCCACAAGGGACGCGTCATCCCAAGGAGAGTCCATGCTTCGCCGTCTTTCACCGCTGCTCGCAGTCGCCCTGTTGTCCGTTTCCTCCCTCACCGCCCAGGCCGCCACCGCCTACCCGCTGACCGTCCACAACTGCGGTCGCGACCTGGTCTTCGAGCGCGCGCCCCAGCGTGTGGTCAGCCTGGGCCAGGCCAGCACCGAGTTGCTCCTGCGCCTGGGCGTGGGGGCACGCCTGGTGGGCACGGGCGTCTGGTTCGGCGCCTTGCCCAAGGACTTGCAGGAAGAGGGCAAGGGCATCCCGCGCCTGGCCGACAACGCCCCCAGTTTCGAGGCCGTGGTCGGCACCCGACCGGACCTGGTGGCGGCGCAGTACACCTATCACGTCGGCCCGGGCGGCGAGGTGGCCGACTTTCCGCGCTTCGCCAATCTCGGCATCGCCGCCTACGTGGCGCCCAGCGATTGCGAAGGCAAGGCGGTGACCGCCGACTCCAACAGCGACGGCAGCCGCAGCGCACCCTTCGACATGGGCCTGGTGACCCGCGAGGTCCGTGAGCTGGCCGCCATCCTCGATGTGCAGCCGGCCGGCGAGCGCCTGGCCGCCGACCTCGACCGTCGCATCGCCGCCGCCGGCGAGCAGGCCAAGGCCGCCGGGGTGCAGGGGCGCTCGGTGCTGTTCTGGTTCTCCAGCCCGCGTCTGGAAGGCGATCCCTGGGTCGCCGGCAACCTCGGTGCGCCGGCCTGGATCGCCCGCGCCCTGGGCCTGCGCAACGTGGTGGACAGCGCCGAGGAGTGGCCGGCGGTGAGCTGGGAGCGCATCGCCGCCCTGGACCCGGACTATATCGTGGTGGCGCGCATGGACCGCCGCCTCTATCCCGCCGACGACGTGGACAAGAAGCTGGCCTTCCTGCGCAGCGACCCCCTGACCCGCGAATTGCGTGCGGTGCGCGAGAATCACCTGCTGGTGGTGGACGCCCCGACCCTCAACCCCTCGCTGCGGGTAGTGGACAGCGTCGAGACCCTGGCCGCCGAGCTGGCCAAGCCAACGCCATGAGCCTGCCCCTGGCGGCCGAAGGCGCCCGGCCCTGGCGTTGGCTGCTGGGCCTGGCCGCCGTGCTGGCGCTGGCCGCCAGCGTGGTGCTGGCGGCCTCCTTCGGCGAGATGCCCATCGCGCCCCTGACCAGTCTGCAGGCCATCGCCAATGGCCTGGGCCTGGGGCCCTATCCGGTGGAGCGCATCGTCCAGGGCATCGTCTGGGAGTACCGCTTCAGCCGCGCCCTGGTGGCCGCCTGCTGCGGCGCGGGCCTCGCGGTCTCCGGCGCCATCCTCCAGGCGCTGTTGCGCAACGCCCTGGCCGAGCCCTATGTGTTGGGCCTGTCGGCCGGCGCCTCCACCGGCGCGGTGCTGGTGATGCTGCTGGGCGTCGGTGGCGGGATGCTCGGCGTGTCCCTCGGCGCCTTTCTCGGCGCGGTGCTGGCCTTTACCGTGGTGCTGCCCTTTCTCGGCAGCGGCGGCAGCACCCGCATCATCCTGGCGGGGGTGGCCGCCTCCCAGCTGTTCAATGCCCTGACCGCCTATATCGTCGCCACCGCGGCCAATGCCGAGCAGGCGCGCAGCGTCATGTTCTGGCTGCTCGGCAGCCTGGCCGGGGTGCGCTGGCCGGATGTCTGGCTGGCCGGGGCCGTGGTCCTGGGCGGTCTGCTGGTGTGCCTGGCCTGCGCCCGGGCGCTGGATGCCTTCGCCTTCGGTGAAGACGCCGCCGCCAGCCTCGGGGTCGCCGTGGGGCCGCTGCGCCTGCTGCTGTTGGCGGTCACCGGCCTGATCACCGCCTGCCTGGTCAGCCTGGTGGGGGCAGTGGGCTTCGTCGGCCTGGTAATCCCCCATGTGGCGCGCTTCCTGGTCGGGCCGGGGCATGGTCGGCTGCTGCCCACCTGCGCCCTGATCGGCGCCCTGTTCATGGTGCTGGCCGACATCGTCGCCCGCACCCTGGTGGCCAAGCAGACCCTGCCCATCGGCGTGGTCACCGCCCTGGTGGGGGCGCCGGCCTTCGCCTTCATCCTCTATCGCGCCCGGGAGGTCCGATGAGCCTGGCTGCGCGGGACGTGGCCTGGAGTGCCGGCGGCCAGCCGATCCTGCGCGGGGTGACCCTGCAGGTGCCACCTGGAGGCGTGCTCGGGTTGCTCGGCCCCAACGGCTCGGGCAAGTCCAGCCTGCTGCGGCTCTTGGCCGGGCTGCGGCGGCCGGAGGCGGGTGGGGTCAGTCTCGACGAGACGCCGCTGAATCTGTTGCGCCGCCGCGACCTGGCGCGCCGGGTGGCCCTGGTGGAGCAGCAGGCCGGCACCGAGGCCGATCTCTCGGTGGCCGAGGTGGTACGCCTGGGCCGCACGCCCCATCGTGGCCTGCTCGACGCCTGGAGCGCGCGCGACGCCGAGGTCTGCCAGCGCGCCCTGGCCCAGGTCGGCCTGGTCGACAAGGCCAGTCGCCGCTGGCACAGCCTCTCCGGCGGCGAACGCCAGCGCGCCCAGATCGCCCGGGCCCTGGCCCAGGAGCCCAGCGAACTCTTGCTGGACGAACCCACCAACCACCTCGACATCCAGCACCAGCTGGAGATCCTCGACCTGGTCCGCCGCCTGCCGGCCACCTGCGTGCTGGCCATCCACGACCTCAACCTGGCCGCGCTGTTCTGCGACCGCCTGGCGGTGCTCCAGGACGGCCGCCTGGTCGCCGAAGGCACGCCGGCCGAGGTGCTGACCGCGGAGCTGATCCAGCAGGTATGGGGCGTGCGGGCGCAGGTGGCGCTGGACGGCCCCGAGGCGCGACCGACGATCCGCTATCGACTGGGCTGACGGCGCCGCACCGGACCGGCCCGCGCTTCGATCACTCGCCGCAGCGCCGGGCGTCCACCCAGCAGGAACACCAGTTCGGTGACGATGAACAGCGGGCCGATGGCCAGCCCGGCCAGGTCGTCGAGAAAGGCCGGCTTGCGGCCCTCGTAGTGATGGCCGACGAACTGGATGGCCCAGCCGACGATGAACAGGCCCAGGCCCCAGGCTAGCCAGACGCCCGTGGTCTGGGCTGCCAGCGCGGCGCCCAGCCAGAGCGCCAGGGCCAGCAGCGCGGTCATCAGCAGACCCAGCGGCCGATCCAGGCGCAGGTAGAAGATAGCGACCGCGGCGCCGACCGGCAGCGCGGGCGACAACGACCAGCCCGTGAGGGTGAAGACCGGCCGCGACAGCAGGATGGCCACCGCCAGGACGATCAGCAGGATGCCGGGGAAGTGGCTGGCGATGTTGCGGGGATCGCGATGGTAGCTCGCGTATTGGCTGAGGTGATCTTCCAGGCTTTTCATCGGCAGGCACCCGGTGGCAGGAGGCTAACCTTCAGCATGCACCTTGCAGGCCGTGCCGTCTGCCGGCCCGGGCTAACTGCCATTGCGATAATCGCCCCTTCGCTCGATAATCGGTCAAACGCCTGCCGAGGACCGCGCCGATGGACGATAACCGCACCGCTCACGCCACGGGCTTGCCGCCGCTGGCGGCGCCGCCGATCATCGCCTCGCCGGCCAAGCGCATCGAAGCCTTCACCGGCGATCCCAACTTCATGACCTCCCTGGCCCGTGGCCTGGCGGTCATCCATGCCTTCCAGGAACGCAAGCGCCAGCTGACCATCGCCCAGATCAGCCATCGCACCGAGATCCCCCGCGCCGCGGTGCGCCGTTGCCTGCACACCCTGATGAAGCTGGGCTACGTCACCACCGATGGCCGCACCTATTCGCTGCTGCCCAAGGTGCTGACCCTGGGGCATGCCTATCTGTCTTCCACACCGCTCGCAGTCACCGCCCAGCCGGTGCTCGACCGTTTGAGCGAACAGCTGCACGAGGCCTGCTCCATGGCCACCCTGGAGGGGGACGAGATCCTCTACATCGCCCGCTCGGCGACGCCGCAGCGGCTGATCTCGGTGGATCTCAGCGTCGGCAGCCGGCTGCCGGCCTATTGCACCTCCATGGGCCGCATCCTGCTCGCCGCCCTGGACGATGCCGCCCTGCACGATTACCTGGAACACGCCGATCTGCAGGCCAAGACCAGCCGCACCCTCTATCAGCCGCCGGCGCTCATCGAGTGCCTGGGCCAGGTGCGCCAGCAGGGCTACGTCATTGTCGACCAGGAGCTGGAGGTGGGCCTGAGATCCCTGGCGGTGCCCCTGCGTGACGCCGCCGGCCAGGTGCTGGCGGCGCTCAACGTCGGCACCCACGCCAGCCGGGTCAGTCGCCAGGAGCTGGAAACGCGCTTCCTGCCGGTGCTGCTGGCGGCCAGCGAGGAATTGAGTACCCGGCTGTTTCACTAGCCGGGTACTCGGCGGGCCTGACTCAGAAACGCACCGTCAGCCCGGCATTCACCGAGTGGAAGCGGGTGTCCGAGCCGAATTGGCCCTGGTAGGACAGCCCCACGTCGGTCAGTCGATTCACCCGCAACGTCGCGCCGAGCTCGGTCACGGCGGTGTCGCGGGCCTGGGGCACCCCCTGGACCTCGAAGCTCGGGCCGCTGGCGAAGGATTGGACGTTGCGCGTATCCAGGTCGCCATAGGCAAGGCGCCAGCCCAGCGAACCATAGAGCTGGGTTTCGTGGTTCGCCACCCGGGTATTCGCCGTCAGCCGCGTGCCCAGGGTCGAGAAGAAGGTGTCCTGCTTGTCGCTGGACACGTTCAGGGCGGCTGCCCCGCCTTTCTCGTGCAGGTCCGCGGCGTCGAAGTGCACATAGGAGAGCCCGGCGAAGGGTTCCACGACCACCTGGCCGAAGGGGATGCGATAGGCGGCTTCACCACCGGCCTGCAGCGACTCGGCGTCGCGCTTGCCAGTCAGGCGATCCTGGTAGTTGGCGAAGGACAGGTTCCGCTCGCTCTCCAGGCGGTGCCAGGTGTAGCCCAGGTTGGCGCTCAGGCGCAGGGCGTCGATCTGGCCGCCGGTGTAGGCCCCGAGATGGTAGTTGTCGCTGTGGCCACTGGCGTCGCTATCATCGGCGTCGAAGTTCGAGCGGCTGTAGCCGGCATAGAGACCACCACGCCAATCGTCGGTGAAGCTGCCGTCGGCCCCGACCAGCACGCCGCCGGTGTCCTGCCGCAGGCCGCCGGCGCCGTCCTGGCCGCCCAGGCGGGTCCAGTTGCCGAAGGGCTGCACCCAGGCGCCGTTTTCCGCGGGTGCGGTGCTGGGCTGGAAGTTGAGCGCCATGGCCGGCATGCGCAGCGAGCCCAGGTCCAGCAGGCTGCGCAGACGATTGCCCAGCACCCCGGACACCACCTGGCTGTTGGCGATCAAGGCGGTCGAGGTGCTGGCCTGGTAGTCGCCGGACAGTTGGTCGGCGGCGTTCCGGGCGCTGGCGGCATCCAGGATCAGCAGGTTGTTGTAGAGACGCAGGGAGTCGCCACTCTGCGCCAGCTCGCCCAGGGCCCCCGCGGTGTTCCACTGGTTGCGGGTTTCCATGACGGTCTGGAAGAGGCCCGGATTGGCGGGAGTACCGGGGTTCGACGGATTACCGGGGTTCGAGGGATTGCCGGGGTTCGACGGATTGCCAGGGTTCGAGGGATTACCAGGGTTCGAAGGGTTGCCCGGATTCGACGGATTACCCGGATTGCTGTTCTTCTGCGCGATGGTCAGATTCAGGTCGGTGCCCGTCTTCTGCAGGCTCACATCGAGGAACGCCGAGTTGCTCACCGCCTGGGCGTAGGCGGTGCCCTGGGCGGCGCCGTCGACCAGGCCGCCCTGGGCGCGCAGCAGGGTGTAGGTCTGACCGTTCTGGTAGCTCTGCTGCGGGTCCAGGGCGGTCACCGCGACCTGGGTGCCGCGCAGGGTGGCGGTACCGCTGACGTTGATCCGGTCGCTGCTGCCGTTGCCGGCGATGTCCGCGGCGTAGCGCGAGCCGGCGGCCATGTCCAGGTTGCCCTGGATGGCCAGGGTGCCGAGGGTCCCTTCGCCGGGCGAGAGGGTACCCCCGGAGGCGACCTGGGTGCCGCCCACCTGGCCGTTACCCGCCAGCACGCCACCGGACAGCACCTTGGCACTGTTGGTATAGGTGCCGTATTGGGTGCGGCCGACGGTGCCGTTGACCACCAGGGTGCCGTTGCCCACGTTCAGCTGCGAGTAGCTCTGGGAGTAGCTGGAGGCGCCGCCCAGATTGACCTGGTCGACGTTTCCCGCCAGCACCAGGCGACCGCCGCGCACCACGACGGCACCGGAGAAACCGGAGAGATCGCCGTTCAGGGTGGTGTCCCCGGCGAAGGCGTAGATCCGTCCCTGGCCGCCCACGCTGTTGCCGAACTGCAGGCCGCTGTCGGTGTGGTTGAAGGCCAGGGTGCCGCGGCCGGGACCGAAGCGGACGGCGGTCTGGGGATCCAGTTGCCCGGCGGCCTGGGCGGTGCCGGCGGTGACGGAGTCGTAGTCGCTACGGCCATCGTCCACCGTCACGCCGCCACCGATGCTGAGGGCGCCGCTCGCGGCGGTGTTGACGCCGGTCAGGGTGCCGAGGGTCAGGCCGTTGCCGGCGCTCAGCTGGGCGCCGTTGGCCAGCGTCAGCACGGTGCTGTAATTGGTGGTGCCGAGGGTGAAGTCCTGGGCCACCGCCAGGCGCGTGCCCGGGCCGGAGACGTTCACCAGGGTGTTGCGATCGTTGTGCGCCGAGCCCAGCGCCAGGGTGTTGCTGGTCAGCACCGCGCCGTCGCTCAGGCTGAGGTCGTTCTTGGTGAAGAAGGTGCCCGTGTTATCCCAGCGGCTGCCGCTGCCGGAGAGCTGGGTGACCGAGTCGATGTCGACCTGCTGGCTGTTGATGTGGCCACCGTTGCCGACCGTGATGCTCGAGTCGTAGAGGAAGTTGCCACCGGCCTTGAGATTGACCGTGTTCAGCCTGGCGTTCTGCCCGGTGACCACCAGCTCCGCACGGGAAACCGAGTTGCCGGTACTGCCGTTGTCGCTCAGTTGCACCGTGCCCGCCGTCACCTGGGCGCCCTTGCTGATGGTGAGTTTCCCCCGGCCATTAGCACCCACCAGGATCGAGTTTCCCGCGGCGTTCCACGTCGTCCCGCTGCCATCCACCAGGAGGGTGCCTTGGCCGACGTTGGCCTCGGAGGTGCTGGAAACGCTGCTGACCTGGCCACCTTGGCTGGTCAAGGTTGCGCCGTTGTTGAGGGTGAGACTGGCGGTGTCGCCGTTGCCCGGCTTGACCACCACCGCGCCGTCGACCGTGTGATCACTGCTCCAGGTCTGCTGACCGGTGCTGATGACGGTGTCGGCTGCGTGGGCCGGTGGCAGTAGCGCCAGGGAGATGGCGAAGGCGAGCGGGGATTGTTTGAATAGGGGTTTCATAACGACTCCAGAGACTCCATGGGTGTCAGGGCGGCAGCGACAGGTGTCGCCACCTCGACCTTTCCTGACCGGCTGGTAGCCAGCGCGGGAAGTATCTGGAGCGGTTCTGCGGGGACGAATAGTACGGGTGTACAGCTAGTGCTTCTGTACTAGCGGTCACTGGCTGCGGACTGCGTAGGGCGCCCGAAGCCGGTATTCCGGGCGTCTTGGCGCGGCGCGGGCCGCCGGTCTCCCTGAGCGATAGCCGAGGAGCGATACCTGCTGGGTATGGCAAGGCGACCAGGCGGTATTGGACAGGCTCTGGCACCGCTGCGCATCCTGGCGGCATAACAACAAGCCGTCAGGAGTACCGTCATGGACAGGGTCTTGCTGAGCGAGCGGAGTCGGGTCTTCGCGGCCTGTGCCCCCGGCCAGGTCTCGGAGTACGTCGGTCGCCACCTGGGTAGCCATCGCCTGCAGATCGGCCGCGACGCCGTCGCCCGGGCCAGTCTCGCCCATCGGCATTTCGCCGCCCTCGACCTCTGCCGACTGCACTATGCCGGCCAGGTGCGTATCCTCGCGCCGGCCCTCGACGAGCTCTACCACCTGCAGATCCTGTTGCGCGGCCGCTGCCTGTGGCAGGGCCGCGACGGCACGCGCTGCTACGGCCCCGGCGAGTTGATGTTGCTCAACCCCAGCGAGCCGGTGGACCTGGTCTATTCCGACGACTGCGAGAAATTCATCGTCAAGCTGCCGGTCACCCTGCTGGAGCGGGTCTGCCAGACCCGTGGCTGGACGCTGCCGGCGGTGGGCATCCGCTTCGTGCGACCTGAGGCGCAGCGGCCCTCCAGCGACATCCTCGACCTGCTGACCCTGATCTGCCACGAAGCCGAGGCGGCGCTGCCCACGGGCTTCCACGAGCCCTATCTGCAGATCCTCGCCGCCAAGCTGCTGTTGCAGCTGCCGAGCAACCTGACGCCCGCGGCCAGCAGGCGCGAGCCCGGCAGCCGCTTCGCGCAACTGGTGGAGCACATCGAGGCGCACCTGGACGAAGACCTCACGCCGCAGCAGCTGGCGGTCCAGGCGCACCTCAGCGAGCGTGGTCTGTTCGGCCTGTTCCAGCGCGAGGTCGGCTGTGCGCCGCTGGAATTCGTGCGGCAGCGCCGGCTGGAGCGGGTCCGCCAGGTGCTGCTCGATCCACCGGCCGGCGTGCGCAGCGTCACCGAGGCGGCCCTGGCGCACGGTTTCCTGCACCTGGGTCGTTTCGCCCAGCAGTACAAGGCGCGCTTCGGGGAATCGCCTTCGGCGACCTGGCGCGGACGCCCACGCCAGGCAGCGGTAGGCGGATAGTCCCGCACAGCGGCGGGATAGTGGCGACGGTGCCGGAACGCGAGCATGGACATCAGGGACGCAGGCGCGTCCCGCCAAGCGACAACGCTCCTACAACAACAACTCGAGCGCACCGCCATGTCCAAGTCTTTCGCATCATCCGCCTGCGCGGCTCTGCCCGTCGCTTCCGCTCTACTGCTCGGCCTGGGGACCAGCCTGCCGGTCCAGGCCAACAACGGTCTGCAACTGCCCGCCTATGGCGCCAAGGCCATGGGCATGGCCGGCGTCTCCATCGCCCTGCCACAGGATGCCGCCGCCTCCGCCAACAACCCGGCCGGCATGGCCCTGCTGGGCAATCGCTTCGACGCCGACCTGACCCTGCTGCGGGCGCCGATCCGCACCGCGGTGGGCAACGATCACTACGCCGACAACGCCGTGGTCGCCGTACCCACCGGGGGGTTCAACAGGGTCATCAACGAAGATATGAACGCCGGTCTCTCGGTGTTCGGCCAGGGCATCGCCCTGGACTACGGCGAGCCGGTATTTGGCACCCGCAACCTCAAGTCCAACCTGAAACAGGTGGTGCTGGCCCCCACCGTCACCTGGCGCCTGGCCCCCGGTCACTATGTGGGCTTTTCTCCTCGGCTGGCCTACCAACGGCTGGAGATCGCCGGCCTGGAAGGCTTCGGCGTGGCCAGTCCGGGGTCCGACAAGGCCTATGGCGGCGGCTTCGCCCTGGGCTATCAGGGCGCGCTCAGCGAGCGTCTCAGCCTGGGTATCAGCTATGCCAGCCCGCTGTGGTTCCAGCGCCTGGAGCGCTATCGCGGGCTGTTGCCGGACGGTCGCTTGAACACGCCGCAGCAGGCGGGCATCGGCCTTTCCTTCAAGGCCACACCGCAGCTGACCCTGGCGGCCGACGCCCTGTGGATCGACTGGTCCGGCGAGCACGGCACCGGCAATCGCTTCACCGAAGGCGGCGCCCTGGGCGCCAGTGACGGGCCCGGCTTCGGCTGGCGCGACCAGAAGATCCTGCGTTTCGGCGCCAGCTACGAGTTGAACGCCCAGTGGACGCTGCGCGCCGGCGCCTCCTTCTCCAACCACTTCATCCCCAGCAGCGAAGCCACCTTCGCCACCCTGGCACCCCTGGCCCAGTACGACCACTACAGCCTGGGCGCCAGCTACCGGCTGGGCGACGGCTGGGAGGTCACCGGCAGCTATCTCTATGCGGTCAACGACCGCCTCACCGGCAGCGGCGCCAGCCAGGGCATCCGCGTCGGCACCGACGTCAGCTATCTCAATCTCGGCATTGGCTACCGCTTCTAAGAGGACGACACCATGACTACCACCTACCTGCTGCTCCATGGTTCCTGGCACGACGGTCGCGCCTGGGACGGTGTCGCCCAAGCCCTGCGCGCCCAAGGGGCGGAAGTCCATGCGCCGACCATCGCCGGCCATGGCCATGGCGCCGACCTCGCGGCTAGCCATGCCGACTGCGTCGACTCCGTGGTCGACTACGTGCGGCGCCACGACCTGCGCGACGTGGTCGCCCTCGGCCACAGCTGGGGCGGCACCGTGCTGCAGCGCCTGGCCGAGATCGAGACCGCGCGGCTCAAGCGCCTGGTGTTCCATAACGCCTTCGTGCTGTGTGACGGCGAGGCGCTGTTCGACCTGGTGCCGCCGCACTACCAGGCCCTGTGGCGCCAGCTGGAGCAGCCCGATGGCGGCATCATGCTGCCGTTCCCGGTGTTCCGCGACGCCTTCATCGGCGATGCCAGCCTGGCGCAGGCCCAGGCCATCTACGCCGAATACCTCACCCCGACGCCGGCACGCAGCCACTTCGACGCCGTGCCGCTGGCGACCTTCGACCGCTTGCCGATCCCGCGTAGCTGGCTCTATGCCCAGGACGACGTGGCCCTGCCGCCCGGCCAGTACGGCTGGCATCCGCGCCTGAGCGAGCGGTTGGGTGGCTATCGACTGGTATCCCTGGCCGGTAGCCACGAGGTGCTCTTCACCCGTCCCGCCGCCCTGGCCGAGGCCATCCATCTGGCGGGCCGCGACTAGCGGCAGGCCCTGCACGAGGAACTCCCATGAACGCTCCCCTCAACGTCGCCATCGTCGGCGGTGGCATCGCCGGTGTCGGCCTGGCCCTCGGCCTGAAGGATGCCGCGCACCTCAAGGTCAGGCTGTTCGAATCCGCCGCCGCCTTCGGCGAGATCGGCGCCGGCGTCTCCTTTGGCGCCAATGCCGTGCGCGCCCTGGCCGGACTGGGCATGGCCGAGCCCTATCACGCCCTGGCCGACCGTACGCCCGAGCCCTGGCAGGACGTCTGGTTCGAATGGCGCCGTGGCAGCGATGCCAGTTACCTGGGCGCCACCCTGGCGCCGGGTGTCGGTCAGTCCTCCATCCACCGCGCCGATTTCCTCGACGCCCTGGCGCGCCGGCTGCCCGATGGCATGGCCGTGTTCGGCAAACGCGCCTGCGGCCTGGCGCAGGACGCCACGGGCGCCACCCTGAGCTTCACCGATGGCACCACCCACCGCTGCGACCTGGTGCTGGCCGCCGATGGCATCAAGTCCGGCCTGCGCGCCGCCGTGCTGAACGGCCACGGCCTGAGCGATCCGGGGCCGCGCTTCACCGGCAGCGTCGCCTATCGCGGCCTGGTGGAGCGCGAGCTGTTGCGCGAGCGCTTTCGCGCCGCCGGACTCGACCAGCACCTGCTCGACGTGCCGCAGATGTACCTGGCCCAGGACGGCCATATCCTCACCTTCCCCATCAAGCAGGGGCGCATCATCAATATCGTCGCCTTCCTCACCGCCCAGCCGCGCTCGGCGGTCTGGCCGGCGGACCAGCTCTGGGTGCGCAACGCCAGTCGCGCCGAGGTGGGCGCGGCCTTCGCCGACTGGGGCCTGGCGGCCCGTACCCTGGTGGAGGCCATCGCCTCGCCGACACTCTGGGCCCTGCACGATATCGAGGAGCTGCCGCATTACGTGCATGGCCGCGCCGCGCTGCTCGGCGATGCCGCCCACGCCATGCTGCCGCACCAGGGCGCCGGCGCCGGCCAGGGGCTGGAGGACGCCTGGTTCCTGCGCGAGCTGCTGGCCGATCCCCAGCTGGATCGCAGCAATCTCGCGCAGGTGCTGCAGGCCTACGAGCGCTGGCGCCTGCCGCGGGCCTGTCGCACCCAGCGCACCTCCTGGGAGGCTGGCGAACTCTATGAGTACCGCGACAGAGACGTGGGCGACGACGAGACCCGCCTGGGCCAGACCCTGGCCCAGCGCTTCGACTGGCTCTGGCAGCACGATCTCCTGGGCGACGTGGGCGAGGCCAGGCGCTGGCTCGGCTGGATGCGGCAACCTGCCTGAGACTGGCCGGTCAGGTAAAAGCGGTCGATTATCGGTCAGCCAGCCGGTAATCGAATTGTCAGAGGGTTGAGGTGGGCTTAAGGTCGGGCGAGCGTTGCCTGACGCCATAACAACAATGAGCCCCTCGCCATGACCCAGACTTTCGATCCCGCCGCCGTGCCCCTGGCAGGCAGCCCTGCACCGGCCATGTCCGGCACCCTGGACGTCCAGCACTTCATCAATCGCCAGGCGCTGTCCACCTACCAGTGGCGCATCGTCGCCCTGTGCTTTCTCATCGTCTTCCTCGATGGCCTGGACACCGCCGCCATGGGCTTCATCGCCCCGGCGCTCTCGGTGGAGTGGGGGATCCCGCGGGCCAGCCTGGGGCCGGTGATGAGCGCGGCGCTGGGCGGCATGGTCTTCGGCGCCCTGGGCTCCGGCCCGCTGGCCGATCGCTTCGGTCGCAAGGGCGTATTGGTGGTCGCCACCTTCCTCTTCGGCGGCTTCAGCCTGCTGTCGGCCTTCAGCGCCAACCTCGAACAGCTGGTGATCCTGAGGTTCCTCACCGGCCTGGGGCTCGGCGCGGCCATGCCCAACGCCACCACGCTGCTCTCGGAGTACACCCCCGAGCGGCTCAAGTCCTTGCTGGTGACCAGCATGTTCTGTGGCTTCAACCTGGGCATGGCCGGCGGCGGCTTCGTCTCGGCCTGGATGATCCCGGCCTACGGCTGGCACAGCCTGCTGGTGCTGGGCGGCGTGCTGCCCCTGGCGCTGGCCGTGGTGCTGCTGCTCTGGCTGCCGGAATCGGCGCGCTATCTGGTGGTGCACGGCAAGAGCGCCGAGCGCATCCGCCGGGTGCTGGCCCCCATCGGTCGCGAGGCCGCCGAGGCGCGGCACTTCAGGGTGCCCGAGCAAAAATCAGTGAAGACCGGCAACGTCTTCGCGGTGATCTTCAACCGCAGCTACAGCGCCGGCACCCTGCTGCTGTGGCTGACCTATTTCATGGGGCTGGTGATCGTCTACCTGCTCACCAGTTGGCTGCCGACGCTGATGCGCGACGCCGGTGCCAGCCTGGAGCAGGCGGCGTTGATCGGCGCCCTGTTCCAGTTCGGCGGGGTGCTCAGCGCGGTGTTCGTCGGCTGGGCCATGGACAGATTCAATCCGCACAAGGTCATCGGCCTGTTCTATGCCCTGGCGGGGATCTTCGCCTATTGCGTCGGCCAGAGCCTGGGCCAGGTCGCCCTGGTCGCCACCCTGGTGCTGGTGGCCGGCATGTGCATCAACGGCGCCCAGTCGGCCATGCCCTCGCTGGCGGCGCGCTACTACCCGACCCATGGCCGCGCCACCGGGGTGTCCTGGATGCTCGGCATCGGCCGCTTCGGCGCCATCACCGGCGCCTGGATGGGCGCGACCCTGCTGGGCCTGGGCTGGACCTTCACCCAGGTGCTCACCGCGCTGCTCCTGCCGGC
>Ga0157371_10002731_pt1 | contig 16625 bp, 18 predicted proteins | sample C45metaG_FD_113462 | JGI IMG/M metagenome (GOLD analysis project Ga0157371, IMG submission 113462) | Corn rhizosphere microbial communities from Kellogg Biological Station, Michigan, USA - C4-5 metaG | ecosystem: Host-associated > Plants > Roots > Rhizosphere > Soil | place: USA: Michigan...
CTTATTATTCTTTTCAAGTAATTTTAAATCCTTCCTGATTGTAACCGCGGATACACGTAACAACTTACATAAACTGCTTACACTTTCGTAACCTTTTGCCTGTACAGTTTCGATTATTTTCTGGTGCCTTTCAATACTTGACATAATGCTGATTTTTACTAAACGAAAGTATACAATATTAATTTCAAATACAAATAGATACTATTTTTGATGATTTAAAATCAGTGGTAAATCAAGCGCTTTTAAAGCAGCTGTATCGTTTGGCACCAGGAAAAAATAGCAATTCTACATGTTCTTTTGTGATTTCAAATAATTGTTTTTACTTTCGTTTTCTTATTAAATGAAACACTTAAAGTAAGAAGTTATATATAAATGAAGAATTTCGATAGAGAAGAACTTATTAACTCAATAACTCAAACTGATGAATGGGATGTTTTGATCATCGGGGGCGGAGCTACCGGATTAGGAATCGGAGTGGATTCGGCAAGCAGAGGATTTAAAACATTATTAGTTGAACAGGACGATTTTGCAAAAGGTACATCAAGCAGAAGTACCAAACTGGTGCATGGCGGAGTGCGTTATTTAGCGCAGGGGAATATTTCACTTGTAAAAGAAGCGTTGAAAGAAAGGGGATTACTTCTAAAAAACGCACCGCATCTTACCAAAAATGAATCGATTGTCATTCCATGCTTTTCGTGGCAAAGAGGATTTTTTTACGCAATGGGATTGACCTTTTATGATTGGTTATCCGGGAGGAAAAGTTTGGGAAAATCAAGATTGATCAAAAAAAAGGAAGTGATTGAAAGATTACCGACAATTAAAAGATCTTCATTAAAATGTGGAGTGCTGTATCATGACGGCACTTTCGATGATGCGCGACTGGCTTTAAACCTGGCGCAAACATCTGTTGAAAACGGTGGAACGGTTTTAAATTATTTCAAGGTTATTTCTTTATTAAAAAATGATTCCGGAAAAATTTGCGGAGCAACAATTCAGGATAAAGAAACCGGAAATGTCTATGAAGTGAAAGCGAAAGTTGTGGTAAATGCCACCGGGGTTTTTGTAGATGATATTTTAAAGATGGACAGCCCGAATGCAAAGTCGCTCATTCGTCCGAGCCAGGGAATTCATTTGGTTTTGGATTATTCGTTTCTTAGAAGTAAAGATGCGATTATGATTCCTCGTACGGATGATGGCCGCGTTTTGTTTGCCATTCCCTGGCATCAAAAAGTTCTGGTTGGAACCACTGACACACCTTTACAAACTCACTCATTAGAACCAAGAGCTTTGGAAAATGAAATCAATTTTGTACTCAATACAGCAGGAAGATATTTATCAAAAAAACCGGAAACATCTGATGTGTTAAGTGTTTTTGCCGGATTGCGGCCACTGGCTGCAACGGATGACAAATCAGACAAAACCAAAGAAATTTCCAGAAGCCATAAAGTGATTATTTCTAACAGCGGCCTTGTATCAGTCATTGGTGGTAAATGGACTACTTACAGAAAAATGGCTGAGGATACTTTGTCCAAAATCATAAATAGTAAGATTCTTCCTGCAAAAAAATGTATTACAGCCAACCTGAAAATTCATGGCTATAAAACGCCAGACGATCTTACAGATCCGCTCTCATTTTATGGAAGCGATGAAGATGGAATTAAGGAACTTATTGACCGGGATAAAACGTTGGGAGTTTCATTATCCAAAGAAGTGTACATAACGCCGGCACAAATAATATGGGCGGTGAGAAATGAAATGGCCAGAACCGTTGAGGATGTTCTTGCAAGAAGATCAAGAATTTTATTTATTGATGCGAAGATTGCCTGCAGCCTTGCGCCAAAAGTTGCAGAGATCATGATGAAAGAACTGAACAGGGACGAAGAATGGAAAAACGGGCACGCAGTATCATTTAAAACTTTGGCAAAAGGATATTTATTGGAATGAGCTGTGAAAAATAGAATTATGAAATCTGTGGTTTAATTACAGTGTTCATAACTTTCTTCAAATGAATTCACCTGACCTCGTTTCATTTTGTTTTTCCGTCAAATAAAAGCTTGTTTGCATTGTCAATTTCATCCTGGTTAATGGTGTGTCCCATGTTGTTATAAACTTTTTCAATTACAGAAGCATTCATTTCCCTTAATATTTTTGTTGTAGCATAAACTCTTTCTACAGGCACATGCGGGTCGGGATTACTTGTACCGATAAAAATTGGAGTACCTCCAAAATCTCCTTTATAATTTTCCTTGTAAATCTTATCGCCGATCAAGCCGCCAGTAAACGAAGCTATTCCGCCATATTTGTTTGCATTTCTTGTTACAAATTCCAAGGTTAAGCAAGCACCCTGGGAAAAGCCGGAAAAGAAAATATTTTCGGTAGGAATGCCTGTACTAGTTATACGATCTAATAATTGCTTCAGTATTTTTAGTGCTGATGACAACCATGGTTCGTTTTTTGACGGAGGAGCAAGAAAAGAATAAGGATACCACGAATTGTTTGTCGCCTGCGGTGCAAATAACGTAAAATCCTTTACGTTTAAGTTTGAAGACAGCGATAATATATCTTCCGCACTGCCACCTCTTCCATGCAACAAGATCAACACTTTGCTTGTTGACATTAATTCCTTGCCCGCCGTAATTATATTTTTTGTATGCATTCCTTATCTGTATTTGTCGCGGTTAAATGCTTTAGCTCCTAACCTTTTTTCAACCTTTCCATATATCTGCATATTCTTCCGGATGCCGTTTAAATTGAACATGAACGTAAGGACAAAGCGGAATTACCTTTAACTGGTTTGATCGCGCATACTCTGCCATCGCGTTCAGCAATTTTTTTGCGTATCCTTTACCTTCAGCTTTTTTTGCTACTTCCGTATGGTAAACAGTCAGCCTTTCTCCGGAAATACTTATGATCATTTCACCAATTTGCTCTTCTCCCTCTGTCAGAAAAAATCCGCCATGATCTTTGTCGTTCAAATTTAACTTAATCTCCATAAAAATATTTTTACTGTTGCTTAAGATTAATGCTGAAGTAATGGTAACGCTTTTTCTATTTGCTTACGGCTATTTTCATATTGCTTTGGCAGCTTCAGGGATGTGCCCAATTGTTCTAACGGCTCGTCTTTTGTAAAACCAGGGTTATCAGTAGCTAATTCAAACAAAACGCCACCAGGCTCTCTGAAATACAATGAGAAGAAGTAATCGCGGTCTATTTTCGGTGTAATCGCCAACCCTTTACCAGCAATTTTTTCCCTGAACTCCATCAAAATGTTATCGTCTTTTACACGGAAAGCAACATGGTGATTGGTACCTGCCGCACCTTTACCACGTGCTAAGCCTGGAGCTTCTATAACGTCAACAATATTGGCATTGTTAATTGCATCAGTAATAAACCTATATCTGTTGCTTTCCTGCTTTTGCAGTTTATATCCGAGAATGTCTGTAAGTATTGAGGCAGTAGGTGTTACATCTTTTAGGGTCAATGTTACATTATGAAAGCCCTTCAGTGCTGCATCAGCATTTACGTCAGTTGTTTCCCAGCCTTTCCTGTTATCCTCGGAAGTGGGAAGGATAAGTTCTAACCGCAAGCCATCCGGATCCTGAAAAGAAAGATACTGTTCACCAAATCTTTCTTTTATCTCTTCCTGTTTTACATTAAATTGTTTAAATCTTTCAGCCCAAAACCCGAGACTATCTTTAGGAGCGGAATAGCCAATTCCTGTTGCCATACCAGTACCTGTATAACCTTTTCCTATTCCCTCCCAGGGGAAAAAAGTAAGGATTGTGCCGGGAGTCCCAATTTCGTCGCCGAAATAAAAATGATAGGTGCCGGGATCATCAAAATTTACCGTTTTCTTTACCAGCCTTAAACCTAACACTTTTGTATAAAAGTTGTAATTCCTTTGCGCATTCTCAGCTATTGCTGTGATGTGATGAAGACCTGATATTCTGTTTTCCATTGCTGATTTTTGAATATTTATGATAAACAAAAGTACTACAGGAAAGGGCCTGCTTCCATTGATATACAGCAATAAATATAACGGGTGAAATTTTAAAAATGAAAACTACTTCAGCTTTTTCAACAGATTTTATGCTAAAAGAATTTTAAATGCCGGCAAGTATGAAAAGGATAACTGAAGAAAAACAGGAAATTTACAATCCGCTAAGCGTAATTCCAACCTGGTATAATTTCATAGCAGGGCCGGTGCCGTCTTTTAAAATTTTATTTAACTGGTAAGAACCAAAAAGAGAAAAAATTCCATAGCCAACTCTTGCAGTTGCCATAAAATGAGTGGTGTTTAAAAAGCGCTTGCTGTTTTCTTTTTGAACAAAATCATTTAGGGTAGTTCCGTTTTTATCCTGAAAAGTTTTTCCTTTTGTATGGGCATTTACGAGCGTTCCCACTTTTAATCCCAAGGCGGCTTTTACACTTTTATTCGGATTATTCGGTTTTGAAGTATAACGGAATTCTAGCGGTATTTCGAGAAAACTTGTAGCTAATTTATATTTCTTAAAATGGCTGGCAGAATCGAGTGCTGTAAAGGGTAATAATCCCGGAGCCGCTTTTAGATCAATATCCATTTTCTTAAAAAAAATATTGCTTGTACTGATGCCAACGCCAAGACCAAGACTAAATTGCCGCGAACCTTTAAATGGCTTGTCCAGCATCACATATGCATTAAAGCCGCGGGAAAAGCCGCTTTGGTGACTGCTGATACTGTCTGGCATTCCACTCCAATGATCAGAGGATAGCTGGAGCATGAAGTGATCGCCGGAGCGATTGGTAAAATTAACCTTGTTGCTATTTGTAGCCGGCTGAGTTTCCTGTGAGAAGGCCATTGAAAAAAACAAACAACTGGTAACTACAAAAACAATTTTCTTCATAAATAAGATTAAGTTGGCAAATGTATTTGTTACATGGTTAAAGAAAGGTTAAATAGGAATAGAGTTTAAAGGGCAATAGTATTAAATTTGCGGCTAATTATGACAGAATCAAATATTAATATCGCGATCCAGCTGGATCCTCAAAATTTTCCGCAAAATATAACCTGGAGCGCTTCTGACAGCAGCGCAGATTCGCCACAAAAAGCAAAAGCAATGTTCCTCGCTTTTTGGGACGCGGCAGAAAAAACCGCGCTGAGAATTGATCTGTGGACAAAAGACATGATGACGGATGAAATGGCGGATTTCTATTACCAGGTTTTTGTTACAATGGGTGACACTTTCCAACGCGCTACAAAACACAGCGATCTTGCACAGGAAATAAAAAAATTTGCAACGGAATTTCATAAAAAATTTATTGAAAAGGAAAATGCGAATAAATAAGCTATTTCTCATTTTAAAATTAAAATTATGACCCTGGAACAAAAGGTTATGGCTGATCTGAAAACAGCGATGCTTGCTAAAGATGAAAAGGCTTTGCGTTCACTGCGAGCTATTAAATCGGCCATCATTATTGCTAAAACTGCCGAAGGAGCAGGCGGTGAAATAAAAGAGGAAGATGAAATAAAGCTTTTGCAAAAATTAGTGAAGCAAAGAAAAGATTCTTTGGAAATTTATGAAAAGCAAAACCGACAGGATCTTGCTGAAAAAGAAAGAGAAGAAATAAACGTGATTGAAAAATTTCTGCCAAAACAAATGGACGAGGCAGAATTGAAAACAATCATTGCGAAAATTATTGCTGAAACCGGTGCATCTTCCCCCGCAGATATGGGCAAAGTAATGGGAATTGCCAATAAGCAACTTGCCGGAAAAGCGGATGGAAAAACTATCGCCGGAATCGTGAAAGAAATGTTGAATAAATAATTGCACAATTGACAATGGCAGATTGATAATACGCAATAATGATAATAGATGTTGCCTTTTTAATAACAATGATCGTTGCTGTATTTAAGGGTTTTAGCAAAGGACCAATTGTAGGCATTTTTTCATTTATCGCTTTTATAATCGGGCTGGCAGCGGCTTTAAAACTTTCAACTGTTGTCGCTCACCATTTTGAATCTTCTGCAGGTATCGCTGCTAAATGGCTTCCGTCGATTTCATTTGTTTTAGTTTTTTTACTAGTTGTTTTACTGGTAAATATTGGTGCGCGGATCATTAAAAAAACCGTTAGTATTGCCATGCTTGGGTGGCTGGACAAGATTGGTGGTATTCTGTTTTACATTTTTATTTATACTATTATTTTTAGCGTCATCTTATTTTTTGCTGAAAAAACTCTTTTGATAAAACCACAAACTGTTGCTGCTTCTTCTGTTCGTGATTTTGTAGCTCCATGGGGACCAAAAGTGATTAATAATGTTGGAAAAATAATTCCTGTTTTTAAAGATTTGTTTAGCCAACTTCAATCTTTTTTTGAGACTTTAGGTAAAAAAATAGTATAGTAAAACAACTTCTAAATATTATTTTGCTGTTTTTTTTCAACAGAAACATTTATTTTAGCAATAATTAAACAGCATAAAAAAATGCTGAATTCAGACAAATGGAGTATCAACTTAGACAAGAGGGGAAATTTAAATTTATAGAAGAAGGAGATGGAGAACCACTGGTTTTGCTGCATGGACTCTTTGGGGCACTAAGCAATTTTTCTCATCTTGTTGAATATTTCAAAAAAACAAATAAAGTAATAGTTCCGCTGCTTCCGCTTTTTGACCTGGATCTTTTGCACACAACCGTGGGAGGATTACAAAAATTTGTAAAAAGATTTATTGAATTCAGAAATTATAATGATATCCATTTGCTCGGAAATTCTTTAGGCGGACATGTGGCGCTCGTATATGTTTTAAAAAATCCTGAAAGAGTAAAATCGCTCATATTAACCGGGAGCTCAGGCCTTTTCGAAAACGGTATGGGCGATAGCTACCCCAAGCGTGGTGATAAAGAATATATCCGTAAAAAAACGCAGCTTACTTTTTATGATCCTGCAATGGCGACCGATGAACTTGTGGATGAATGTTTTGAAATAACCAACAACCGCATTAAAGTAATAAAAATTATTTCGCTGGCAAAGTCGGCGATAAGAAATAACCTTGGAGATGAGCTAAACCAGATAAAACAGCCAACCTGCCTTATTTGGGGAAACAATGATACGATCACTCCTCCTTTTGTTGCAAAAGAATTTAATAAACTGATTCCCAATAGCGAATTGCATTTTATCGATAAATGCGGGCATGCGCCGATGATGGAAGTGCCGCAGGAATTTAACAGGATTCTTGCCTCATTTCTTTCAAAATTAAAAGTACCTGCTGCAACGATTCTTTAATTTCTGTTGTCTATTACAGTAAAAAGAGTTATTTCGTGAAAACCTAAATAAAAGAAAATGACAACGTTGCAGCTTGCTGATAACCTATTTCCATCATTGCATCTGAGTGATACAGTAGCAACTGCATTGCAATTAATGAATGATACCAAAGCCACACATCTTCCTGTAGTTTCTGAAGAAAATTTTCTTGGGCTTATCAGTGAAAATGATTTGGTGGACGAAGAAAATAAAGACCTGGCTATTGAAGTATTTCAATCGAGTTTTATTTCCGCAGCAGCGGTAAACGGCAGCTACCATTTTTTAAAAGCAGCTACCATTTATAATCTTTACCAGACAAATGTGGTTCCGGTTATTAACGAAAAAAATGAACTGGCAGGCACTATTTCTTCAGGAGCGTTAATAACTGCAATGGGAAATTTCTCCGGTTCTTCTGAATTTGGTGCAGTAGTGGTTTTGGAAATGGAACGCAGCCGTTTTACTATCACACAATTGAACAGTATTGTTGAAAGTGACGGAGCAACGATACTTCATCTCAATGTTTCTCCACATCCGGCTCCGGATCTGGTAGAAGTGACTTTACAAATTAATAAAAAGGAAATTTCGACAATCATCGCCACTTTTGAAAGATATGAATACCACGTTTCATATTACTCCGGTGAAGAATTATTTGCCAATGAAATCAGTCTGAACTATAATAATCTGATGAATTATCTGCAGATATAATAGCAGTAAACCGATAAATAATCACTATTTGTATCTTCTGTTGAACGCCGCGGCTACTTTGGCTTAATCTTTTCATTATCTAAATATAGTAGGGGAATTAATTCAAAACGAATTATTTTTACATGATACATTCCCCGGCACGATAAAAAAGTTCAACGAAAATAATTATGAGAATAGCGATTTATAGTCGTGGATTAGAGTCGGAACAATTAGAAGGGCTGAAAGTGTTGCTGAAAGAATTTTGCACTTATAATATCGAACCTGTCATTTACCAGGATTTTTTTAACCAGTTTTATTCTTCCATAAATATCTCTACTAAATATTCAACTTTTAACTCGTCAGACGACCTGGATGAAATTGATTTTATTATAAGTCTTGGCGGGGATGGAACTTTACTGGATGCAATCACTTTTGTAGGCAACAAAGGCATCCCGGTTTTGGGAATTAATTATGGACGTCTTGGTTTTCTGGCCAGTATTCGAAAAGATGAAATTCACTCCGCGTTGGAAGCTCTGGTAAAACGCACTTTTAAAGTAGATAAAAGATCTTTGGTGCATCTTGATGCAAATATGCCGTTATTTAAAGGGTTGAACTATGCCTTGAATGAATTCACTATTCATAAAAAGGATACTTCGCCGATGATTAAAATTCATACCTATCTGAACGGCGAATTTTTAAACACTTATTGGGCGGATGGCTTGATAGTAGCCACTCCTACCGGATCTACAGGATATTCTTTAAGCTGCAACGGACCTGTTGTTTTTCCTGATTCTGCAAGCTTTGTAATTACGCCGGTATCGCCTCACAACCTGAATATTCGTCCATTAATCATTCCTGACGATTCTATTATTTCGTTTGAAATTGAAGGTCGTACGGACGGATTTTTATGCACGCTTGATAGCCGGAGAGAAATTGTAACCAAAGAGGTTTTGCTTGCGATCCGTAAAGAAGTTTTCGGTATTAACCTTGTAAGATTAAATGAAAATAACTTTTTGCAAACGCTAAGAAATAAACTGTCATGGGGACTTGATAAGAGAAATTAATAAACTTTAACTTTATTAATCATTAAATGTTGCTTATTTCGTAGTTTTAATAGTTGTATTTTTCATCCGGAATTATGAAAAGATTTATTCCCCTTGTAATTGTAACGCTTGCGTTTGCTCTGCAAACCCATGCCCAAATGAATGAATATGTTCAGGAAGGTGAGTTTGGTATTACTGCAGGATTAGGTCATTATTTTGGCGATCTCAATAACCGGGACAATATAAACAGGCCAAAAATCGCTTTGGGCGCTTTTGTAAGAAAACAATTTGGCAATTATTCCGCTGTCCGACTTTCTGCCCATTATGCTCTTTTAGGCTACAGCGACATATACAGTGACAACTTATATGAACTACGAAGAAATTTAAGTTTTAATACAAATATTTTTGAAATCGCTCTGCAGGGAGACTTCAATTTCTTCAAATTTATTCCTACTGATCCGGCTCATTCTTTTACGCCTTATGCTACGCTGGGAATTGGGTTTTTTAGTTATGATCCTTATGCCTTTTATGGAAATAAAAAAGTCTATTTGCGTCCTCTGAATACAGAAGGGGAAGGATTTTACAAAGGCCGTAAAGCTTATGGAAGTATGGCGATGTGTTTCCCGATTGGTTTTGGTTTAAAATATGCAATTAACGATAAGGTAAATATTTCTTTTGAAGTTACCCACCGGTTTACAACAACCGATTATATTGACGACGTCAGCAAAACTTATATTGGAGTTGATAAATTCCCGTCTCCCAACGGAGGAAAATCGTTGGCAGCGATAATGCAGGACCGCTCTTCTGAAGTAGGCGTTCCTATTGGGATTGAAGGTCGCCAAAGAGGTTTTAGTAAACAAAAAGACCAGTATATAATTGCTGAATTGGGCGTTTCGTTTAATATTACTTCTTATCGTTGCCCTACTGCCAGACCTTAAAATATTTACCTTATTTCTGTATAAACTATTTCTTACTTTTGTTTCAGTCAGGCTGCTGAATGCCTGACTTCCTTTTTTTACAATACAATGAGTTTAAAAGATAAATTAATCGCCGATAAGCTTCCGCGACACATTGCTATCATCATGGATGGAAACGGCCGATGGGCTAAAGAAAAAGGAAAAGACCGGCTGTTTGGCCATTACAGCGGGGTAGAAAGTGTACGAAATATTGTGGAAGGCTGCGCCGAGTTGCAAATTAGCTATTTAACGCTTTATGCCTTCAGCACAGAAAACTGGGACCGGCCAAAAGATGAGGTAACAGGATTAATGGAATTACTGGTAAAAACCATCCGTTCTGAAGTAGCTACGCTAAATAAAAATAATATCCGGCTTCATGTAATAGGCAATATTGATATGCTTCCTCCAAATGCCCGAAAAGAATTAGATGAAGCCTGCGAAGAAACAAAAGGCAATACAGGTCTTAATCTTATCATGGCTCTCAGCTATAGCAGCCGTTGGGAAATTCTTCATGCTGTAAAAAAGATCAGTAAAGAAACAAAGAATGGCAAACTTGATCCTGAAGAAATAACAGATCAGGTTTTTAAACAGCATTTGTGTACCGCTGATTTTCCGGATCCCGAATTAATGATCAGGACCAGCGGCGAATACCGCATCAGTAATTTTTTATTATACCAACTGGCTTATGCGGAATTATATTTTACCGAAACACTCTGGCCGGATTTTAGAAAAGAAAATCTATACGAAGCGCTCCTCAGTTTTCAAAAACGCGAAAGAAGATTTGGAAAAACGAGCGAACAATTGTAGGGGCAACGTTTACCGTTGCAGTATTTGTGGGCAACCGCGGTGAACGCACCTATTTATGGGCAAGGGTGAACCTTGCCCCTACCGGTGAACCTTACCCCTACTGATTTAACAAAAACTTTTAATAATTGAAATTATCTTGCCGCCCTATTAAAATCGATTTAATGCCTAAGGTCTACAAGATCCTTCTCTTGATAGTTATCACTTTTACTGCCCGAACTTCTGTTTCCGCCCAGATTGTGAATGATTCTGTATCGCCTGTTCACCGGAAAACAGATACGGTTGTCAATAGTACTTTATTAAAAGATTCTGTGCCTCCGGTTGCCATACGTGATACAACTCCCTCTTCTGTAAACGTGGAGCTGGAAAATATCTTCAATGCAAAGAATCCGAAAAAATATACAATAAATCATATAACCGTTACCGGAACTACCTTTGATCCAAATTTGATTATCTCTATTTCCGGGTTGGCAGTAGGCGACAAACTTGTGCTTCCCGGAAGCGACGATTTTGCCAATGCCATTACCAATTTATGGAAGCAAAACCTGGTTTCTGATGTGGAGATTTATCTTACTAATTTAGTTGACGACAGCCTTTCCGTAGAAATCCATGTGACAGACAGGCCGGTGTTATCGAACTTTAAATTTAAAGGCATTTCAAAAACAGAAGCAGACGATATTACCAAAAAGCTTGACTTGCAAAAGGGAAGAGTGACGCGGGTTACGGAAGGTTTTAAAGTTTCTTCAATTGCAACCATTAAGAAGTTTTTTGTCGACAAAGGTTACAGAAATGTGGATGTAGTAATTAATGAAAGCAAAGATACCAAAGCCACAAACGCGGTTAATATTCTCTTTATTATCAACAAAAACGGGAAGGTCAGAATCAATAATATTTATTTCGCCGGCAACCACAAAGTACCGGATCTGAAATTGAAGAAACAGATGAAGGGAACGAAAGAAAAAAGCCGCTTCACTCTATTTCCTTCAGAAGATTATAATGTATATGATTCTACAAAAAGCAATCGCCTTTCATTCAGCGAATATTTACAGGAAAACGGCTATTTGCTTCCTACAAAAACAAAAGAACTTTTAGACCCATACGTAAGGATTAAATTTCTTACTTCTTCTAAATTTAATGAAAAGAAATACCTCGAAGACAAAAACAAAATCCTTGATTATTACAACTCAATAGGATTTAGAGATGCTACAATCCTTGCTGACACTACTTATAACGATAATGGCGATCTGGATGTAGCCATCAAGCTTTCTGAAGGGCCGCGTTATTATTTTGGCAATATTAGCTGGAAAGGAAATACTAAATATTCTGATTCGCTTTTATCGGTCATATTAGGGATTAAGAAAGGAGACATTTATAATGCAGAAACTTTAAATAAAAAACTGGGCGTTATTCCATCGCAGGAAGGTGGCGACATCAGCAGTTTATATATGGATGACGGTTATTTATTTTTTCATGTTACTCCTGTAGAAACAGCGGTGTATAACGATACAATTGATTATGAAATCCGTATCTCTGAAGGGCCGCAAGCTACCATAGGTAAGGTGGAAATAAGCGGAAACGATAAAACAAAAGAATATGTGATCCGCCGCGAATTAAGAACTATTCCGGGGGATAAATTCAGTCGTGAAAAAATAATCAGAACACAGCGGGAACTTTCTCAATTGGGTTACTTTGATGCAGAAAAAATTTCTCCGGGTATTGTTCCAAATCCCGCTGATGGAACCGTAGATATTACGTGGAATCTGGTTGAAAAATCTTCTGACCAGCTCGAGCTTTCAGCAGGCTTTGGTGGCGGAATTGGATTGACGGGAACGCTAGGTGTTACTTTTAATAACTTTTCTATTTACAATATTTTTAAGAAAAAAGCCTGGGATCCTTTACCGGTTGGGGATGGACAAAAATTAAGTTTAAGAGCACAAAGCAATGGAAAGCAGTTCCGTTCTTATAACTTCTCATTTACAGAACCGTGGCTTGGCGGTAAAAAAAGAAATCCATTTACGATCGGATATTATGATACGAAGTATGCCAACGCTTACGATCCTTATACCGGATATTACAATGGTTCTTATGCTGATTCTTCTTATATTAAAAACACGGGTATCAGTGTTTCTCTTGGTAAACAATTAAAATGGCCGGACGATTTCTTTTCTTTGGTTTACCAGCTAAATTACCAGCGATATAAACTCAAGAATTACAATATTTTCCCTGGTTTATTAAACGGCGTTTCAAACAATATCAGTTTTAAAGTAACGCTTGCAAGAAGTTCAGCAGGGCCAAATCCGATTTTCCCGACAAGTGGCTCCAACTTTATTTTAAGCACCGAATTAACGCCGCCTTATTCTATGTTTAGAAAAGGAGCCGCGCTTTCTACAGCAGATCAATATAAATGGGTAGAATATCATAAAGAACGTTTTACCGCTCAATGGTATGTACCAATCGGCCAGGGACGGGGAGAAAATAAGGATAAACAATTCATTTTATACGCCGCCGCCAAGTATGGTTTTATGGGAAGATATACGGATAAAGCGCCGGTTTCGCCATTCGGACGTTTTCAATTGGGCGATGCCGGGTTGAGTAATAACTATGGATTTTTAGGTTATGATATTATCGCTCATCGCGGATACCCGGTTTATGATAATTCAAATCCAAAAATAAATCCGGATCTAAGCCAGGCAACAAACTTTTTTACCATTTTCAACAAATATACTTTGGAAATGAGGTATCCGTTCAGCACCAGCGCAAGCAGTACGATTTACGGATTGGTATTTTTTGAAGCTGCAAACGGTTGGTATAGCTTTAAAGATTATAATCCTTTCCAATTGCGCAGATCTGTTGGTGTTGGTATGCGTTTCTTCCTGCCGATGTTTGGTTTACTCGGCTTTGATTATGGAATCGGATTGGATAGAATTAATTCTACAACCGGATTAAAAGGAGCCGCTAAATTCACGTTTATGCTTGGGCAGGAACCTGAATAAGGGAACGTTCAAACGACCACCCAGCTGTTGTTCAAGCTGTAAGCGATAATTAAAAATTAAGAATTTAAATCGCGCTTATTTGTTTATTTACTGCAAGATTTTAGTTGTTAAACGAGAAAGAATTAATTTAGAGGTCAAAAGAATCGTTATGAAAAAACTACTTTTTATTTTATCTGTTTGTTTTGTTTTCAGCACAAACAGTTTTGCGCAGCGATATGCTGTTATTGATTCAAAATATATTTTAGACAAGCTTCCTGAATACAAAGAAGCGCAGCAAAAGTTAGATCAGTTTAGCAAAATGTGGCAGCAGGAGATCGATCAGAAATCTGCAGAATTAGATAGGATGTATAAAGATTACGACGCCGAAAAAGTAATGCTGAGTGATGAACTGAGAAAAAAAAGAGAAGACGAAATCTATAACAAAGAAAAAGAAGTGCGCGACCTGCAGCGTCAACGGTTTGGTTATCAGGGCGACCTTTTCAAAAAACGTGAAGAACTGATAAAGCCAATACAGGACAAGGTTTATAATGCAATACAAAAATTAGCGGTAGCTAAATTATATGATTTCATTTTAGACAAAAGTGAAGGAATTACCGTTATATTTGCCGACCCAAAATTGGATAAGAGTGATGATGTGCTGAAAGAATTGGGTGTTAAATAATTGTCAAACAAAAAAAGCAGTGCAGCTAAAAACACTTTTTTAAACACTTTATAAAAAACAAATCTAAAAACAAAAATGAAACAATTTCTCACTATTCTCCTTATTTCCGCCGGGATATTCGGGTTTTCAACTACAACTAACGCGCAAAAGATTGGTTATATCAGCGCTGATGAAATTATTCAGTTAATGCCAGAAGCAGCAACTGTACAACAACAACTGGATCAATATCAGCAATCATTGTATCAAAATGCTCAGGATAAACAAAATGCATTGAACGAAGCTGTTGCAAAATTTATCAAAGATTCAGCAACCATGAGCCCAAGCCTGAAAGAAGTTAAAAGAAGTGATCTTCAGAAACAAAGCCAGGAATTAGCAGGCGAACAACAAAAAATTCAAAATGATTTTGAGCAGAAAAGACAGGAACTATCTGCTCCGATACAAAAGAAATTACAAGCCGCAATCGAAGCTGTAGCAAAAGAAAATGGCTACACTTATGTAATGCCTAGAGAAGCCTTAATTGTAATGCCTCCCGCAAATGATTTAGGACCATTGGTGATAAAAAAACTGGGTCTGAAAGAACCGGCAAATACAGGCGCACCGGCTCCGGCTAAAAAATAATCGAACGAAAACTAATTTTTATCAAGCCACTCATTAAACCGGGTGGCTTGTTTATTTTTGATAAATGAACAAATCTCCTATCGGCGTTTTTGATTCCGGCTATGGCGGACTTACTGTTTTAAAAGAAATAAAGAAGCTGATGCCGCAATACGATTTTATTTACCTCGGTGACAACGCCAGGACGCCGTATGGCTCCCGCTCTTTTGAAACAGTTTATGAATATACTTTGCAATCAGTAAAATGGTTGTTCGCCCAAAATTGTCCGCTCATTATACTTGCGTGCAATACCGCATCGGCAAAGGCTTTGAGGACTATTCAACAAAAATATCTGCCTGAATCTGGCAAAGAAAAAAGAGTTCTTGGTGTAATAAGGCCGACCGCGGAAATCATTGGAAATTTTTCTTCCACCAAAAACATCGGAATCCTGGGAACGAAAGGAACGGTACAATCTGAATCGTATTTAATAGAAATTGAAAAATTTTTTCCGGAAACGAAAGTATTCCAGCACGCTTGCCCCATGTGGGTTCCGCTTGTGGAGAATAATGAATATGATTCAGAAGGGGCAGATTTCTTTATAAAAAAAGACATTGATAAGTTACTTACACAAGCACCAGAAACGGATACCATTTTACTGGCCTGTACACATTATCCATTGTTAATAAATAAAATAAAAAAGCACTTACCAGGAAATATCCGGTTGATTTCACAAGGAAATATTATTGCCGGAAGTTTAGCCGATTATTTACAGCGACATCCGGAAATAGAATCAAAATGCAGTAAAAACGGAAGTTTGGAACTTTTTACAACCGATTCAACAAGCGATTTTGATAAACATTCTGAAATCTTTTTTGGAGAAAAAGTAAACTCAATCCATGTTGATTTAGATCTGTGAAATATAGATTGTAGTTATTTGTCTTTTTACTGTACCAGATATTTTATGTTGTGAAATAATTACAATCGACCGCTGGAAAAAGTCATTTTCTTCATTCCTGTTAAGGTGTATGATTAACGGGAAAAAAATTTATGATAGCCCCAAAAATCTAAAAATCTTTTCTTACTTTTGCTGCCCTTTCACAAGCAGCAGGGATGGTGCCCGGCTGAGAGATGGAAACAATTTTTAATAAAAGGAAAAACAAATAACAATGCCGGGAAAAAAACGTACTTACCAGCCGCACAAGCGCCGCCGTAAAAGTGTACATGGTTTCAGGGAACGCATGTCAACCGCAAATGGCCGTAAAGTTTTGGCAAGCCGTAGGAAAAAAGGGCGTCATAAACTAACCGTTTCTGATGAACACGGAAGTAAAAAATAAACAAGTTGCTTCAACAATATTTTCGATAGCCTCTTTACTGAGGCTATTTTTATTTTATCTTAATTTTATCTCTCAACTAAATATATTATTTTATTCCACCAAGATTTACTTTAAAAGCGCACGAAAGATTAAAAAGCCGGAAAATTATTCAACGGCTGTTTAAAGAAGGAAAATCATTTTCGCATTTTCCTTTCAGGGTGATGCACCTGGAAAATGAGAACCAGGTTTTCCCGTTGCAAGCCGGTTTTACAGTAAGTACGCGCCATTTCAAAAAAGCAGTA
>Ga0157371_10002732_pt1 | contig 16616 bp, 19 predicted proteins | sample C45metaG_FD_113462 | JGI IMG/M metagenome (GOLD analysis project Ga0157371, IMG submission 113462) | Corn rhizosphere microbial communities from Kellogg Biological Station, Michigan, USA - C4-5 metaG | ecosystem: Host-associated > Plants > Roots > Rhizosphere > Soil | place: USA: Michigan...
CATCGAGACCATGGCCATCACCATGAGCGTCTACCTGGCCATCAGCATCAGCATCAGCATCCTGATGAACTGGTACAACAAGCGCATCGCGCTGATCGAGCGTTAAGGAGCGCGTATGAGTAATCAGACCCATACCTTCAAACCGGACCTACCGCCACCGTCCTCCAGCGTCGGTGCCCTGGCCTGGATCCGTGGCAACCTGTTTTCCAGCATCGGCAATACCCTTCTGACGTTGTTCGGCCTCTACCTCGTCTGGCTGATCGTGCCGCCGGTGGTGAACTGGGCCTTCCTCAATGCCACCTGGAGTGGCACGACCCGTTCCGATTGCGCGCCGGGTGGTGCCTGCTGGGTGTTCATCAAGGAACGCATCGGTCAGTTCATGTACGGCTTCTACCCGGAAGACCAGCGCTGGCGGTTCGACCTGACCGTGGTACTGGCGGTGCTCGGCGCCATTCCGCTGTTCCTCGACAGCTTCAAGCACAAGGCCCGTTATGGTCTGGCGCTGCTGGTGATCTATCCGCTGGTGGCCTTCTGGTTGCTGTATGGCGGCTTCGGTCTGCGCGTAGTGCCCACCAGCGAGTGGGGCGGCCTGATGCTGACCATGGTGATCGCCGCGGTAGGCATCGTCGGCGCCTTGCCGCTGGGCATCCTGCTGGCCCTGGGACGGCGCTCCAAGCTGCCGGCGATCAAGGTCATCTGCGTAACCATGATCGAATTCTGGCGCGGGATCCCGCTGATCACGGTGCTGTTCCTGTCGTCGGTGATGCTGCCGCTGTTCCTGCCCGATGGCATGAACCTGGACAAGCTGCTGCGCGCCATCGTCATGGTGATCATCTTCGAAGCGGCCTATATCGCCGAAGTGGTGCGAGGTGGCATGCAGGCCATTCCCAAAGGGCAGTACGAAGCCGCGGCGGCCATGGGCCTGGGCTACTGGCGGACCACCGGCCTGGTGATCCTGCCGCAGGCGCTCAAGCTGGTGATCCCGGGTATCGTCAACACCTTCATCGCGCTGTTCAAGGATTCGAGCCTGGTGATCATCATCGGCCTGTTCGACCTGCTCAACAGCATCAAGCGCGCCACCTCGGACCCGGCCTGGCTGGGCATGTCCACCGAGGGCTATGTATTCGCCGCGCTGATCTACTGGATTTTCTGTTTCGCCATGTCCAGCTATTCCGCGCGCCTGGAGCGCAAGCTGAACACCGGCCACAAGCGTTAGGAGTCAACAGATGAACGTAAGCAACAAGCAGCCGGTCGACAGCAGCAAGGTCATGATCCAGCTCAAGGACGTGAACAAGTGGTATGGCCAGTTCCATGTGCTCAAGGACATCAACCTGACCGTCACCCAGGGCGAGCGCATCGTGCTGTGCGGACCGTCCGGTTCGGGCAAGTCCACCACCATCCGCTGCATCAACCGCCTGGAAGAGCACCAGAAGGGCCAGATCATCGTCGACGGCACCGAGTTGACCAACGATCTCAAGCAGATCGAGGCCATTCGCAGCGAAGTCGGCATGGTGTTCCAGCATTTCAACCTCTTCCCGCACCTGACCGTGCTGCAGAACTGCACCCTGGCCCCCATGTGGGTGCGCAAGATGCCGAAGAAGCAGGCCGAAGAGATCGCCATGCACTACCTGGAGCGGGTACGCATCCCCGAGCAGGCCAACAAGTTTCCGGGCCAGCTGTCCGGTGGCCAGCAGCAGCGCGTGGCCATCGCCCGGGCGCTGTGCATGCAGCCGCGCATCATGCTGTTCGATGAGCCGACCTCGGCGCTCGACCCGGAGATGGTGAAGGAGGTGCTGGACACCATGATCGGCCTGGCCCAGGACGGCATGACCATGCTCTGCGTCACCCACGAGATGGGCTTCGCCCGTACCGTGGCCAACCGGGTGATCTTCATGGACAAGGGTGAAATCGTTGAACAGGCCGCACCGGACCAGTTCTTCGACAACCCGCAGAACGAGCGGACTCGGCTGTTCCTCGGGCAGATCCTGCACTGAGAACCCGCCCAAAGTCTGCTGCGCGTTGGCCACACGGCGTTGAAAAGACCTTGTTTGGCTCTGGCTCGCGAGACTTTGAACGGGCTTTGAAGCGTCCGGGGTGGATCACCCTCCACCCCGGTCGTCCTGCGAACCCAATCACGGGCGTTCGGCGGGAAGGCGGGCAAAGGACCGCAAGGCGCGGTATCCTCGATGTTTGGCGCCCGGTTTCCGGGGTCGGCGGTCAAGGTCCGCCTTGCCGTTCACCGGCTTCATTGTCGATTCCGTACCGCATTGCAAGAACGTGCGGTGCACCGGGCAGTCGAAGCCGTCATCATAGAGAGACGCCCGTGAACTCCATTTCCCATCCGCTCATGCTGACAAAAGCCAAGGCCTGGGGCGCCCATGCGGTGACCTCCAGTGGTGTGATCCTGGCGCTTCTGGCGCTGCTCGCTCTGGTCGACGGTCAACCCAAGGGTTGCCTGATGTGGCTCGGTATCGCCCTGCTCGTCGACGGTCTCGACGGCACCCTGGCGCGCAAGTTCGAGGTCAAGCGGGTTCTGCCGCACTTCGATGGCTCGGCGCTGGACCTGGTGGTCGACTACCTGACCTATGTGTTCATTCCGGCGATCTTCATCTATCGCTTCGTCCCCTTGCCGCCGCACTTCGAGCTGGTGGCGGTGGGCATCATCCTATTGTCGTCACTGTTCTGTTTCTGCAATGTGAACATGAAGAGTGCCGACAACTACTTCGTCGGCTTTCCCGCGGCCTGGAACGTGGTGGCGCTGTATTTCTACGTGCTGGACCTGGCGCCCTGGTTCAGCATGGCGGTGGTGCTGGTACTGGCGGCCCTGACCCTGACCCGGGTCAAGTTCCTGCATCCCTTCCGCGTGCGTCAGCTGATGGCGGTGAACATCACCGTGACCTCCATCTGGCTGCTCAGCAGCGCCATGATGGTGTTCCTGCATCCCGACAAGCCGCTGTGGCTGATGGTGCTCTGGTTCGCCAGTGGCATCTACTTCGTCGGCGTATGCGTCTGGCGTACCGCCCGGGAGTGGTTCGCCTGACGGTGAGCGACGTCCCCCTGCCACCCCCGCGCACCTGGTACGTCTACCTGGTGCGCGCCGAGAACCAGGCGCTCTATTGCGGCATCAGCGATGACCCCGAGCGCCGTTTCGCCCAGCATCGCAGTGGCCGCGGTGCCCGTTTCTTCGCGTCCAGCCCGGCCCAGGCGCTGGTCTACGTGGAGGCTTGCGGCGACAAGTCGGCTGCCCTGCGCCGCGAAATCCAGATCAAGAAGCTACCCAAACGAGCCAAGGAATCCCTGGTGCTGGCGCTGTCCGGCACCCTGTCCGCGGCTGATTCAGGAGTGCTGTCATGTCCGAGTTGATTCTGCATCACTACTGGCAATCGCCCTTCGCCGAGAAGGCGCGCCTGCTGCTGGGTTTCAAGGGGCTGGCCTGGCGTTCGGTGATCATCCCGCGGATGCTGCCCAAGCCCGAGCTGGTGGCGCTCACCGGTGGCTATCGCAAGACGCCGGTGCTACAGGTCGGCGCCGACGTCTATTGCGACACCGCGCTGATCGCCCGCCGCCTGGACGCGGAAAAGGCCGTGCCGGCGTTGTTTCCGGAGGGCCAGGAAGCCGTGGTCGCCACCTTCGCTGGCTGGGCGGATTCGGTGCTGTTCCAGCACGCGGTGGCGCTGATGTTCCAGCCGGAGATCATGGGACCGCGCCTGGCCAGTCTACCGCCGGAGCAGGCCCAGGCTTTTCTGGATGATCGCAAGGCGCTGTTCAGCGGTGGCAACCTGAGCCGGCTGACGCCCGAGCAGGCCCGGCAGCAGCTGCCGACCCTGCTGGCGCGGCTAGAGACCCAGCTCAAGCGCAGCCGGGGTGACTACCTGTTCGGTGCCCCTTCGGTGGCCGATATCGCCCTGGCCCACGTCTTCTGGTTCCTCAAGAGCACGCCGCAACTGGCGCCGTTGGTCGACGAGCGACCGGAGATCGCCGCCTGGTTCGCCCGGGTGCTGGGTTTCGGTCATGGTACCCACGAGGACCTCAGCGCCGCCGAGGCACTGGCGATCGCCAAGGCGGCGGAGCCGGTGGCCTTGCCGCGCGACCAGGCCCTGGCCGTGGAAGGGTTCGCCTGGGGCGATCGGGTGAGTGTGGCGGCGACCGACTACGGAGTGGATCCGGTGGTGGGTGAACTGGTGCATGCCGATAGCGAAGCCCTGGTGATCCGCCGTCACGACGAGCACCTGGGGGCGATCCAGGTGCATTTCCCGCGCCTGGATTTCCGCGTCAGCGCGGCGGGCTAGGGCGCCGCGGCAAACCAACGGCGCCCAAGGGCGCCGTTTTACATTCCAGGGCCAACCGGTCAGTCCGGGCGCCGCATGCGGAACAGCGTGGCTTCGGTGATCTCGAAGTAGTCGGCCGGGCCACCGCCGCGAACGATGGGGCGGGCCGCGGCGGTCTGGTAGATGCCGTCCTTGAGCAGGCGCCGGTCGATATGGGCGGCTACCACCTCACCCAGCACCAGCCACTGGTCCAGCTCTTCACCGGCAGCGGTCTTGAGGCGCACGATCTGGCTCAGCTTGCACTCGAAGGCCACCTGGGCACGGGCGACGCGAGGCACCTTGACGATCGTCGAGGGCGCGGGCTCCAGACCAGCCAGGGCAAATTCGTCCACCTCCGGACCGACCATGGCGCTGCTGGCGTTCATTTCCTCGGCCAGTTCGCGGGTCGCCAGGTTCCAGACGAATTCGCCGGTGCGCTCGATGTTGGCCACGCTGTCCTTGTAGCCCTGGCTGGAGAAGCCGATCAGCGGCGGCTTGTAGTTGAAGGCGTTGAAGAAGCTGTAGGGCGCCAGATTGAGGACGCCGGCTTCGCTGTGGGAAGAGATCCAGCCGATGGGGCGTGGCGCGATGATGGCGTTGAAGGGGTCATGGGGCAGGCCGTGGCCCTGGCTGGGTTCGTAGGAGTGGTAGTCGATGGTCATCGGGATTCCTTCAGGGGGTGAGTTCCAGGATCTCGGCCTGGATCCGACCGGCGTCCAGGGTCAGGCGGCCGACGCTGATCGGCAGCCGAAAGCGCCGCGGGCCGGCGCTGCCGGGGTTGACGTAGAGTACGCCATCGCGCGCTTCGATCAGCGGCTTGTGCGAGTGGCCGCTCACGACCACCCGCACTTCTGCACCGGCGGCTTCCAGGTCCAGCTCCGGCAGGATGTGCAGCATATGGATGCCGACGTCGGCCAGGGTCAGGGTGACACGCTCGGGGATGTCGTCGGCCCAGGGCACATCGTCGTTGTTGCCGCGGACCACGGCCAGGGGCGCCAGCTCGCGCAGGGCCTCAAGGATCTCGGGCTTGCCGATATCGCCGGCGTGCAGAATGAAATCGCTGCCGGCGAGGGCCTCCAGGGCCTGTGGTCGGAGCAGGCCATGGGTGTCGGCAATCAGGCCGACGCGGTAGGGCGTGGTCATGGGTGGGTTCTTCGATAGGTCGGCTGGGCGAGCGCTGAGGTTGATCCAGAACAACGGTAGGGCCCGCCCAAGGACGCTAGCATGGCTTGCTTTAAGCAGAGGATCTGACCATGCACGCACCAGGCCGTCTCGAAGTGGCCCAGCTGGGTGGCGCGGGGCGCCTGGCGTTTCGGCTGATACTCACCTATCGCCTGCCGCCGGGCCCTGCGCCGCACGAGGTGCTCTTCAACCTCAACGGTACTCTGGACGGCCGGCCCCTCGACGAAACCTTCTTGCTGCCGGCCGACCGCGCCTTCGACTTTCTCCATGAGGTGGATCTGCGTCTGCGCCGTCTCGGGCTGCCGGTGGAGCTCGTGCCGGTATTCACCCAGCATCGCGATTACGATCCCTTCTTTGCCGAGGTGCAGCGGGCGCTTGGCCGGCATCCAGGTGATCCCATGGATCTGGCTCATCTCGACTGATTCTCCGCCAGTAGAGAGGCGCGTGGTCTGGTGCAGGCTGGTCATGATCATCTCCGGCGCTCTTTGGCAGGCGCTCGCTCAGGCTCAGGGATTCGAGAGCGCGCAGCAGCGCCGGGTTCCGCTCAGGTGGCGGGCGGCAGCGGATGACGGTGCGGGACGTCGGGTGCGTCCAGCGGGTCGGCGTGGACCAGCACGTCGGCCTGGGGATACTCGGCGCGGATGGCGGCTTCCACCTCGTCGCACAGCACATGGGCGCGGGACAGGCTCATCTCCCCCGGCAGCTCCAGGTGCAACTGCACGAACCAGTGATTGCCGGAGAGGCGGGTGCGCAGGTCGTGGGCGCCTTCCACGCCGGATACCTGGCAGGCCAGCTGCAGCATGTGCTCGCTGATGTCGGTGGGCAGTTCCTGGTCCATCAGCACGCCGAAGGAGTCCCGGGCGATGCCGTAGGCGCTCCAGAGGATGTAGAGGGCGATGGCCAGGCCGAACAGCGGATCCAGCCAGTACCAGCCGAAGCCGGTCAGCGCCAGGGCGATCAGGATGCCGACGTTGAGCAGCAGGTCGGAGCGATCGTGCAGGGCATCGGCGCGGACCACCGTGGAGTCGGTGAGACGGATGACGTGCTGCTGGTAGGCCACCAGGACGGCGGTCAGCGCCAGCGAGAAGAGGGTGACGGCGATGCCCAGGGGATGGGCACCCAGGGGCTCGGGTTGTTGCAGGCGGCCAATGGCCTGCCAGGCGATGAGCACGGCGCTGACGCCAATGAAGACCGCCTGGGCGATGCCGGCGAGGGACTCGGCCTTGCCGTGGCCATAGCGGTGGTCGTCGTCCGCCGGCTTGAGGGCGTAGTGCACCGCCAGCAGGTTGAAGACCGAGGCCAGGCCATCGAGCAGCGAATCGGTCAGGCCGGCGAGCAGGCTGACCGAACCGCTGAACCACCAGGCCACGGCCTTGGCCAGGATCAGCGTCGTCGCCACCGCCACCGAAGCGGCCGTGGCGCGACGCAGGAGCCGCTCGGTGCGGTGCGGGTCGCTCATCAGCCGCGCGGGGCGAGGCCCAGGCTGGCGAGCTGCTCGTTGCTGCCGCTGCGCTGCAGCAGGCGCGGATCGTCCAGCGGCAGGCTGTGGCCGGTGGCCTGCTGGATGATGGCCTTGAGGCGGGCGCGATCGACGCTGCCGTCCGGGTTGACGGCCTTGTTCAGCTCGCTCGGATCGACCTCGGCGCGCTTGTTGTCGGGCAGGTAGATGGCACCTGAGGCGAAGTCCACGCCAAAGGCGATCAGGCCGGGGATGATGTAGAACAGCAGGCCGATGGCATCGAGGGCGACGATGCCCGGATCGATCCGGCCACTGCCGGTGATCTGGCCGCGGCGCTCGGGATAGAACAGCGAGCCGCAAGCGGTCAGCTGGGTGAACAGGGCGGCGGCGAGGACGCCACACACCGCGCGGGTACGCATCGACATAGACAACCTCCGGTTGGATGAGGCCGCCACTATAGCGGCCGGAATGACGGCGGGCGAGACGCTTTAGAGCGACAAACAAAACGACTGCGCGTCTGCCATACAGGGGGCGTGCAGTGTGCGGAATCCTCTTGTACCACTCGCACGCGAGCCCGGTCCGCTTCCTGCGCGCCCGCCTGACAGCCGCTCGCTACGTTTTGTTGGCCGCTCTTATACTGCCCACCCCGTTGAGACCACCGGCCGTGCCCAATGACGCCCTTGCCCATTGATGTTGTCCTGCCCGAGCTGCGCCAGGCCCTCGCCCGCCGTGATGACTGCGTGCTGGAAGCGCCACCCGGCGCCGGCAAGACCACCCGGGTGCCCCTGGCGCTGCTGGACGAACCCTGGCTGGCCGGTCAGCGCATCCTGCTGCTGGAGCCGCGTCGGCTGGCGGCGCGGGCCGCCGCTGAGCGGCTGGCCGCGGAGCTGGGCGAGGGCGTCGGCGAGACCGTGGGCTATCGCATCCGCCTGGAGAGCCGGGTGGGGCCGCGTACCCGCATCGAGGTGGTCACCGAGGGCATCCTCACTCGCCGGTTGCAGGACGACCCGGCGCTGGAGGGCGTCGGCCTGGTGATCTTCGACGAATTCCACGAACGCAGCCTGGATGCCGACCTGGCCCTGGCGCTTACCCTGAGCGGGCGCGAACTGCTGCGCGATACCCCGCTCAAGGTGTTGGTGATGTCGGCCACCCTGGAAGGCGAACGCCTGGCCGCGCTGCTTGGGGGGGCGCCCGTGGTGCGTAGCGAAGGCCGGATGTTTCCGGTGACGACGCGCTGGAGTCGACCGCTCGGCCAGGACGAACGTCTGGAGGCGCGGGTGGCCGCCATGGTGTTGCAGGCACTGGACGAGGAAACCGGCAGCCTGCTGGTCTTTCTGCCCGGCCAGGCGGAGATCCGCCGTACCGCCGAGCGCCTGGCCGACCAGTTGCCTGCCACGGTGTTGCTCTGTCCGTTGCATGGCGAGCTGGAGCTGGCGGCCCAGCGCGCCGCCATCGAGCCGGCACCCAGCGGCACGCGCAAGGTGGTGCTGGCCACCAATATCGCCGAGACCAGCCTGACCATCGAAGGGGTGCGGGTGGTGGTGGACGCGGGCCTGGCGCGGGTGCCGGCCTTCGATCCTGGCAGCGGCATGACCCGCCTGACCACCCGGCGTATCTCCCGCGCCTCGGCGACCCAGCGCCAGGGCCGTGCCGGCCGGCTGGAGCCGGGCGTCTGCTATCGGCTCTGGTCGGAAGAGCTGCACCAGCAGTTGCCGGCCTATGACAGCGCCGAAATTCTCCAGGCCGATCTGGCCGGCCTGGCCTTGCAACTGGCGCGCTGGGGCATGAGTGCCGAGGAACTGGCCTGGCTCGACCCGCCGCCCGCCGCCGCCCTGGCCCAGGCCCGCGACCTGCTGGTGCGTCTGGGAGCCTTGGACGACCAGGGCACCCTCACCGGCCACGGGCAGGCCATGAGCGGTCTGCCGGCCCATCCGCGGCTGGCGCACCTGCTGTTGCGCGGCCAGGCCTGGGGTCTGGCCGAGCGTGCCTGCGAGATCGCCGCGCTGCTGGGCGAGCGCGACCTGGCACCGGGGCAGGGCGCCGATCTGCACACCCGTCTGCTGCTGCTGGCCGGTGAAGGGCGCGGCCCGCGTGGCGGGGTGGCGCGGATTCGCCAGCTGGTCCGTCAGTACCGCAGCCTGTTGCGCGGCAAGGCCGAGCAGCCGGTGGCCGATCCCGAGCACCCGCGCTGGACCGGTGCCCTGCTGGCCTGCGCCTACCCGGATCGCATCGCCCAGCAGCGCAAGGCGGGTGGCCAGGACTATCGCCTGGCCAATGGCCGGGCCGCCAGCTTTGGCGAACCGGATGGATTGATGAAGTCGCCCTGGCTGGTGGTGGCCGACCTGGGCAGTCGCCAGGGCCAGCGCGAGGAGCGCATCTACCTGGCCGCCGAACTGGACCCGGCGCTGTTCGAAGGGCCTCTCGCCGAACAGGTCAGGAGCCACGATGAGCTGGACTGGGATGAGCGCGAGGGTGTGCTGCGTGCCGAGCGCCAGCGGCGGGTCGGCCAACTGGTGCTGGGCCGCGAGCCGCTGAAGAACCTGGACGCCGCGGCCCGCAGCCGGGCCTTGCTCGGCCTGGTGCGGCGCAAGGGGCTGGAGTTGCTGCCCTGGACGCCCGAGCTGCGGCAGTGGCAGGCGCGGGTGGCCCTGCTGCGCCAGCTGGACCTGCAGCAGAAGCAGACGAGCGACTGGCCGGACGTCAGCGACGCTGCCCTGCTGGCCAGCCTGGAAGATTGGTTGCTGCCCTACCTGGACCGCGTCACCCGCCTGGCCCACTTCGCCACCCTGGACCTGGCCGCCATGCTCCAGGGGCTGCTGCCGTGGCCGCTGCCGCGTCAGCTGGACGACCTGGCCCCGCGCAGCCTGGCAGTACCCTCCGGCTCCACCATTCGCCTGGACTACAGCGAGCACCCGCCGGTGCTGGCGGTGCGCTTGCAGGAACTGTTCGGCCTGGCCGATACCCCGCGTATCGCCAGTGGGCGCCTGGCGGTCAAGCTGCATCTGCTTTCCCCGGCGCGGCGGCCGGTGCAGGTCACCCAGGACCTGGCCAGCTTCTGGGCCACTACCTATGGTGAGGTGAAGAAGGACCTCAAGGGGCGCTATCCCAAGCACTACTGGCCGGACGATCCGCTGATCGCCGAGCCGACCGCGCGGGCCAAGCCGCGGGGAACCTGAGCCCCAGGTGTCGAGACTGAGAGGATTGGGCAAGACCCCCAGACGATCCGGCAGCGAGGGCGGAAGGTGCCGACGCTAGGATGGCCGCTTCCAAACGACGGAAGCGAGCGAGCCATGAACGAGCACAAGACCCTTTTCATCACCGGTGTGAGCAGCGGCCTGGGCAACGCCCTGGCGCGGGAGGCTTTGGCGGCCGGTCATCGCGTCATCGGCACGGTACGCCGGGAAGCCGATCGCCTGGCGTTCGCGGCCTTGTCGGCCAATGCCCAGGGTGTCCTGCTGGATGTCACCGACTATGGGCGATTGGATACCGTGGTGGCCGAGGCCCAGGCAGCGCATGGCCCGGTGGACGTGCTGGTGAACAATGCCGGTTATGGCCATGAGGGCATCCTTGAGGAGTCGCCTCTGGAGGAGTTGCGCCAGCAGTTCGAGGTCAATGTCTTCGCGGCGGTTGCCGTGACCAAGGCCTTTCTGCCGTCCTTCCGCGAACGGCGCCGCGGTCATATCATCAACATCACGTCCATGGGCGGCACCATCACCCTGCCGGGCATCTCCTACTATTGCGGCAGCAAGTTCGCCCTCGAAGGCATCTCCGCTGCACTGGGCCAGGAACTGGCGCCGTTCGGGGTCTTCGTCACCGCGGTGGCGCCGGGTTCCTTCCGCACCGACTGGGCCGGTCGTTCGATGCGCCGCACCTCGCGCAGCATCGCCGACTACGACGAGCAGTTCGTGCCGATCCGTGCGGCGCGCGAGGCCAAGAGCGGCAAGCAGCTGGGCGATCCGCGCAAGGCCGCCCAGGCGCTGCTGCAGCTCATGGCCCTGCCCGCGCCGCCAGCGCAGTTGCTGCTGGGAAGCGATGCCTTGCACCTGGTGCGCGAGCGCCTGGCCGCGGCCAGCCGGGAAACTGAGCGCTGGGAAGCCCTGACCCTTTCCACCGATGGCTGACGAGGAAGCCCAATGACCCCGAGCGATCCCCTTGCCACGCGCCTGGTGGCGCTGCTGGGTCGGCTGGCGCCGCAGGAGGGCTACAACCTCAGCGCCCTGGAGGACGTGCGCTTCCTGCGCTCGGATCGTCCGCTCTCCGGCGTACCGGTGCTCTATGATCCCGGCGTCGTCATCGTCTGCCAGGGCGGCAAGCGCGGCTACTTCGGTGACCGCGTCTATCGTTACGACGCCCAGCACTACCTGGTGGTTTCGGTGCCCGTGCCCTTCACCATGGAGACCGATGCCAGCCCGGAGGTACCGCTGCTGGCCATCTATGTGCGGCTTGATTTTCGCCTGCTCGGGGAGCTGGTCCTGCAGCTCGATAGCGAGCTGGGGCCAGCGGTCGAGCCACCCCGAGGACTCTATGCCTCACCCCTCGATGAACCGCTGCGCGCCTCGACGCTACGCTTTCTGGAGGTCCTGAGCGTGCCGACGGACGCCCGCCTGCTGGGGCCGGCGCTGCTGCGCGAACTCTACTATCGCATCCTCACCGGGGCCCAGGGCGGCTCGCTGCGCGCCGCCCTGGATCGCCAGGGCCATTTCGGCCGTATCGCCCGATCCTTGCGCACCCTGCACGCCCGCTATGCCGAGCGGCTGGACGTCGCGGTGTTGGCGCGGGAGGCGCGCATGAGCCTGCCGAGCTTTCACCGGCACTTCCGCGAGGTCACGGGCACCACGCCCATGCAGTATCTGAAGTCGACCCGGCTGCACCAGGCGCGGCTGTTGATGTTGCGCGATGCCTTGCCCGTGGCGAACGCGGCCTTTGCCGTGGGTTACGAAAGTGCCTCCCAGTTCGGGCGCGAATTCAAGCGGCTGTTCGGCCGGACGCCCCTGGCGGAGATCGATTGGATGAAGGCCACCTATGTTCTGCCGGCACCGCCCGCCTCGGCGGTCTACGTCTCTTCCCACTAGGAGCAGCCCGTCCGAAAAGTCGGGTCGACGCCTGGGCACCGGAACCAAGCGGCAGCAGCCCCGGGTCTGAATTCAGACGGGCACTGCCTGCCCCCTACCGGAGCGATTCCCATGGCCGACAAGACCCTGCACGACCTGTCCAAAGCGATGCGCGATCTGGATTTCTGCATGCTGACCTCCGGCACCGGGCGTTTGACCAGCCGGCCGATGAGCAACAACGGCGATGTCGAATACGATGGTGATTCCTGGTTCTACGCCTATGAGGACTCGGCCAAGGTTCGTGACATCGAGCAGGATCCAGCGGTAGGGCTGAGCTTCAGCGAGGGCAAGAGCCTGCTGGGCAAGCCGGGCCTCTTCATCGGCATCGAGGGGCACGCCGAGCTGATCCGCGACAAGGCGCAATTCGAGGCGCACTGGACCAAGAGCCTGAATCGCTGGTTTCCCCAGGGTACTGACACGCCCGGCATGATTCTCATCAAGGTGCATGCCGAGCGCATCCGTTACTGGGACGGCGAAGACGAAGGCGAGCTGCGGCCCTAAGGCTCAGAAACAGGTCGCGAAGGTCTCCACTACCCGCAGCCCCTCGTCGACGATGCAGCCCTGGCGCCATTTGTCGAAGGTCAGGCAGGGGTGGGAGGTGCCCAGGGCGACGATGTCGCCGATGGCCAGTTCGCTGCCCGGCGCCACGACCATGAAGGCATGCTGGTCCATGATGGCGGTGACGGTGCAGCCGCTGACGTCGAGTGCGTCGGTAGCGGCCTGGGCCGGCCGGTAGCGGCGCAGCGGCAGTGGCAGGCCGGCATCGTGGGCGATGTCGCGCTTGCCCAGGGCGAGGATGGCGAAACCGGGTTCGGGCAGGGACTGCACGTGGGCCCAGACCTCCAGCGCCGGTTGCAGGCCCTCGTTCAGGCCGGTGCGGGCCAGTACCCCGCATTGGGCGTCACGGTAGATCCCGTGGTCATGGACCACATAGCTGCCGGGGCGCAGGACGGCCAGGAAGCGCTCGCGCACCTCCAACTGATCGAAGGCGGCGGCGATCAGGTCGTACCAGGCCGAGCCCGAGGCGGTGACGATGGGCCGCTCGAGGGCGAAGGCGCCCTGGCTGCGCAACTCTTCGGCCAGGCGTACCAGGGAATCGGCGAAGGCGCGGATGTCGGTGGCCGCCTCGGCGCCGTGGATCACCCCCTCATAGCCTTCGATACCGGTCAGGCGCAGCGCCGGTTGCGTGGCGATGGCCTTGGCCAGTTCACGCACCTCGGCTTCGCTGCGGCAGCCACAACGGCCACCGGGTACGCCGTATTCGATCATCACCTGCAGCGCCAGGCCGCGTTCGCCAAAGAAGGCACCCAGGGCCGTGACCTGAGCGGGATGATCCACCAGGCAATGGAAGTCGAAATCAGGGTCGGCATTCAGCAGCTCGGCGATCAGCGCCATGTTCGGCGCGCCCACCAGCTGGTTGGCCATCAGCACCCGGCGCACGCCGTGGGCCTGGGCGGCGCGGGTCTGCACCGCGGTGGCCAGGGTCATGCCCCAGGCACCGGCCGCCAATTGCCGCTGGAACAGGGCCGGGGCCATGCTGGTCTTGCCATGGGGCGCAAGCTCCGCACCCCGATCAGAAGCGAAGGCCTGCATCCAGGCGATGTTGTGGTCGAGCGCGTCCTGGTGGATGACCAGGGCGGGCAGGGCGATGTCGTTGAGCAGGCTGGCGCCAGGACTGGCGGCGCCTTTCTCGGGGGCGGTGAGGGTCGTCATGGATTCTCCTGGCCACCCAGGCGCTGGGACAGGCGGCGTGCGCTGTCGACCAGCACCTGGCGGTATTCGGCATGGTGGGCCTGGGCATCGGCGCGGGGCGCCACGATGCACAGGGTGGCGATGTTCAGGCCGCTGGCGTCCTGCACCGGGGCGGCGAAGCAGTGGGTGTAGGTATCGGCGATGCTGTCGAAGGAAAAGAAGCCTTCGGCGCAGGCGCTGCGGATCTCGGCGATGAAGGTTTCGGTGGCCAGACGGCTGCCATCGGGGAGGATGAAGTCGTCCGGATCGATCAGGGCGAGGATCTCGGCGTCGCTCAGATGGCCGAGCAGCAGGCGACCGGAAGCGGTCCAGGGAATGGGCGCGTCCTCGCCGACGTTGGACGAGATGCGAAAGGCGCGGGCGCCTTCCTTCATCAGGGCGACGGTGTACTTGCGGCCATTGAGCTGGCACAGCTGGGCGGTCTCGCGGGTCTGGGCGACGATGTCGTCCAGCAGCAGCCCGGCCTCGCGGGCCAGGTCGAAGTGGCGCAGGTGCGCCTGGCCGAGAAAGTACAGCTCACGGCCCAGATAGACCTGGCCGTCGCGCCCCACGGCGTCGAGCATGTGCCGCTCCAGCAGCAGGCCGACCAGGTCGTAGACGGTGGACTTGGGGATGCCCAGGCCCGCGGCGATCTCGTTGGGTCGCAGCGGCCGACCCACCCGCTTAAGGTGATCGAGGATGTCGAAGGCGCGGTCCAGGCCGCGGGCGCGCTGGCGGGTAGGTTCGGTCATCTGTGCGGTTTGTCTCAGGCCTTGGGTTTGTAGGCGATGCAGTCGATCTCGACCTTGCAGTCCACCATCATGGAGGATTGCACGCAGGCGCGCGCCGGAGCGTGGCCGGCGAAGTACTCGGCGAACACCTTGTTGAAGCTCCAGAAGTCACGCGGATCGTCCAGCCAGACGCCGGCGCGCACCACGTGCTCCAGACCGTAGCCGGCTTCATGGAGGATGGCGATCAGATTCTGCATGGTCTTGTGGGTCTGGGCGACGATACCGCCCTCGATGATCTCGCCATTCTCCATGGCCACCTGGCCGGAGACGTGCAGCCAGCCATCGGCTTCCACCGCACGGGCGAAGGGCAGGGGTTGGCCGCCTGCGCCGCGTTCGCCGGCGCCGTAACGAATGATGCTCATGGTGTTGCTCCTATAACGGGGGATGACTCAAAAAGAGGTCCGGCCGAGGAATTCGGCGAGACGGGTGGAGCGAGGGCGTTCGAAGAGTTCGCGGGGCGGACCCTGCTCCTCGATGCGGCCCTGGCTCATGAAGACGATGCGATCGGATACCTCGTAGGCGAATCTCATCTCGTGGGTCACCAAGAGCATGGTCATACCGTCCTGGGCCAGGTCCTTGATCACCGCCAGCACCTCGCCGACCAGCTCCGGGTCCAGCGCCGAGGTGGGTTCGTCGAACAGCATCAGGCTGGGATTCATGGCGATGGCGCGGGCGATGGCCACCCGCTGCTGCTGTCCGCCGGAGAGCTGGCCGGGATGATAATCGCGCCGCTCGATCAGGCCGACCCGCCGCAGCCACTGCTCGCCGAGGGCGATGGCTTCGTCCTTGCCCAGCTTCTTGACCTTGCGCAGGCCGAGGGTGACGTTTTCCAGGGCGGTGAGGTGGGGAAACAGATTGAATTGCTGGAAGGCCATGCCGGTGAGGGCGCGCTGGCGGGCGATCTCACGTTCCGGCAGGCGTTGGCGGCGACCGCCGTCTTCGCGATAGCCGATGGCCTCGCCGGCCAGCCGGATGCGGCCGCCCTGGAAGTCTTCCAGCAGGTTGACGCAGCGCAGCAGGGTGGTCTTGCCCGAGCCGCTGGAGCCGATCAGGGTGACCACGTCGCCGCGCTCCAGGGACAGGTCGATGCCCTTGAGCACCTCCACGGTGCCAAAGCTCTTGTGCAGGTCGTTGATGCTCAGCAGGGGGACGTTGGAAGCGGTCATGGCAGGGTCACCCGTTTTTCCAGGTAGCGGCCGAGCCGCTCGATGGCGAAGTTGATGAGAAAGAACAGCAGCCCGGCAAACAGATAGAACTGCAGGGTCATGAAGGTGCGGGCGATGACCTGCTGGCTGCTCAGCAGCAACTCGGCCACGCCGATCACCGAGAGCAGGGTGGAAGCCTTGACGATCTCGGTGGAGGCGTTGACCCAGGTCGGCAGGATCTGGCGCAGCGCCTGGGGCAAGAGCACCTCCTTGAGACTCTGGGCGAAGGTCAGGCCGATGGCCTTGGCCGCTTCGTGCTGGCCACGCGGGATGGCCTGCAGGGCGCCGCGGACGATCTCCGCCACGTGGGAGCCGCAGAACAGCAGCAGCGCCGCGGTGCCGGCCTGAAAGGGCGTGGGCCTCAGGCCCAGGGCCGGGGCCATGTAGTAGCAGGCCAGCACCAGCACGAACACCGGGGTGCCGCGGATCAGGTCGGCATAGACGCGGAACGGCAGGCGCAGCGGCCAGCGGCCATAGGTCAGCGCCAGGCCGCCAAGGGTACCCAACAGGGTGCCGCCGAGCACGGCCAGTACGGAACAGGCCAGGGTGGTGGCGAAACCGGCGGCCAGGGTCTGGCGGGCGTTCCACAACTCCAGGAACCAGGAGGGGGCTTCGTACACGGTCGGGCTCCTAGCGGGCGAGGCTCAGCCGCCGCTCCAGCTGGCGCAGCAGCAGGGCGATGACGTAGCAGGTGAGGATGTAGAGGACGCTGGTCACCAGCCAGGTCTCGATGACCCGGTAGCTTTCCAGGTTGATCTTGCGCGCCTGGTAGGTCAGCTCCGGCACGGCGATGGCCGCCGCCAGGGAGGTGTCCTTGAACAGCGAGATGA
>Ga0157371_10002737_pt1 | contig 16594 bp, 13 predicted proteins | sample C45metaG_FD_113462 | JGI IMG/M metagenome (GOLD analysis project Ga0157371, IMG submission 113462) | Corn rhizosphere microbial communities from Kellogg Biological Station, Michigan, USA - C4-5 metaG | ecosystem: Host-associated > Plants > Roots > Rhizosphere > Soil | place: USA: Michigan...
CCCAAAAATTTAAAGCAGAAAAATTTACATGAGCTGTAATGTCCTGCTCGCCTATGCTTTTGAAAGGCGAGTTATTAATCTGATGGCCTTTATAGCAAAGTATCGTTCCTGCATTTCGTTTTGGAGAATACAAATCAACAGCAGAAAATCCATAATCAATTGTGATTACAAAACCATTTTTTAAATTTTTGGCAATCTCTTTTATCCAATCAATTGCCTGCAGATTAATTTCTGTACAATGTTCTTTTGGCAAAACAATTTCCTGCTCAATGAAATAATTTTTTAGTTGCTCATCAGCCGGTTTTAAAACTTCTACAAATCCATTTTCATAACCGACAAAAACTTCCATCAGTTCATCTTTCATGATGACTTTGTGAACTGGAAAATTATCAAGTAACTCATTGGATAAAATGCAACCAGTTATTTCGCCAATTTCATTGATGGAATTATACCAACTTACTTTTTCAGTCAATAAATTCTTTTGTCGATGCTGCATCATTTCTCCCTTTTCGATGATGCAATATTTTAGCTCATCATATAAAGCAGAATTATTTTTCAGATAGTAAAGAATATCAAAACAAAGCGCACCTGTACCAGCTCCATATTCAATTATGGTCAAAGGTTTTTTGCCAAGCAACATCCACATCTCTTCTATTTGTTTGCCAATCATTTCTCCAAACAATGAGCTTAAAACCGGACTGGTATAATAATCTCCATCTTCACCGATTTTATTTTTTGCAGAATTATAATAACCAAGCGCAGGATAATAGAGCGCCATATCCATAAAATCACGGAAAGAGACAACGCCTTCGTTTTTAATTTTTGATTGAATGATTTCTTCTAATTGCATTTTCCGATAAGGTACTAAAAAACGTAGCCCTTTGCAGGGCTACCTTTGGTAAGCTTAATTTCTTAATTCCTTTCGACAGTATTACCTGTATCAAGTTATGTGGGTATGATCTCAGCTTTTTACAAACACCCCCTAAGAAATAGTTTTTACCAAAAGTAAATACAGTAATTATTGTGCCATAATTTTTTTCCGTTTACCTGGGCAAATGTTGCAAAAAAATGTGAGAAATGAATTCTACTATTTTAAAAAATACAGAATAGCAGCGTCTGTTTTTCGTAGATTTTCTTTTTTTGTTGTTCGTGTTTTTACGATTCAAACAGTAAATCTAATAATCAAAAAAATCAGCAATATCTCGCTTGCCGGACGGCATGTGCAGTTATATCTTTGTACCAGAAGTTGATTGATGTTCAACAAACATTGATCCCAATCCAAATCCTTTGAATGCAAATATTCTTTATCCTAAAAAATTAAAAAATCTGATATCATTCAACTTCTTTTTTTTTATAAATCCTTATCCGATAAAAGCCGTAACCTGGTGAAAAACTAACCCTTTAATGTTCTTAAAATTTAAGCCTGAAAAACCTTGAAACCCCAGGATTAAATTATTAAAAAACTTCCCTCTAAACCGGGAAGTTTTTTATTTTATATCATTATTCTTTCGGAATAATTTGAAGACATACAGGTCTTGGAATGGTAATTTCTTTTTCTGTTTTGGTTAATAAACCTGTTTGATGATTTCTTTTAAAAATCACAATATTTCTTGAATCCTGGTTGGCAACTAATAGATAATTTCCTGTCGGATCAATAATAAAATTCCTTGGTCCTTTTCCAAATGTTGATTGATAACCTTTCTGGGTTAATTTACCGGAAGTCGGATCAATGGAGAAAATTGTTATTGAATTCAAATCGCCTCTTTCGGAAACATACAGAAACTTTCCATCCGGAGAAGTCATAATTTCTGCTCCATCTTTGCGTCCAACAAAATCCTTAGGAAAAGCAGGCAGTTCCTGAATTTGGTGCAATTTTCCATTATTATATTTATAAGCCGTCACAGTTCCTCCCATTTCATGCATGAGGTAAACAAATTTTTTATTGGTATGAAAAACAAGATGCCGCGGTCCACTTCCTTTTGTTGATTCAGCAAATGTTTGAGTGGTTAAAATAAGTGGCTTTTTAATTCCATGATCGAACTGGTAAACGATCACTTTATCCAAACCTAAATCCGGAGTCAATAAATATTTTTCATCAGGAGAAAAAACGGTTTCATGAACATGCGGAGTAGCAATTTCACCTGCATTTTTGTAAACTGAATCGTTGATCAATTGTGAGTAAGGTTCTACAGTTCCGTTTTTATTAATTGGAAAAACGGTCGCAGTTCCGCTTGTGTAATTCGCCACTGCAAGCCATTTATTATCGGCTGTTGTAGTAATATAACACGGATCATCGCCGCCGGAAGCAGTGGTGTTTAAAAAATGTAACGTTCCATTTTTTTTATCAAAAGAATAAGCCGTAACTCTTCCCGGATTAGCGCCGTTGGTTTCATTAACCGCATAAACAAATTTTTGATTTTTAGAAATGGTAAGATAAGATGGATTGGTTACGCTGTCTGTGTTGCTGATCCATTGGAAGTCGCCATTTGCAGAATTAAAATCGTAAATATAAATGCCTTTACTGTCAGTGTTCGTATAGGTTCCAATGAATAAATAAAATTTTTGAGCAGAGCTGTAAACTGATAGAAAGAAAAAAAACAAAGCGACTGAAATGGTTGAAAAAAGTCTTTTCCTGTTCATTTATAAAAGTATTAATGGTAAAAAAATAATTGAATTATTTTTAGAAAAATCGTCAGTAATTTCTGATCACTTTAAATTTTTCAAAAGAAGTTTCTGGCCGTTGTGATACAGTCACTTCAGTTACTTCTGCTCTTTCCGGACCGGTATGACACCAACTGATAAAATCATTCACATCGTTTTCATCGCCGCTGATCAAAGCTTCTACTTTGTCATCATTCCTGTTTTTGATCCATCCTTTGATACGTAACTCTTCAGCCAGTTTTCTTGCAGATTCCCTGAAAAAAACTCCCTGCACTTTTCCACTGATTAAAAGATGAACTGTTTTCATCTTTCAAAGATAATGATAGCATCTTTCCTGAAGACGGTTCTTCCTGAAAGCAGTAAAATTGGTTCTGAAGAAATGGTGAAAGTATTTTCCGGAATTAAACAAAATTAAACTGCCTTAATTCAATTGCGGATCGATTGGATAATTGATGAGCATTTTATAATCGCCGCCAAGATAATTCAGAGATTCTTTCCACGTTTCATTTGCACTTGTATCAAAAATTAATTTTCGTGTAGCCTTGACTGTTAACCAGCTGTCTTCTTTCATTTCATTATCAAGCTGACCTTCTGTCCAACCGCTGTAGCCGATAAAAAAACGAATCTTATCACTGCTGATGTCGTTATTTTTTAAATGAATCTGAAGACTTTCAAAATTGCCGCCCCAATAAACTCCATCAAAAACTTCTTCTCCCCCGCTGATCAAATCAGGATATTGGTGCAAAAAATGCAAAGAATCCGGCTGAACCGGGCCGCCCGAAAAAACAGGAAAATCAGGCATGTCCAGATCAGGGATCAGCTCATTCAATGTTTTTGGAAATTGTTTATTTAAGACAAAACCAAAAGTTCCTTCCGGCATATTTTCACAAATAAAAATAACCGTGCGGCTAAAGTTCGGATCTTTTAAAAAAGGGTTCGCGATTAATAAAATTCCTTTTGCTGGTGAAATCATAATTCTAAATTAATTTTATTTGCTCAAAAAAAATTAAAATTGCATCTCTTTGTCTGAAAAATAAAAGATAAGAGATAGTTAAAAAACAAATCTTAACTCGCTTCTATGGCTAATTAGCGGCATTGAAGTTTAAATTTGCCCGCATGAAAAAAATTTTCCCAATCATTACTGTTCTAGTTTTTATCTCGCTGTTGGGAATTATTTTTTTTCAGATCGTTTGGATCAAACAGGCTTTGCAGGACAAAGAATTGCAGTTTGAAGAAACGATCAATACAGTCACCATCCAATCGGCCAAAGATCTTGTAAGTGAGAGAGCAAAAATCTCTCCGTTTGATAATAGAAAGAATTCAGATCTTTTATTTCCTCTGAATGTTTTCCCCGCTACCATTGCTCATAATTTTTCAAGGCATGAGATCAGAACGATCATCAACAAAGAGTTTGAGAAAAATAATATCAAAGATCTTGACTTTGAATTTGCCATCACCACTACTTCTATGATTGGTGATGATCTTCAATCTAAAAATTTTTATGCAGCTTATAGCGATACTATAAACAATCTCAATTTTGTGTATCCGCTTGATCCACCGGGAGGAAGTTTGGCAGAAGGACTGGCGCCGCAAGAACTTTTAGTGGTAGTTGTTCCTCACATTAAAAACCTGGTGTGGAAACAAATGGCCTGGATGCTGATCGGTGCGGTAGTTTTCACTTTTGTGATTTTTGCAGCTTTCTTCATTACCATCAGAGCATTATTGAATCAGAAAAAACTGAGCGAGATCAAAACCGATTTTATCAATAACATGACGCATGAATTTAAAACTCCGCTTGCCACAATTTCTCTGGCAGTCGATGCTTTAAAAAATGAAAAAGTGGTAAGTGACAAAAAGAAAATGGATTATTTCTCCGGCATCATCAAAGATGAGAACAAGAGAATGAACAAACAGGTGGAAACCATACTGCAAGCGGCTTTGATGGACAAACAAGCGCTGCAATTAAACCTGATTCCACTTCATGCTACGGATATGATCAAAGCTGCTATCAGCAATATTGAACTTCCTTTAAAAGAAAAAAATGGCATTTTAGAAACTCATTTTAATGCTTCAAATGATCTAATGATGGCTGATGAAGTTCACTTTACCAACATCATTAATAATTTGTTGGATAATGCGGTAAAATATTCAAAAGACAATTTGAAAATAAAACTTTCTACTTCGAATTTTAATAGTCATATCCGCATTAAAATTGAAGATAACGGCATTGGCATGAACAAAGAAACATTAAACCGTGTTTTTGAAAAATTTTATCGCGCTCATACCGGCAATATTCATAACATCAAAGGATTTGGCCTTGGACTCAGTTATGTAAAATCAGTTGTAGATGCTCATCACGGAAAAATAAAAGCAGAAAGTACTCCGGGAAAAGGAAGCTGTTTTACACTTGAATTTGCCGTGATTAAAAAACCTGCTTAAAACTTCGTTTACTATCCTTTAATTTTTTCTCAGAAAATTTCTTTCGTATTGGCGATCAATTATTTCTTTAAACAGTAAACGAAGAAATAATCACAATTCCTTTTTTCTTTCTCTTTTGAAAATTCGTTTTCAGAATTATTTTTTGTCTTTCTATCGCTTTTTTTTCCACATCAAATTAACATTTTATTAAAAAACGCCAGTTTTTATACTTAAATGCATGATTTCACTGCTTTTTTAAAGTGTGGATAAAAAAGTTTTTTATCAAAGTGTTTGCAAAGTGGGAAAAAGTGTTATTTTGTGGTGAATATTGAAAATTCTCTAAATAATCAGGTTCATAATGACAGGTTTTATAGGTGAATACGAAGCCACATTAGACGCAAAAGGGCGCTTTCTTCTTCCCGCAGGTTTTAAAAAACAGTTGCCTGAAGGAGGAGTGGAACTTTTTGTGATCAACCGTGGTTTTGAAAAATGTCTCAGTTTATACACTGCAGAAAGCTGGGAACCTATATTTTCTGAAATAGGCAAATTGAATGATTTTGATCCAAAAGTAAGGCAATTCAAACGGTATTTTTTAAATGGCGCCACACAGGTTTCGCCGGACACCGCAGGCAGAATTTTGCTGCCAAAAAATCTTACCGAATATGCTTCGCTTGAAAAAGATATAGTTCTGGTTTCGGCAATCGACAAAATTGAAATTTGGGATAAGAGTAAATATCAACAGTTCTTTGAAACTTTTTCACCGGAAACATTCAGCGATTTGGCAAAAGAAGTAATGACAGGTGATAAACCATCAAACCAATAGTTATGCAGCAGGCATACCATGTGCCGGTTTTGCTGAAAGAAGTAATTGATGGGTTGAAAATAATTCCTTCGGGAATTTATGTGGATTGCACTTTTGGCGGCGGCGGACACAGCAAAAAAATCTTAGAGCAATTAAATGCTGATGGAAAACTGGTCGTTTTTGACCAGGATGAAGACGCCCAAAAAAACGTACCGGACGACAAGCGTATCATTTTTGTTCCATACAACTTCAGGCATCTGCAGCGCTTTCTTCGTTTTCACAAAATCTCAAAAGTAAATGGCATCCTTGCTGATCTCGGCGTTTCGAGCCACCAGTTTAATGAAGCAGAACGAGGTTTTTCAACAAGATTTAATGCGGCATTGGATATGCGCATGAATCAAAATGAAAAAATAACGGCAGCCGATATTGTAAAAATTTATTCAGAAGAAAAACTGCATCAAATTTTTGAACAATATGGCGAAGTAACGAACTCTAAAACTTTAGCAAAAACAATTGTGGAATTACGAAAAACACAATCACTAAATACCATCAACGAATTTAAAAATGCTGTTTATCCGATTGTAAAAGGAAATCCTGAAAAATATTTTGCGCAGGTTTTCCAGGCATTGAGAATTGAAGTGAATGACGAATTGAATGTGCTTAAAGAAATGCTTTTGCAAACGGTAAATGTTTTGGAAGAAGGAGGAAGAATAGCCGTTATCACTTTTCATTCATTGGAAGATCGGATCGTAAAAAATTTTTTTAAGAATGGAAATTTTGAAGAAGAACAATCACGTGATGTTTTTGGAAATACAACAAAAAGAGAATTGAAGATCATTACTAAAAAACCGATCCTTGCTTCAGAAGAAGAATTAAAAAGAAACCCAAGGTCAAGAAGTGCGAAGCTGAGGATCGCTGAAAAAATTTAAAGAAATAACAACCTTATCAAACTGATGACAGAAGAAAACATACAGGAAGAAAAGAAAAGCGCTCCAAAAAAGAAGCGAAGGAAGCTGAAGTATAACAAATGGATTGTAAGCAACATTCCTTTTTATTTTTTTATTTCTGCTATTGCCATATTTATATCGCTAACGGACATTATGCAGATAAAACGATGCGCGAAATAAATATGACAGAAAAGAATCTGAAGGAAATGGAATATGAATTTAAAACAGTAAAACAGGAAGTAATATTCAGAAGTAAGGAAAGCGAATTAGCAAAAGCGGTTGAACCATTAGGCCTGAAACCCTTGATGGTACCACCTGTGAGGATTGTTGATACATTGACTGAAAAGTAAGAAAAGTAAAAAGTTATAAAAAATCAGTTAATAGTAAACGAAGAAATAAAATTGATTTTTAATACACATAAACTGATCACTGATTACTTAAAGACTGATAACTAATCAAATAAGAATAGAAAAAGTTGGATATCAAAAAAGACATATTGTGGCGCGTTCATCTTTGCTTTCTCATCATGATCATGCTGGGAGCAATCATTTTGGGGCGCGCAATTTATATCCAGAAAGTGCAGGGAAAATATTGGAAAAGCATGAGCTACAAACAACATTTAAAATACATTGACATCGACGCTGAGCGCGGAAGCATCTACAGCGAAGATGGAAATATGCTCAGCACTTCCATTCCTGTATTTGACATTTATGTTGATTTTGGCGCTGATGGCCTTCGTGAAAAAGATGGCAAAAGATTTTATAAAAATCTTGATTCATTAAGCATTTGTCTTGCCTCTCTTTTCAAAGACGGCAATGCAGCTTACTATAAAAATTTGTTGAAAACAGAATACAAAAAGCAATCAAGATATTTTGCTTTAAAAAAGAAAATCTCTTTTGAAGATTATGAAGCTTTAAGAGATTTTCCGTTGGTAAGAGAAGGAAGAAATAAAAGTGGATTTATCATAGATGTAAGAGACAACCGCGTAAATCCTTATGTATTGCTTGCCAATCGTACAATAGGTCTTTCAAGAGGCGACACCAGCAAAAATGTTGGACTGGAAAGATCCTACGACAGTGTGTTAAAAGGCCAGACAGGGCAGCGTTTGATGCGATACATCTCCGGAACTTATGTTCCTGTTGATGGCGCAGAAATAGAACCAGAAAATGGAAAAGATATTGTAACAACCATTGATACTTATATCCAGGATGTGGCAGAAAATGCTTTATTAAAAATGATGAGTGAAAACAGTTCGATTCACGGAAGCTGCATTGTAATGGAAGTAAAAACCGGGAAAATAAAAGCAATTGCGAATCTTGGAAAAAGACCGGATGGAAGTTACTGGGAAGATTATAATTATGGATTAGGAATGAGAACAGAACCAGGTTCAGTTTTTAAAATAGCCACCTTAATATCACTTCTTGAAGATAAATATGTTGATACAGGTTCAATCGTTGATTGTGAAGGAGGAAGAAAAAATTTCTATGGTTTAAACATTACCGACTCACACTTAGGAACAGGAAGAGTTACCGTAAAAGAAGCTTTTGCAATGTCTTCAAATGTGGCTTTTGCAAAACTTGCTGACGAATATTACCACAATCAGCCTTCTAAATTTTATCAGCATTTGCATGCATTAAGACTTGACACAACTGCCGGAGTTGATATTGTTGGTGCAGCAAAACCTTTCATTAAAAAACCAACAAGCAAACATTGGGCAAAAACTACCATTCCTTTTATGGCACATGGATATGAAGAACTGGAAACCCCTTTAAACCTGCTGATGGTCTATAACGCTGTGGCTAATAACGGAAAAATGATGAAGCCTTACCTCGTTAATTCTATCAATGAGATGGGTGAAAAAATTCAAACTTTTAAACCACAGGTTTTAGTGGATAAAATCTGCAGTGATGAAACACTTGGAAAATTAAAGGGTTGTTTGATGGCTGTTGTTCAAAGCAAAGAAGGAACTGCACATGCTTTGGAAACAAACGTATATCAATTTGCAGGAAAAACAGGAACAGCAGTTTCAGCAATGGATAACCGCGGATATAATAAAAGTGCAAAGATTTATCAATCAGCATTTATGGGATATTTTCCTGCAAATAACCCGGAATACTCTATTGGAATTGTTATTCAAAATAGTAGCGAATCAAAGCATGTTTACGGAGCTTCTGTATCCGGACCAGTTTTCAGAGAAATAGCAGATAGATTGTATGCATCAAGAGTTGCTGACAAATCATTTGATCCGAATTCTATTTCAAATGACAACGACATGTATAAGTTTTATGGAATGAAAAAAGATGTGAATAACATCTTCGAGATGTTCAAATTCCAAAAGACGGATTCTGCTACTTCCGGTTTATGGCGCACTACTGTTTTGCAGGATGGAAAAGCAAAATTATTGGCAGATAACATTTCTACCTCTGCCCGCAAAATTCCAGACGTAACAGGAATGGGATTAAAAGATGCAGTGTATTTATTAGAAAATATGGGATTGAAAGTTGCGGCATCAGGAAAAGGAAAAGTGATCTATCAATCATTGGCACAAAATTCAGATTTCAATAAAGGTCAGTTGATAAAATTACAATTGAATTAATGGCATCATTGCAACAAATATTGTATAAAGTAAACATTCATTCTGTGGTTGGTTCTACAGCGATAGAAATAAATGATTTACAGATTGATTCACGGAAAGTAAAGCCAGGAGCATGTTTCATTGCCATCGAAGGAAGTGTTTCTAATGGTCACGATTATATAGACACCGCTATTGCAAATGGCGCTGTTGCTATTGTTTGCGAAAAAATTCCTGAAATTATTAATGAAAAAATTCATTATACAGTTGTAGATAACAGTGCCAAAGCAGCTGCGATCATGGCACATAATTTTTATGGACGTGTCTCAGAAAAAATAAAACTGGTGGGTGTAACAGGTACGAATGGAAAAACAACGATTGCCACTTTGTTGTTTAAATTATTTTCTTCCCTTGGTTATCAATCTGGCTTAATAAGTACTGTGCAAAATCAGATTGGAAATGAAGTGCTACCATCAACACATACAACTCCTGATGCAATCAGTCTGAATCAGCTTTTAGCAAAAATGTATGAACAAGGATGCTCACACGTTTTTATGGAAGTTAGCTCGCATGCTATCCATCAGCATCGGGTAGATGATCTGCAATTTACAGGAGGGATTTTCAGCAACATCACTCATGATCATCTTGATTATCACAAAACATTTGATGAATATATCCGTGTAAAAAAATCTTTTTTTGATTCATTGCCTTCAACTGCATTTGCATTAAGCAATGCTGATGATAAGCGTGGCAGCATCATGCTTCAGAATACAAAAGCGCATAAATATTTGTATAGCCTGAAAACAATGGCAGATTTTAAAGGACGAATCATTGAAGATTCTCTTTTAGGATTGGAACTAATGATCAACGATGTTGAAGTTCATTTCAGATTGATCGGGACTTTCAACGCATACAATTTATTAGCGGTTTATGGTGCAGCGATTTGTCTCGGAGAAGATAAAGAAAAGGTTTTGCAGGTTCTGAGTAATACATCCGGTGCCGAAGGAAGATTTGATTACATCGTTTCTCCCAAAGAAAAAATTGTAGGCATTGTTGATTATGCTCATACGCCGGATGCATTATTAAATGTATTGGCAACAATCAAAAATTTAAGAAAGGGACAGGAAAATATAATTACCGTAGTGGGTTGTGGCGGCAATCGGGATAAAACAAAACGGCCTGAAATGGCGGAAGTGGCTTGCGAGTATAGTGACAAAATTATTTTCACTTCAGACAATCCGCGTAATGAAGATCCTGAACAGATTATTCGTGAAATGGAAACAGGTGTGCCGGTTACAGCAAGAAAAAAATGTATTTCCATTACAGACCGCAGAGAAGCAATAAAAACCGCTGTAACCCTTGCCAATAAAGAAGATATTATCCTGATAGCAGGAAAAGGACACGAGAAATACCAGGAAATTAAAGGAGTAAAAAATCATTTTGATGACAAAGAAGTTTTGGTTGAAATGTTTGAATTAATGGATAAATAAAAAACAGAGAATTAAAGAATGCTGTATCAACTATTTGAATGGTTTGCTAAAAATGGAATCAAATTTCCGGGAAGCGGGTTGGTTCATTTTATCACTTTCAGAGTGTTGGTATCTGTATTGCTTTCACTCATCATCACGATGATATATGGCAAAAAATTAATCCGAATTTTAAAGAAAAAACAAATTGGCGAATCGGTAAGAGAACTCGGATTGGCTGGAGAGCAAATGAAAAGTGGAACTCCAACAATGGGAGGAATTATTATTCTTCTCGCGATTGTAATTCCTACTCTATTATTTGCAGATCTGCATAAAGTTTATGTAAGGCTAATGCTCTTATGCACAGTGTGGTTGGGCATTATAGGCTTTGTTGATGATTATTTAAAAATAAAAGCAAAACGAATTTCAAAAGAAAAAGGAATTCCTTATAAAAAAACAAACGCCGATGGGCTGGCAGGAAAATTTAAAATTTTTGGACAAGTGATTCTTGGAATTGTTATCGGCGCAACCCTTTATTTTAATCCAAGTGTTGTAGTGAAGCGTGAGATCATGGGATCAAAATCAGGTAACACTGTTGTTCAGCGGGGGGAACATAAGGTAGGAGAAGATACTGTCGTGGCCAATGGAGAAGTGCATCGTTTTGTAACAGTGAAAACACCAATTACAACAATTCCATTTGTAAAAACGCATGAATTCAATTATGCAAAATTGTTACCCGCAAGTTGGGAAGATTACACCTACATACTGTATATCATCATCGTAATTTTTATCGTAACTGCTGTTTCAAATGGTGCGAACATCACTGATGGATTGGATGGATTGGCAACAGGCGTGAGTGCGATAATTGGATTGGGCTTGGGAGTTTTCGTTTTTGTTAGTGGCGATGTAAGGATTGCAGAGTATCTGAATATTATGTACATCCCTAATCTCAGTGAATTGTCAATTTTTATAGCCGCATTTGTTGGTGCCTGTGTTGGTTTCTTGTGGTACAATGCTTATCCGGCGCAGGTTTTCATGGGTGATACAGGAAGCCTTGCTCTTGGTGGAATTATTGCATCGCTTGCCATCATTGTAAGAAAAGAATTGTTGATACCAATATTTTGCTTTGTTTTTTTGATAGAAAATTTAAGTGTGATGATACAGGTTTCTTATTTCAAATACACAAAGAAGAAGTACGGCGAAGGAAGGCGTATATTTTTAATGAGCCCCTTGCATCATCACTATCAAAAACTAGGATACCATGAAAGCAAGATTGCTGTAAGATTTTGGGTAGTAACGATTTTGACGATGGTTCTTGCAGTGGTTACTTTAAAATTGAGATGAAATTTAAAAAAAGAAAATAGAAAGAAAGATTATAGTGTGTAGAAATTATTAAGGATTTGTCTTTATGAAAACCAATTTTTAAGATTAAAAAAAAAGGACCCGACAGAGGCGAAAAGAAGTTATTCGGATTTGTCTTTATGAAAACGATTTTTTTTTAAGATTAGAAAAGTGTTACCCAATTCCAATACCTGTGATCAGCTTTTCTAGCCTGTTAAATTCATACCGTTGAAGAACCAATTTTTTTGATTTAGGAAATCAAGCAGAAGAGGAATGGAAAATAAACTTGTAATTCTTGGAGGCGGCGAAAGCGGCGTTGGTGCTGCATTGCTGGCAAAACAAAACGACTTTGATGTTTTTGTAAGTGATGGCGGACCGATAAAAGAGGCTTTTAAAAATGAGTTGCTTTCTCATGGAATTGATTTTGAAGAAAGCAGGCATTCAAAAGAAAAAATATTGAATGCTTCACTCATTATAAAAAGTCCTGGTATTCCTGAGAAAAATGAAATGGTAAAAGAGATCAGGAAAAAAGGAATAGAAATTATTAGTGAAATAGAATTTGCTTATCGTTTCAAAGGAGAAAGTAAAATAATCGGTATCACAGGCAGCAACGGAAAGACAACGACAACAGCATTGATCTATCACATCTGTGAAACGGCCGAACTTGATTGTGCATTGGTAGGGAACATTGGTTTTTCATTTGCGAAGCAGGTAGCAACAGATCCGAAAAAATTGTATGTAGTAGAAATAAGTTCTTTTCAATTAGATGATATCAAAGCTTTCAGACCTGATGTAGCGATTTTGACGAATATCACTGAAGATCATTTAGACCGGTATGATTACAAATTTGAGAACTATATAAAAAGCAAATTCAGGATCATAGAAAATCAAACAGAAGAAGATGTTTTTATTTATAACGATGATGATGAAGTAACAAAAAAATATTTAAATCAATTTTTAAACAAGTCTAACCCAGTACCAATTAGTATGAACCACGAATTACCAGAAGGAGCTTATATCGTAAATGCTGAAATGCATTTAAAATGGAAAAATGAAGAGATGCAAATGAATGTAGAAGATTTTGCGATAAAAGGGAAGCATAATCAATATAATACAATGGCAGCTGGCATTTCAGCCTCTGTAATGGGAATCAGGAAAGAGAAGATCCGCGATGCGATTCAAACTTTTAAAAGTCTTGAACATCGGATGTCAACAGTTGCAACCATACGTGGAGTTGAATTTATTAATGACAGTAAAGCAACAAATGTAAACAGTACATGGTATGCCCTGGAGTCAATGACGAAGCCGGTAATTCTTATTCTCGGTGGTGTTGATAAAGGCAATGATTATTCTTTCCTCAAAGATCTGGTGAAAGAAAAAGTGAAAGCAATTGTTTGCATGGGAGTCGACAACACAAAAATTCATGAAGCATTTGGAAACGATGTGCAATTGATGGTAAATACGCAGAGTGCTAAAGACGCGGTCCAGTCAGCATTTCATTTCGCAGATAAAGGTGATGTGGTTTTATTGTCACCGGCTTGTGCAAGCTTTGATCTTTTTAAAAATTATGAAGATCGCGGAATTCAATTTATCGAAGCAGTAAAAGATTTATAAAAAATAAATGATCGAACCCAAGCAAATATTATCGGATTCTATTTCTCCTTCTTACAAGGTTACAGGCAATCTTTTGAACCGTACGAAGGGTGATAAAGTTATCTGGGCAATTGTGATTTTGCTTACAATGGTGAGCATTCTTGTGGTTTATAGCAGCATCGGTTCTCTCGCATACAGAATGAATAAATCAACTGAAAGTTATTTGTTCCGCCAGGTTGGTTATATCTGTCTCGGTGTACTGATCATTTATTTTGCACACCGCGTAAATTATACTATTTATTCTCGTGTTGCTTCAATCCTGTTTATCATTTCAATTCCACTTTTACTTTACACATTAAAATATGGAAGTCATATAAACGATGCAAGTCGTTGGATAAAATTGCCTGTGATCAACCTCACTTTTCAAACATCAGATCTTGCGAAACTGGCGCTGTTCATGTATTTGAGCCGCTTGCTAAGCCGTCGTCAAAATGTAATTAAAGATTTTAAAAAAGGATTTGTTCCCCTGATTATTCCGGTTGCTGTTATCTGCTTGCTGATCGCACCCGCAAATCTTTCAACCTCCTTGTTAATAGGTGGTACAGCTTTGATGCTGATGTTTATTGGAAGAGTTCGTTCACGTCATATCTTAATGGTTATTGGGGCAGCTTTGATCCCAATCATCATTTTGGTTTCTGTTGCTACGCATTATTACAACCAGGAAGAACATACCTCAGAAGATCTTCCGGCAGTATTGTCTATCGGGCGTATTCCAACGTGGGTAAAGCGTGTGCAGGACTTTATGTATGCTGATAAAGCCGATGCGTCTTATCAGATTCAACAGGCAAAAATTGCAATCGCAACGGGAGGAATATTTGGTAAAGGACCAGGAAAAAGTGAACAAAGAAATTTTTTACCACATCCTTACAGCGATTTTATTTATGCAATAATTATTGAAGAATATGGACTTGCAGGAGGGGCGATTATTTTACTAATCTACCTTCTTTTTTTGTTTAGAAGCATCAGGCTTTTTCAAAGATGTCCTTATGCATTTGGCGCATTCCTGGCGGTTGCATTGAGTTTTACATTGGTAATACAAGCGCTCGTAAACATGGCGGTAAACGTAAATCTTTTTCCAACAACAGGAGTGACATTGCCTTTAGTAAGCATGGGAGGAAGCAGTCTTTTATTTACGTGTTTTTCAATAGGAATTATTTTAAGTGTGGCGCGAAACGTAGAACAGGCCGAAGGTAGAAGCGCTGTGCCTGCAACACAGCAAACAGAAGAAAAAGTTGAAACAAACGAAGAAGAAGCATAAAATGGAAAAATAAAAATCTACTTATTTGTTTGTTTACTCAAAAAGAAAATAGTTAGAAAAAAGAAAAGATTTGAAATAAAAATATGGCAGGAAAAAACTCAAATATGAAAATCATTATTGCCGGTGGCGGCACTGGGGGACATATTTTTCCTGCTTTAGCGATTGCAAATGCATTAAAAGCAAAAGTTCCTTCAATGGAAATTTTATTTGTCGGTGCAAAAGGAAAAATGGAAATGGAAAAAATTCCTGCAGCGGGATATAAGATTATTGGAATTGATATCGCAGGTTATAACAGAAGTTCTTTGATCAAAAATATTTCGCTTCCTGTAAAACTGGTTCAAAGTTTTTTCCAGGTAAGAAAAATTTTAAATGATTTTAAACCTGATGCAGTGATCGGTGTTGGCGGTTATTCAACTTTTCCGGTTTTAAGATCAGCACAAAACAGTAAGATTCCAACATTCATTCATGAGAGCAATTCTTTTCCGGGAAAAAGTAATATTCTGCTTGGCAAAAGAGCAACAGGAATTTTTGTGCCTTCTGCAGGAATGGAAAAATATTTTCCGGCAGAAAAGATTTTGATAACAGGCAACCCTATACGAAAAACATTTTTACGAAAAATTTCAAAAACAGAAGCGTTGGAATTTTTTGGATTGAAGCCGGAATTAAAAACTGTTTTTGTAATGGGAGGAAGCCTTGGCGCAAAAAGTATCAACGAAACGGTCGAAGCAAATATTGATGTTTTTAAAAAGAATAATCTTCAGCTTATCTGGCAAACAGGAAAAAATTATGCAGCCAATGCAGCTAAAGTTGAAGAAGAAAGAATGAACATCTGGACAAATGCTTTTATCGATAAAATGGAAAATGCTTATGCAGCGGCAGATGTAGTGGTATCAAGGTCTGGAGCGATGACAGTTGCAGAAATGTGTGTGACAGGAAAGCCCGCAATCTTTGTCCCGTTTCCGTTTGCAACAGAAGATCATCAGACTGCAAATGCGATGGCTTTGGTAAATAAAAAGGCTGCATTAATTGTTCCTGATGCAGAAGTAAAAACAAGATTGATTCCTGATCTCTTAGAGTTGATCAATCGCGAACCGTTGATGAAAGAATTGTCTGAAAACATTTCGAAGTTCAGCAATACAAACGCAGATGAAATTATTGCTATAGAAATTTTAAACAAGCTAAACGAAGAACAATAAGTTATTTAAAACAAAATGAAGGATTACAATAACATAACAAGAATTTATTTTATTGGGATTGGCGGCATTGGTATGAGCGCCCTTGCAAGATATTTCCTTCATAAAAATGTGATTGTAAGTGGTTACGATAAAACACCAACAGCTCTTACAAAGCAAATGGAATCAGAAGGAATTTCAATTCATTATGAAGATAATATTTCGCTGATTGATAAAGATGCCGATGTTGTGGTTTATACTCCTGCGATTCCAACAGATCATAAAGAGTTGAATTATTATAAAG
>Ga0157371_10002738_pt1 | contig 16585 bp, 19 predicted proteins | sample C45metaG_FD_113462 | JGI IMG/M metagenome (GOLD analysis project Ga0157371, IMG submission 113462) | Corn rhizosphere microbial communities from Kellogg Biological Station, Michigan, USA - C4-5 metaG | ecosystem: Host-associated > Plants > Roots > Rhizosphere > Soil | place: USA: Michigan...
GATATAGATGTTGAAAGTAAGATTTCAAGTCACCTGTATTATGGTAATTTTACAGAAATCAGAATTATTGGCATTCTTGTATACTCTTATCCCGACTATTGAAATTCATAATTGAATTTTTTTTACTTAGACAGAAATAATTTATAAATTCATATTGTCTAAAGGATTTTCCTTTTTTTAACTCAATACGGATCTGAGTCTCTAAATAATTTGACATAAGCATATCTTTTGAAAAGCAAAAAATATACTTACTATCTTTATTAGATAAATTTTCTAAACTTTGTGCATATATTTTCTTTGATAATTCATCATTGAAACTTCCACTTTCATTTTTAAATGATGTGTCAAACATTGAAAACTCATTAGAATCATAAATTTCTTGGGGTTTTAATGAACAAATTCTTTCATCTTCTAATATTTCATATTGGAAATCAGCTACACGTTTCTCTTTACAACCAATTAATATTATTGATATAAAAAAAACACTTAATAAATTAATATTTTTCATGAGATGATAATTCAGTAAATTAAAAAAATTAAAGGAACTAGTGGAGTCGGAGTAGAATTAGAAACCAGTGTATATCCTGAAGGATTACTTATAATCGGTTGCATTACCTGTCTTATATATTGTGAATTATCAGCTTTATGATTTCGCCAAGCTAAACTGAAATTAATCTGATTATATCCTTCAATTAATCCAAAATAATCAGCTACAATATTAGCCTGTTGCTCAGGATTCAATTTTTTAAAATCTGTATCTTTATTTAATTCATAATCATATGGGTCATAGACAGAATCAGGTAAAGTCCACTCTAATGTTTGTAGCACTAGCCCTCTGCCCATTACATTGATATTAAAGCATAAGAAAGAAACAATACAAAATTTGATCACCCTAGCTCAAAACTTCCTCCATTAACAAAATGATTCCTATACGAAATAGCACCTATTTCCAGTACCAAACTAGAATCATCCATTAAACAAAAACTACCCGAAGGTAGTTTTATTTGTCTTAAAACTCGCTTCAGCTCGACTCCGTAAACGTCTTCCCAAGCTTTGTATTTCATATTTTAATCACAAAATAAAACGCTTATGGAAGATTAAGCCTACGGCAATCTTCATAAATAATTTTGCATTGAGCCTCTGGGAAGCCATCATAACGACACGCCTCTAAAACTTTTTTTCGTCCTAAAGCTTTTCTACTTCCTGGGACTAACATTGGAACAACATCGCTTACTTCACCTGCCGTTGTTCGTGCTTTATACAATCTATTTGTTCCTTCTGCTTGACCTACAGTCGCACAATGGTTGTCATCATATGTAAACCAAATTCTACAATCAGTCCCACCTTTTTTTTCACAAGCTTGTAATGCTTTCTCTTCTAACTTTCCACGAAAAATTTTTGCAGTAGCAACACCAATTACACCATTTGTACCCGAAGCCACATAACCTTCTGTGCTTGGTGTCCGATAGCTTGGAGCTGAATATCCCCCACTGCTTCCATAATTCGGAATAGGCGCACAGCCTTGTACACCTTGACCACCAACAGGATAATAGCCCGGAGGACAATTCCCCTCAGCATGCGCAACACCTGACATCGTTAAAGAAAATAGAGTAAGAGAAATTAACGATATAAAAAATTGTATGATCTGCGGTCTATTGTATTTAGCCATAATTGTTTCATCCATGCCATAAATTATTTTGTGAAATATCTATCATTTATAAGTTAACTTTTAGTTGTTCTAAATCTTAGAATAATTCATCACTAAACTCAAATTTTGAATTGGCATTACTTATTTTTATCCTGATGATCGTGCTCATCACAACTTGATATTTACGAAAAATTATTAAATAAATCAATATATTGATTAACAAACCCAATATAATAAAGTTTATCCAAAACAGCGCTCAATACGAGGATCGCGCCTTCTAAAAAGATCATCAATAGACTATGAGTAGAGGAAAGTTAACACCAAATTATTTTAGTGAGAATGGGCTTTTGACTATCAATAGTTATGCGATATAATCGTGTGAAATATATACCAAATAATAAATTATGATGAATTAATATCTCGCTCTGCTCTGTACGTATAACATTGATTATTTTAGGAGTCTTTTCCATGCCGTTATTCAAATATAGTTGTGTCACCCTCATGGTGCTTAGTATCAGCGCTTGCGCCACCTTGGCCACCAAACCCAATGAAGTCGAAGTGGCTGCACAAAAACTAGTCGGGCAACCAGCCAGTAATGCATTTAAAATATTTGGCAAACCTGATCATGGTCTAGGTCCATCGTCGTATGGTAGTGGTGGCTTCTATGGGTGGAATCGAGTGCAGACTCATGTAACACCAGAAAAAGTTTTCGTGCAGACAGGTGTTGAGTATATTGGCCAAAAGACGACCATGGTTGGAATCGGTGGCGGCGGCGTGGTTGGCCAAATGCCAGTTGGCAGCGAACCAGTCTATCGGAAGACTGGATATACAGAAAATCGGACTGTTATCGATTACTTTTGCAATATCACCCTGTACACCGATAAAATGAACATCATCACCGATGCCATAGTGATCGGTTGCGATAAAAAGAAGAAATAGCGTAGCTTAAACCTATAATTTCAAATGAGCTTATATCTGATTTAGGCTCACTTGAGCACTTTATTCTTCGTATGATTCAAAGCGCTACACTCATTGTGTTTAGCAACAGTATCAATACCTCAAAGTAAAATATCTTTACTCTGCCCTGATTCTATTTTTTGCGGCAAGGCTATTATTAGGCGATTGATCTATAAAGAAACTATCTAGAATTTCTTATCATCACTATAATTTTAAATTGGTCTATATATTTTGCTATAGTGAATAGTGTAATGACTGATATAAATGAACATATGCTTATTCGCCTAGCGACTGAAACTGACGCTAAAGACTTAATCGCTATCGACAGTGTTGCCTCATACGATCCGCAGCGAATATTGCAAATCCACAATTGGTGTATGCAGGGTGTCTGCTTCCTTGTTGAAAAAAATGGAAAAGTGATGGGCTACGGCGTTCTAAATTACCATTTTTTCGGATGCGGTTTTATTGAGATGCTGATGGTCGCAGAACCTTATCGTCGCTGTGGTACGGGACGTGTATTACTGAACGCATTAAAGTCAAAATGCCAACATCCGAAGCTTTTTACCACAACGAATCGATCTAACTTGCCAATGCAGCAGTTATTACTAAATTCTGGATTTATCGCGAGCGGTCACATAGAAAATCTTGATGATGGTGATCCAGAGTTAGTTTATTTTTATTCTAAGCCTCTAATATAATTAATTTTTATACTTATTTTTAGATAAATACGGATAAATCGTAAATGCTAAAATAATAAAAGCTTAAATCAAAGATAACGAAAGATTATAGAATTACTTATCACGATTTCAAGCTGTAGAGAAGTTGAATTTTTAATGTGTTAAAAAAAGTACCCTAAGGTACTCCTTTATAAAAATAAGTAATTAAAAAAACCCGTTCAACACCAATCACTTTTAAAGATATTCATCATCACTCCCCTACAGGGATTGAATATTTAAGTTGATTATTCTTCTGTTCTAAAGGCATCTGATTTTGCTTAATCATTTTCTGTTGATAATCGCGCTCTGAAATTACCCCTCTATTGCGGGCCTTTTGCAATGATTTTAGCTGTTGCTCGCTTTCATGTGCATTCAAAGCATGAGTATCATTGTTTTTCAGAAGATATTGAGATCTTTCAAATGGACTCATATTAGAAGTATTTGCTCGATTTTCATACATTTTTGCGACATTTACATCGCGTTGAGCGATACGATCTTGCTCTTGTTGCTTTGACAACTCAAAAAAATCAACATGTTCACTATTGTTATTCCCATATTGAGGTTCTTCATTTTGTAAAAACACATAGGATTGAGGTTTTTTCGACCAATCTTCAGCGCTATACACAGAACCAGCAATTACAGGGCTGATAAGCAACATTAATATTTTTTTCATCAAGTATACTCAACTCAAAATAGTGAAAGTCATCGCTATGTATCATACTCTATTTGTAATGTGCGTGATTTTCAAATCGTGCTTGTAGATGTCCATGATAGATATTTAGGCATAAAAAAGCGCTGAAATTGTTGATACAAGAAATTAAAGGATTCACTTATTAATCAATTTCCCATAACGACCAATCCATCCTGTTCAGATAAAAATTTTAATTCAACAAGCTTATCAATATCTCTATAAAATGTTCTTTCGGTTTTTCTATCATATAAAATCTGGATTTGTGGAATACGATAAAGTTCTGCTTTTGACAAAAATTTATTACTTTCACTCATCACTCGCATCACATTATGAATAAGATTGAATTGTCTATCTGAAATTTCCTTCCTAAATTTAGCGTTATTTAAAGCTGTTTGGTAAAGCAAATATCCGATTAATTTATTACTTTCATCATGAAGATATTCAATTGTTTCAAACATACCATTCAATATAAATTCAATAAATGGTTGATTAGGGTTATCTTCCTTTTTATCAGCTAGTTTTCTACACTGATTGAATAAAGCAAAATATTCATGGATATTCGTTTGATAATACTTCCAAATAGCAGATGAACTAAACCGATATCCTGACTGCTCAAGAATAAACATTTCAATCAGACGCCCAGTACGTCCATTACCATCCCAAAATGGGTGAATTAGCTCAAAATAATAATGTGCTAGCCCTGCTCTAATTATCGCTGGTTGATTAATTACGTTTGGACTATTTAACCATTCTATCCACGCCTGAATAAGATATTCAATATCCTCTATGCACTTGGGTGGTCGATAGGTCCCTCCATGAGAATCATTACCAACTATTGTTTTTTGAGTTGGCTGGTTATTTCGTAACTGCCCTGCTGGATTATGTTGCTCTTCTAAATTCTGAGATACCAATATATGTAATTGAAACATCGTAGAAAGTTCAAAAGGCTTACCATCTACAGGCTTTAACTGTTTAGAACTGGTTTTTTTTATCCATTCAATAGATTCTTTTAAATTTGTCAGTCTTCGCTCTTCTGACTTTTGAATAGTCTTAGGGTCTTGTTTTAATATGTTTGCAGTTTCTTGTTCTGTAAATTGCCCTCCCTCAATAGTATTGGTACTGTAAATACTGCTTGCTAATACCTTATCCTGCACTTGATCAATAATTAAGGGCAAACTTGGGGTTTTGTTAAAGCGCTTTTGTGAATCATTGACACGATTAAGCATCGCTTGGACTTGAGTATGTTCAAAACCCAATTGAAAAGTAAAAAAGCCTGATTTATATGTCATGACTTTTAACGTCGTTTCATCTATCCATGTTTTACTTTGTTCAGGCATATTTTGTCAGAAAAAATGTCAAAAAAAATGTCAAATCATTATTATTGTATTTCAGTTATTTAGTCAATTTTTTAATAAAAAAAATCAAAAAAATGTCAAAGAAAGTGTCAGAAAAAATGTCAAAAAGAAGAGTTTTAACTAAAATATATAAATATCATAAACTTAGCCGTATTGAGAAATTATCTAAAATACATCGTACTTATTACACCGTTTTTAATGTGTTGAAACTGGTCACGCAGTATTTATCTAACCTTCTTGCTAATTTATTGAATGTTATTTATGCGCACTCCACTTTTTTTGCTTTACAGGCTAAGTATTTAATGAAAAATACTTACCATACTGCTCAATACAGAAGTTCTTTGATTTAGTTTTAAAAGAATCATATTTTTCTATGGCATATTTAGTCATAACACTTTTTATTCAATTTTATTTACATTTTTTAAATTAAACTTATATTTTTCAAAATATTAATTTTTCTCATACTTATCCTAACTACTGTTATAATGACCATTGTAAGTCAAATCGTTATTTTTAAATTTTAATGAAAATGGGATTTTTGAAAAAAATTAAAAGTTAATAACTCATCAAACACTTCAAATTTAATTTTAAAAAGCATCAATTATATTTAGGGCAGACGTGTGCTATGCAAAAATTAAATTGATTTATGCTACGGAAAGCAAATTATGCAAGATGAAATTAGTGATTTAGATTTCTTTATAACATTAGCCTCATCAAAATCAATGACGCGTGCTTCCATTGAAATGGATATTCCCCTGCCAACAGTAAGTAGAAAGTTAGCAAAACTTGAATATTTTTATGGTAAGAGGCTTATGAATAGATCTGCTAGACAATTTGATTTAACAGAGGCTGGTAAACTATTATTAGATCGCAGTATTTACATATCATCTTTAATGAAACAGGTTCATGACGAAGTTTCTCAAAATGTGAATTCTTTTGCAGGTAAATTACGTATTGGTAGCTTAAATTATCTTGGCCGTAGTAAGTTAGGTGATTTAGTAGCAAAATTCAGCGTACCGCATCCAAATCTAGAAATCGAACTCATTCTTTCTGACTCGAAAATGGATCTTGTGGAAAATGAACTCGATATCCTTTTTCAACTCGAACAACCGAATAATGTAATCTACAACTCAGAGGTTTTACTCGACACTAGACGTATATTCTGTGCTTCACCTAAATATTTTAATAAATTTGGCTATCCTACACATCCCTTAGACTTACTCAATCATCGCTGCATTTGCCTAATAAGAAATCGTCACATATATCAAGATTGGAAATACAGCATAAATGATGAAATATTTGAAGTTCATGTACACCCTTATTTAAAGAGTAATAATGCTGAAGTTACACACCAATGGATGATTCAAGGATTTGGGATTGGATATCGTTTATATCACGAGGTCAAACAAGAGTTAGAAGATGGTATATTAATTGAGTGTTTTAAAGACAATCATTCATCTGAATTATCACTTTACATGGTGTATTCAAAATTAAAAAAGAGAGAGGTTGTCAAAGATTTTATTAACTTTACCAAAGACAATATTAATTATTGAATTTTCTTGGAATGTTATAAGTGAACCACCAATAACATTCCATTTATTTTATGCTTTAAAATTCCCACGTGTAATCAACATTGACCCTCGTTTCATTGGCAGGTCTGAATACGATTCTCTCATTAGGTAAATCATTACGATAACTCGTATAGCGAGTACGAATACCAACACCCTTGAACATTCCACGAGCTATACGATAATTTAGATCAAAATCGTAAGAGTCTTCTTCAAATAACTCACCCTTTAACCGAGGAATTTCAATATCAGTTCCTTGGCTATATCTCGCCATAAATTTTAAGCCATTTAAAGCAGTATCTTTAAAATCATAGTCATATCGAACACTAATAACTTTTTCATTTTGATTGGTGAAATCAGCACTTATACTATCCATAAATACTGCGGGTTCAGCATGACCCAATGTTGGCAATGCGGTATCGCCTAAAGAGTGCATATATCCTAAACTCAAGGTATGATTATGAATATTTAAACCGACGATCCCACTTAAATGCTGATTGTCTATTTTCCCTGCTAATTCTTTTCCAGCACCTTCACTGAGAAACGCTCTAAAATCACCAAGAACATGACCGATTCCGACATTATGTTTGGTTTTGACACCAATAAAATTTTGAGAATATACATCATGCAAATTTGCGTGATATAGATCTGCTTTAACGCCTTCACTAAATTGATATTCAGCACCAAGCATATATAAGCCTGAAGACTCAGCAGCTGTTTTAAATCGGCCATTGATATTTCCTATACGAATTTTTTCATAGTTCGTTGAGTCCCTATGATTGACTCGATCGACATATAATCCATGAAGCTTAAGATCTTTTATTTCATTAAACTGCACGTGTGCACCGCGGTAATTCTGTTGGAATAACCGTGCAGGACTTGAAAAAATTACTGGAAACATCGGCGAAAGTGTCCCGATATGAACTGTCGAATCACTTACTTTGGTTTTCAGGGTCCAGCGCAACTCTCCTGTTTGATCAGGACGCTCATTGTTTCTATCTACAGGCAATAAACCTGAAGCAGCATAATCTTTGTTATTTCCCATAAGATTAAAACCTGCTAAAGCAAGAACATCCAAACCAAATCCTACATTTCCACTGGTATATCCAGATTTAGCATTTAGGATAAAACCTTGAGCCCAATCTTTTGCTGCAGGATATGGAACATTGTTTATATAATCTCTATCAAAGTAATAATTTTTTGTCGTTAACGAGATTTTACGATCTTTGATAAATTCAGCATTTGTAATTGTAGGAAGTGTAGTCGTGAGGCCGACGAATCCAAGAAAAAATATATTCTTCATGATATGTACCTATTTTTACTTAAATCTTTAAGGTGTAAAAATCCTGACTACCTGAAAATAATTGAGGTAGTCGTTATTGTTTTTTTATTTAAACTTTTGAAGTTTGAGGAATTGTCACGTTAGAAGTTGAATAACGCCCTTTCAAATAAAGCGCTAGCGCCGAAATTAAAATAGGCACTGCAAGTACGAAGAAAATACCGCTCATACCGAGATTAAATGTGAAAATATAAGCGCCGAAAAATGCCCCGAAAATAGCACCAAAACGGCCTAATCCGTGCATCCATGAAACACCAACTCCACGGCATTCTGCAGGATAAAATATCGCGGCTAAAGATGGCAAAGAGGATTGTGCGCCAACCAAACCAGCACCTGCTAAGAAAATAAACAATGCGAGTAAATAAATATTTTGTGTAAGAAATCCTGTTATGACGAATAATACGGCTGATATAAAATATGCAAAAGTGATGGTTTTATTCACGTCATATTTACTCATAAACCAACCAATGAGGATTGTTCCTGCAACACCACCAAATGGGAAAACTGCTGTGACTAAACTAAACTGTTCTGGTGTAAATCCTGATTCCTTAAGAAACGTGGGCATCCAACTTGTAAGTACATAAAATACCAATAAACTCATAAAGCAGCAGAGCCACATCATTGCAGAGGGTACAATAAACTTGCCGACGACAAGACCAACGGGATTGGTATTTTTTCATTTAATTCAGCATCTAGAGGTGTAACAGGAACTAATTTTGCATCGATAAATTTACCCTGTATATTTTTTACAATTTCTAATGCTTCGACTTGTCCTTGTTTTTTAATCAAAAAATGTAGCGATTCTTTTAAAAGAAAAACTGATACAACGGCAACCACTACAGGAATAGCTCCGCCTATATAGAGGACCATTTTCCAACCATGATTTGATAGAAGTCCTGCTGATAAAACACCGCCAATCGTAATACCAAGCGGTAGTGCACAAAATAATAAATTCACCATCCATGCACGGCGATGCGCTGGCATATATTCAGATACGAGTGTTGCAGCATTTGGCATTGCAGCACCAAGTCCTAATCCCGTTAGGAATCGATATATCACCATTTCAGTCGTGTTATTTGAAGTACCTGTCAGGATTGTTAAAACACCAAAAATAAATGCAGAACCAATAATGACCCATTTTCTTCCAATCTTATCGGCTAATATTCCTGCAAATATTGCTCCAATCGCCATTCCTATTAAGGCAACACTCATCACTGGGCGTAGATCATTTTTAGTGATCCCCCAATCATCTAACAATGCAGGAGCGATAAACCCGACTACCCCCGTATCAATACCGTCTGCTAGAATCACCAAAAAACAAAGTATAAATATTATCCACTGTTGCAGAGATAATTTTCTAGTATCAACGGCTTGCTGTATATCTAGTATTATTTTCATCATAAAATCCTTTTACTGCATTAAAAATGCCAATAACAATCATTGTTATTGGCTTGAGCTACTTTAAATGCTTAACTTGAATAATTTGTGTGCATTATGACGGCCTATTTTTTCTCGATCATTCTCACCAATTTCGGCATGATCAAACCAATGTGTCGCTTCTTCCATGTCTTCAAATGGATAATCACTTGAGAATAAAACACGATCCGATCCAATTTCATCAATTGCATTTTTCATGGTAATAGTTCGGAAGTTACCGCTTGTTGTTAAATAAAAATTCTTACGGAAATAATCAATAAATGGCTTTTCTGCTTTTACACCGAGTGGATTACGACCATTCGCTGAAGCCCAATGCGATGTACGCCAAATATTATTTTGAATTAACTCGCCTAGGTGTCCTAAAATAATATTAATATTTGGATACTTATCAAATAAACCGGAACCAATTAAACGCAGTGCATGTACACCTGTTTCAACTGAGAATGACCATGCAGGACCCATTAACCAAGGATGATCTTTGATACCCAATTGCTGACTTAAAAGTGGATTACGCGGGTGTAAATAAAATGGTACATCGAGTTTAGCAAGCTCACTCCAAAAATCTAAATATTCCTCAGCATCATAATATTTGGCTGTTTCATCATTATTTAAATTTGAGAAACCATTTACTAAAGCACCCGCAAAACCAAGTTCTGTTACACAGCGATTAAGTTCTTTTGTCGCTGCTTCTGGGTCTTGTAATGGTAATGCAGAAAAAGCCCCAAAACGATCGGGATGTTTAGCAATTAATTCTGCTAAGCTGTCATTTGCAATTTTTGCAACTTCAACAGCTCTTTTTGGGTCTGCAATCGCTTGAATCGCTGGTGCATTTAATGAAATGATTGAGTATTCAATACCCGTTTCATCCATACGACGTAAACGTTCTCCGGTTATATCTAGTAATTGACTCCGCTTAGTTTTCCAAACATCTGGTACAAAGAATCGTTCTGAATCACCAAGTGTCTCTTGAATTGCAAAATGTTCTTCTAAAGCAATCTTCCCTTTCATTTACGACTCCATAACTTATTAAAGGTATAGACGTAGATTAGGTGGATCAGAGAAATACTAGAATATTAATTATGGAAACTTAACTTTCATTTTATGAAAGCTAAACTTTTATTAATCGAGTTAGACATTGCTTGCAAATGTTAATTAAACGATATGCAAAATGTATTCATGGGGAGCAAAATAGGATAGAGATGGCAAAGCTAAATACAGGCACTTAATAAGTGTCTTTTTATATTTATAAGAATGTGGCGCAAAAAGTCGAATGTGTGGCAAAAATGTGGCAATAAAAAAGCCGCTCAATATAAGTTGCTGATTTATAACAAAAAATTTAGTGGAGATGGCGGGAGTTTAATTAAAGCCTTAACTCATTATATATATTAAATATTTATTGTCTAGGATATGAATTGTGTAACTTATGTGTAACACACTACTTTGATAGTTAATGATTTTTTGTGACAGTTTATAACTTATTCTGAGTTAGGTTTCCGATTTCCGAATTGAACTCAGATCCTCTTTCTTAATTTTACCATCATTTCCTCACTATTAAAGCAAAACATTATAAAAACAAAACATCTTATTCTGACGCACCTTAAGATATATATTTTGAATCACTTACCAAAATTTCCACCAAGCTTTATCAGGCCAATTAGCACAAGGGTTAGGTAATAAACCGTAAATTTTGACAAATTCATCTTCTACAAGTTTTCCATCTTGATTTTCATCTAGATATTTAAATAATTTAATGTTTTTATCTTTGCCTTGAAACCGTCTATCATCTGGCCAAGAATATGGTTCAAAATCTTTAACCTTTAGAAATTCATTAAGTTCAAAAGTACCATTTTTATTTGAATCATAGATTTTATAAAATTTCTCCCAGTCTAATGAAGTCGGATCACAGGCATGACTGAAGCTTGAAAGTACACTACAACTGAGAATCAGAATACAGATTATTTTTTTCATTTGTTTTATCCCATCTTTAATTAGCTTTGATTATATAGACAAATTGATTTAGGAAAAATCATTTAAAGAAAGCTATTTATCGTTATTCATTGTAATAGATAGCAAAACATCAATACCGACTTTATTTTGAAACAAAAGCAGTGATAAACTACTACTTTTTATTACGTTAAAATATTGACTAATACTGTCTGTTTTTTTGGTGGTTTTTACTCCAAATTTATTCCTAAAGATAAATCCCTATTTAAGAGACTTATTCTTCACATCATTCAAAGCACTACACTCATTGTATTTAGCGACAGTATCAATGATCTTTAACAGGAAAAAATATGTCTAAACAGCCAGAGTGGGTAACACGTGGTAAAACTATCAAACAATTAATTAAAGAATTAGAATCATTTGAGGATCAAAACTTATTTGTTGAGATCTCGCTAGACGATGGAGAGACATCAAAACCAATAAGTTCGGTTGGTAAAATTGATGGCAAATGTATCCTACTAAATTGTGAAAATTCAAAATAATGACATTCTCATTAAACAAAATAGTCTTTAAAGGAAAAAGCCCTCAATCTAACAGTCATGCTTCATCGAATTTTTCTTTATTAATTCTCTCTGCATCAGCTCGTTTTAAATTATTTATCTTCTTAAATGACAAATAAATGTAAGTCAAATATCCACTCCCAAACCACTTTGTCCATTATGACGAACATAGTAGTTATCAAATTCACTACTTTCCACGAATTGAAATCCATGGCGACTATAAAATCGATTTGAAGCACTCTCTTTTAGAGCTCCTACTTTCAATGACAAACCAAGTGCATCCACCTCCATGAAGATATGACGAAGGACTACAGAACCTATGCCTATACCTTGTGCACCTGGTTTAATATAGAGATGGTCAAGTAACATTCCATCGATATAAGGTTTAACAACCACGAAACCTACTCTCTCACTAGAAACTTCTATATAGCGAGTAAACTCAGGATTAAAGCCTTCTCGAAAACGCTCACGGACCCGTATGGGATCAAAACGACCAAGACGCTTTAGGCTTTCAAACATTGCTTCAATTCGAATAGCAACAAGCGCTTCAAAGTCACTAGATTGAGTCTTAACAAGTGTAACAGCACTCTTGTTTAGCGAATATAATTTAATATCTGACAATTATTTTTCATCCCAATACTTTAAAGATTATACAAAATTAAAAGTTTAACTCTCACTTAAAAGCCTTATTCTTCGCATCATTCAAAGTACTACACTCATTTTATTTAGCAACAGTATCAATGATGCATAACGTGATTTCTTTGCCCTGATCTGACTCCAATTGAAGGAGTTTAGGGCAAGGTATCGTTAGACTATTGATATGACGTTTTATCTAAAGTTTCGTATAAGCTGTATTATGTTGATTTTAGATTTTTTTCTTAATGCGACAGAGCCGTTAAACCCTCCTGTTTTTTCAACACACATAGTTTTATTTGTATCTTAAAAAACAGAGTATCGCTTCAATCGTTGGCATAATTTGATTTGCTGAAATTACTCCATGAAAAGCCTCTTTACATATATAATGCCCCTTGAACTAGATGCTCTTCCTCTAAATCATCTGTACATGATGTCAATTTATTCGATTCAATCATATATTTCTTTAAAAATTCAATTTGCTGAGCATCAAGTAAATACTTACAAATATAGCTATCATAAGAATACGAAAGCCAATCATTGACAAATATTAAATAATAATTTTCCTGATCAATATTGAATAACAATTCAGTATGCTGATACTGATCTTCCACTATGAACAAACAGAAATTATCCCACTTCAAAAATTCAGTTCGATAAGGATGACATTCAAAATATTTAGAAATTTTTTGCCCCTGTATGACTTGAATTTCGGGTAAATACTCAAACATTCTTCTTATTGAAATTATAGTTGCACTAAAACTTCGTTCTACCCCAAAACTATGCCCCTCTTTAATCCACTCACCTTGAGATAATTCAGCCTCAATAACACAAGATTTTAAAACTTCAGTTGGTCGATCATACAAAGTATTCAGTTCTGAATGTGGAGGGAACCAAAGCAAATAATATCGCCCATTTTTAGTATGTTGAGCTTCAGAGTCTAGTAAAGAAATTTTGTATCTTTCACCAACTCTAGGTAAAAGCTCATCTAATTTGATGATGGACTCCCAACTTAAATCCCAGTTTGTTCGAGACCAATTTGCAGAAGCTAGTAGTTCAATTTTATTTCTATTCATTTTGACCATTTATCACCAATTGCTTATCCCCAAATTAACTTTAACTCAAATCCCCTACACACTACCAGCTAGCCAACAAAGGTTCTGTCGCATTAAGGATGAACTGACGAAAAACATGCTATATCAGTCATCTTATCCAACTAATTACAATTTAAAACAATGGGCGTCATGCTTATCAACCCTCAATCTAAGGGCCATGCTTCATTCTGCATCAGCTGCGTGTCCATCAAATGGTTTCTTTGGAATCACTGGACAAGCGACTACTTTTAACTTTGAACTGTTTTGACAAGCTGTCAGCGCTGAGTTTTCTGCTCGCCCAATGGGAAAGTAAATTTTTCATTGCTCATAAATTTGGTCCAATAAAAAACCCAACGAAGTGGGTCCTGGTTTTACAATCTTCAAATATCTAATTTTGAGATACATATTTTGAAAAAAGTGATTTATTGGATCAGGAGAGCGTATATTTCCTTGTCATCCAGTAAGAATAGTTAATATCTTTAGCCAATGATTTAGTATCTTCTGGTATTAGAGGATCGTGATATATGCAAAATAGGAAAAAAGCTATTAGTATTCCCTCAACTGAGTTAATTTTAGAAAATTTAATAGTTTTTTGATCATCTATGCTGAAATCTTCATTTAATGGATTTAAAGAATTTAACCATGGCTCTAGAAAATAAATTTGATTGATAAAAAGATCTCTATTGTTTACATAAGCCCACATTAAAGATTGAATATAAAACTTATACGAAATAGGTATTAGGTAATTGATTCCATATGTATATTTTACTAAATATGAAATTGGAACATTTTTCCATTTTGCATAAGGATCAACATATCTACCATGCTCTTTAATTACCTGATTTATATAAGACTGTTGCTCCAGATTCCATCTTTTCATTGAAAAAGCATCTATTTTATTAGAATTAAGATGATCAACTATGGAATTAGAGTAAGTATCTAAAAAATCACACTCTAATAAACTGTTTCCATCTTGAAAACTAAAATCTGTAAGATGTTTATTTAATAATCTTTCTAATATATATCTATATGTCATTTACTTAGCTGCCATGTATTTAACACATACTTCCTGAGCTTGTCGCCATGCCTCTTTAGCTTGATTAAGGTGAGGCTGATGAGGAATATCATAACATGCATTTAACTTATCTCTTGCCACAGCCTCATTAACATAGTTGTTATATCTAAGTGTTAATCCTTCAATTGTATGAGTTGCTTTACATGCCCCCAAACTTTCATGCGCACCTTTAGCAATATCAATGTCAATTTTCATTCGCTGTTCTAAATCAGCAGATCCACAAATAAAACATTGACCATAATAATTTCTTAGACGGCCATCTGGGCACTTTTTAGAATTTTTTTCTAATTCATCTTCTATTGGCTTGGCTTTTTCAGCATCATTCTCCGCTTCACTAACTATTGCTTGAGCCGCTGCTAATGTTACGGCTTGGGCATCCGTATTTCCTGATTCTGCATTATCGATGATTTTTTGAGAGACTACATCGAGTGGGAGGGTTTTTTCTTCTGGAGGTGTTGGCTGAAAATTACCTACCCAATGCTGACTATCGGTCCACTGACAATAAAAATCAACACCAATTACCTGAAAACTTTTATATGTTTTTCCTAGTTGACTAGCTGCAAACTTACAAACTTCTATTGGCTCTTTCCCACTCGAAAAAAGAGTGCTATAAATTCCTGATGGGTATGTAGTTGGCTCACGATAAATTACTCTATTATTCGCAGGATCCATCACCCAATCGATACCATCCAAAAGTTCATCGACGGCAAATGTAAGAGCGAATCCTCCTAGTCCCTTTCTGAGTATTTTTGAAACTTGAGAAACATTTGGAGTGATCAACGCTTTAGCTTCAGTAGCAACTCCACCTATAGTTCTATTTGCATTTAGAACTGTTGAAGCACCTTCAGTTGTATAACCATTAACAACCCACTGTCCAAATGATGCTACAGGAGCACTCATTGCGCTTGGAGATGCAGCCATTCGATAATTAACAGATGCTGGTGAACTTTGTAAACTCGCTTGAGATGTATTATTTTGGTCTGTTTCACCACAACCCGTTAAACTCAAAAGAACTGCTAAAAATAATAATTTTTTCATTTATTTCCCCTTATTTTCATATAGTTTATTTGACTTATTGTTGAAAAACTATCTAAAGGTTCGAAATTTTAGTAATAGTGATTGTTGAAGATTTGAAATATAAAAACCCACTCGGGTGAGTGGGTTTGGTTTTCTAAAATCTGTAAAACTATACTTTACCCTTCTTCAGCAGAATTTAGAAGAAAGTGAAAAACTTTAGTCTTTTTAATTGAATAAGGCTTACCATTAATAATTAAAGGTTTAAAACTTGCTTTTTCTTGAAATTCTTTCAGTACATAATTATCTAATTTAGTTAATCCGCTACTTTTAGTGATCTCAGCTTTAGTTATTTTGCCGTTATTATCAGCTTCTAAATAAATACTTAATGATCTGTTTTCACCTTCTAAATCTGATTTTTTTAGAACGATCCTTGGGTCAAATGCAAATTTAGGAACCCTAGAAACTTCAAAGTCGAAAGGTTGTTTTAAGCGTGATGGGTAATTTGTTTTTCTATCCCACTCATTCCAAACTTTGAGTTTTGATTTTTTCAC